>JAESFO010000559.1_pt1 | contig 23842 bp, 16 predicted proteins | sample 9269421 | NCBI WGS metagenome assembly JAESFO01 (sample SAMN14502839, study PRJNA617101) | algae metagenome | isolation source: Nostoc desertorum CM1-VF14 and co-occurring heterotrophs from rocky... | place: USA: Clark Mountains, San Bernardino, California | collected 2000-06-05 | reverse complement strand
TTGATAATGGCTATTTTGTACTTACTTTGTTTACCATCATACATTTCAATTGATGATGTATCAAAAAATGTCTTATATCAAGCGATGTGAATTGATTTTTTATTGTTTGTGAGAAATTTGCGTTAAAATCCCCGTTACAAAACTGTACTTCCGACTTCCGACTTCCCACTTGTTTAAGTATCACTGCTCTCCATAAATTGAACTTTCCCTTCGATACGGGAGATCCAAGAAATAAAATGCCCAGCCGTTTCAATAATTTTGTTGGCAAAACCGAGAGATTTAGGTGCTTTCGACCGGAGGTCGAAAGCGACGGCTGGGCATTTTATTATTGGCAAGTGCCTACCTCACCATGTTTTGCATCATAACTAAAAACTGTTAAAACTTGATTGCATGTATAGAACAAATATGTATAATACTTGCAGCTTGTACTTCAGCATTTGTTAGAAGTAGATATTTGGTCAAGCAAGGAAATTGGAAATTAATTTTCATAATCATTTGTTGGAGTATTTATGAGTAAAAGAAAAATATTTGCAGCACTTGTTTCAATAGGTGTAGGACTATACTTAGGAGCTTGCCAATCTAATGCGGACAAGGTTGCTCAGGCAGAGAATGACTTGAAACAGGCTTATGCGGCGGCAAGTGATGAGCAAAGCCCAAAAGAGAAGCAGGTGCAAGAATATGTAAACAGCACCCCTGATTTGCACAGAGTCAGTTGGAAAGTCTGTGGTGATGGGAAACTTAGCGTCACAATGAATGAGGATCTCAATAAAGGTTGCAATGAAACCAAGAACGAACCAGCTAAGGGATTTTTTCAACCTGCTTATGTCTGGGGGCCAGTTAAAGAGGTGAAGTTTGTAAATAAGCCCGATCTTTCACCAAGTCTTCAAATCACAGGATTGTTTGTAAAATCCAGAGGTTGCGTAAGCTTAGGTCAATTAGGAGAGGAAAATTTTTATAGAGTTTCTGAGTTTACGTTAAAAAAAGCGAATGCCAATCTACCAAAAGATTCAAAAACTGAGGTAATTAACAAACAAGAAAAACAAAAAATACTAAGTGCAGTAATAGGAAATGCTGAGTCAGAGTTAACCTCTCTCAGAAATTTTGGTGTGTCATCTAATGGACTATTACCTACGGGGTCAACTTGTCCAACACTAGACAAGTGGAAAAAAGGATTCTAGTAGTTCCCTTTCGTGACTTAGCTATTTTTTGGGTACTGGGGAAAGGGTTTAAATCCCTTTTCCCTAGCCAGCAGACTACTAGACATACTTTGGCTTAGTTTTGATAGTCAAAACATCCATTTGCTCCCGTCAACTTCAGGCAATCTCCCAGCCCTGTACCCAGTGATCTGATCTCGATCCGTTTCAAAAATTATGCGAAACTTCTTCTTGGGAGGTGTGTAGATTAAGGTATTGTCTTTAGTGACAAGATTCTTACCATAGATTGCTTTGACCTGATCAATACTCTGCCCGGCTTGAGCGCCATTGACGGTAGCTAAGGTATAGTTGCGGCTAACTTCAATAGTGGCGATCGCATCAATGATAACCATGAACCGGACGCGCTCCAGTTGGGCGTTGACTTGTAGCTCGACATAGTAGCAGCCTTTATTAATCAGTCCACTACTGGGGGGCGGAGCATCGTCATCCACGCTCTTGCGGTTATGCCATCACTTTATATCTGATTGCTCAAATACTTTACAATAGGTGTGAAACTATCAATTCTTTTCCAATTCACTCGATGTCGTTTCATAACTATACGAGTGTCGCAAGGTATAGTTAACTCCAAACTTGATGAATAGCCCCTTTCCTTTATCACCTCCCCAAAAAGCAATCGAGTCACTATTCGCATTGCGAGATTACTACGCACCTCTTGCAGAAGAGTACGAAAAATTATATACCCTAGCCAAAGCAAATCTCACTCATGTAGAAGCTCTATTATCTAACTGGCCTTTGACTGAGAAGGTGGATAATGATAATGAAGAATTCACCTCTGAAAAAGGAAAAAACTTTTTCTTATTCTTAAGTGAGGAATCTGTTAATGACGATGTTGAACCTATTACCCATCCTTTATTAGACGATTCACAGGATACATCAACAGTCGCAACCCAGCCGTCAAACTCCACTCAACAAAACATATTCACACTTATACAAGCTTGGTCAGGTGAAGAATCTGATGCAGCTACAGATAGTCCATTCCTCCTAGAGCCACCGATAGAAACATCAACTCAACAGCAAACGCAACATGGAACCGAGACGGACATGTTGCCTATTTTCCAATCGCTGTCTCGCCCGGAAGCTATTGAACAGGTTTTGGCAGAACACATTGGCACAATTGTTCACATCGATTTTATTGTCAAAATGCTCTATGGGGAATTAGAGCCAGATGCCTTCAAGGTCATCAAAGGCAGAGTTCAATCATCCCTCACTCATGGCAAGGAAACTAACAAATGGTTCAGTGTCCCAGGATCACCGGGATGTTATACTCTCTCTTTAACTTTGCTACCAAAACCGGAGACGAAAAATTCGTCCACAAGAGTCAAAGGCAAAAATAAGAAACAAGTTTTGCCGCCGCAGCCCAAAGATATACCAATGCTCGAAGAATTTCAGGGTCAGTTTTTAATTGATGCACTAACAACTTTTCTAGAAAATAATTCGGGTACAGCTTTCGGGGTTTCAGAAATTACCAACGGAATCTATGGCGAACTCACTGCGACTGAGATTAGAGAAGTGAAAAACAAGATATTGAATGAGTTATCACGGGGTCATCGCACAGGGCGATTCTTTAGAGTCCCTGACCAAATTGGATTTTATACCTGGGACTTAGAGTTGCTCAACAAGTAGAAACGGTTGATTATCTTAAATATTGTTGAGCAACCAATGTTAGCTCTCTCTTAACAATAAAAAGCCTCAACAAAAGCTGAGGCTAAAGAGAAATACCAAAATAAAAAGCAATATTTAGCGATCACCTGGGCGTGGGCGCTTGAGCCGGGAGCATCCAAAGACTACTGCTTAACTTACACTTTTAAAATCTATGGCTATTCCAGCAGCACAGTTAAAGATCGGCCAATCAGTAAGGTATTTGATTGGGACTCGAAGTGGTATGAGTGCAGCAATAACCGATATCAGCAAATCATCTCTTAGTCTCAAAAATACTCATATTGTTACTTTGACCTTTGATGATGATTCACTACCAAATCACTTAAAAACACAACAACTAACTGTTTATGACGAAGTGCTAGAAGGTTGTGAAATAATCACATTTTAAAAAATTAAAATTGGCAATAGCAACAGTAGAGCGCACATCCTCTGCCACAAGTTGAAATTAATCAAAATACTAACTTGCTGGCTGATATAATCCCGTATTTTCGTTAAATTCCCACACTTTCCCTGCTCTATCTTTGCCCTTACACCATGCTACAAAAAGCGGTGGGGGGAGTTTAATTCGCTCCTTGCGTACACTTTCTTCACTTACACCAAGTCTCTTGGCTAACCCTTCTTCAGTTAACGGTTGCATTCTAGGAGTATGCGCTTTGAATGATGAATTATTGTAGTACGATTTCTGTCCCCGCTTTTGTTGGTTGTTGAGATAGTTTTGAATTTTAATAATCGCCTTAGCCAACTGTGTCATTCGGGCACACATTCCCTCCACTTTTTGTGATAAATTGGCAAGATTATCAATTGCTATGGTTTGGTTGCTATTAGATTCATTTGAAAACTCTGACTCGAGCTTATCAAGTCTTTCGCAAATAGCTATTATCGTTTCATTGGTAGAACTGCTGTCACTATTATGACTAGCAACTAAGTACTTCTCTACACTTGCCTTAATCTTTGAGTCTAGGCGTTCGTCTAAATTATTACCACCTATTGCATCAGCCTTATCTTGGGAATCGCCTAAGTAGAGATCGATAAATTCGAGCAGCGTGGCTGTTGCTGTTGTGCCTTTTGAGTTGCAACAGGCGATAAACTGCTCCCACTTCCTTTGGTCACAGTTGAAAGATGCTAATTTTTTTTTGCGCCCTGTATTGCTCATGGAAAGCGTATCATCTAGGTAAACTGGGACTGCCCACGCTTATTAAATCGTGTAATTCATCATGATGAATTACCTTGATGTTATCATCGCCAAATGTGTCAGCGCATTCTTCAAGCGATGGCTTTTATCAAGAGATGCTACTGCCAACGGCTGTCCATTAAGGAATTATTTGTCAGATTTAAATAATTAATGCCCAGACACTCGATTTTTCAAGCCCTATGCAATTAGACTAATACTTTAGCCTTGTATATTTTAGTTTTAAAGAAGTCGTAAATATTTTTACCCCTGACCAAGATGCCAGCGCCTTTAAAAGTTGACCTGTCACCAATAGAAGATCAAGCCCTACTAGCACTCACTCAAGCAAAAGGTATACCACCAAGAACTCAAAGTCGTGCCACTGTACTACGCTTATCAGCCGCTGGATGGACAGTGCTAAAGATCGCACAATACTTAAAATGGCATCCACAGACTGTACGCGACACAATTCATCGCTGGTACTGGGGCAAACTCGATAGTTTGTGGGATTGCTCGCGTCCGGGTCGCCGTCGCCGATGGCATAACCCAAATATCAAGTCTCTGCTTCAATTCAAAACATCTTTATTTAGCTATCAACTTATTTTTATTTTATTTTCTTACATCTCTTACATCTATTTAATTCTATTTCTCCACAGTCATGGCGTTTCTACTACTTATGCAGTCAAAATTTACAGGCAGTACAAGGATGAAGCACTCGCTACTCTCACCAGCAATCCCTACCAGTTAGCTGCTGACATCTACGGTATTGGTTTTCTGAGAACTGATAAAATTGCCTTTAATTTAGGAGTTGCGCCTGATAGTCAGTTCCGTTACCGTGCTGGTTTAATTCATGTTTTGAACGAAGCTGCTGCCGATGGGCATTGCTATTTACCCCAGACTTTACTCATTGAGAATGTTATCAAACTGCTGACTACAGCAGATCACACACCCGAAGAAGATGCCCTCGCTGATATTATCAAAGACATGGCACTCAAGGATGACTTAATCCGCGAGAAAAGCGAAGACCAAACGTTGCTATGTTATCTACCAACGTACTTTCACGCCGAACAGAACCTTGCTCAATTAATACAATCTAGATTTTGCCAACCAGTTGCACAAGATATGCCTCGTGTTCGCGCCTGGATTGAGCGCTTCACCAAGAGTCATAAAATCAAACTTTCACCACAGCAACAGCTAGCGGTAGAAATGGCTGCATATTCAAGGGTAATGATTCTTACTGGTGGCCCCGGTTGCGGTAAAACTTTCACCACCCAGACCATAGTCTCTCTGTGGAAAGCAATGGGCAAATCTATCGCCTTAGCTGCGCCAACTGGACGCGCTGCTCAACGCCTGAGTGAAATCACACAACTCGAAGCCAAGACGATACACCGCTTGTTGGAATTTGACCCAAAGACAATGGGCTTCTTACGCGATAATCAAAACCCTTTACCCCATACCGCAATTGTCGCGCTAGAAGCTAGTATGCTTGATTTGTTTCTGGCATCTTCTTTGGTAAAGGCAATACAATACGGTTCCCAACTACTGCTAGTGGGTGATATTGACCAGTTACCCTCTGTCGGTCCCGGTCAAATCCTTGCTGACTTGATTAATTCTGGTCACGTTCCGGTGGTGCGGTTGACCAAAGTATTTAGGCAAGCCCAACAGAGCGCAATTATCACCGCTGCTCACCAAATTAACCGAAGCCAGTTTCCCACGATTGAGCCGATTTCTGATAATCCCGTGTCTGAGTGTCTGTGGCACGGCGGCGGTCATCACCCCAAACATGGTGTTAAAGCAATATCCGAAATCATTACAGACTTGATTCCCCGCCTGGGTTACAATCGAGCTACTGATGTGCAAGTGCTTTGCCCCACCTCGCGCGGTTTACTTGGGACTCGTAACCTCAATACCGTATTGCAGCAGTTGATTAATCCGCCCAGTCCCGACAAAGTAGAGATTACCAGGGGCAGGAATTTATTACGAGAAGGCGATCGGATCATTCAACTGACTAATGATTATAATCACGAAATTTTTAATGGCGACTTCGGAATTATCAAGACCATTGATCTTGAAGAGATGGAAGTTACTGTACAGTATGGTAAGCATACTGTCGTTAGGACCAGAGCAGACTTAAATCAAATTGCCCTCGCCTGGAGCTTCACCATTCATCAAAGCCAGGGTTCAGAATATCCGGTAGTAATTCTGCCAATTTATACGCAGCCTTATATGATGTTGTCTCGTAAGCAGTTGTACACAGCATTAACTTGTGCCAAGCAGTTAGCGATTGTCGTTGGTTCCAAGAAAGCGATATCCAAGGCTTTGCATTCTAGTGACGGCCAACTGCGATATACGCGATTACAGCAGCGCTTGGAAAGCGCTTTTTTGCACCCGACGATTGCAATTTAGAAATCTTCAACTTAACAATTTCACCCGGCTTGCGGTTGTTGCTCTCAATCAAGAGTGAGAAATCTGGTAGCTAGTAGTCTGCCAAGGGAATTTTGCGTGGTGGCAAGCTCTTGGGCAGAGGTGCGGAGGGGCAGAGGGGAAAGAACTTATATAAATCTCTATCTCTCCTCTGCTCCCCTGTTCCCCTGCTCCTCTGCCGACCTCCACCCAGCAATTTTGGGTTGGCGACTATATCTTTAACGCTTTCGCCCCGTGTCTGGTAAGTGCCTTGGCAATTGTTGAGAAACTACTTCTCTAGCTCCCGTTTGCAGTTTTAGAAAAAAAGTGTCTTAAACACAAAGCAATCAAACCACTCTCAAAAAATAAACTAAAAATGACTCTATAGTTTTATAGCGTGATAGCGCTGAAAAAGCAGTACACTGCGGCGTAAATAAACCCTTATTCCGATTGGTACTGAAGCAACATAAGTAGGGAAGAATTTTGTACAAGTTCTTTAAAATAAGCACTTTTGTCCATTTTTTTAACTAAATACTACATTTGTAGTTTTTGTATATCGCATTTGGAGGATGCTCTTTGACCTCTTATATCATTTATTAACTATAAAGTCATTTTTAGTTTATTTTTTTCACCTATTTTTAGGGTTTTCAAAATAAATACCCTGCTGAACAATTGCATAACAGTATTGTGTTTGTCACGCTCCTCAGTATTAGAGGTGTACTATACGCAAAAATCGAGAAATTTTCAGTCGCTTGAGGGTGAGTTGAAACGCCCATTTTAAAGGATAATAAAAATCAGACACTATAAAACCAGACGAAACTACGCTTGTGTCTGATTTTTAAGGGAGTAATAAAAATGACGCTCTCTATTGTCCACATAACAGCGCATAGAAAGGCGATCGCTTCCTTGCCAGTAGCGCAGGCGGAGGCGAAGTTGATTGCGCTGTGGTTGGAAGGAAAAGCAGAGTCATCTATCATCTCTTACCGACGCTACACGAGGCGATTTCTGGAATTTTTGGACAAACCCCTCAAAAAAGTGACCTATGAAGACTTGGTAGAATACGCTAGTTCTTTTGGGGGCAATGCTCTTAGTACAAAACGGATATATATTGCCGCAGCTAAAAGCTTGATTAGTTTCGCTCATAAAATTGGATATCTCCCTTTTAATGTGGGTATGGCGCTAAAACTCGGTGAATTGCCGGATGTAATCAACGAACGCTATTTAGACGAAGCTGATATTAAATTGTTGGTAAGAGCAGCTTCTAAGCATTTAGCTGATGCTAAAACTCCTAAGCGCCAGTACACAGCCCTACGTAATTTGTTAATTATCAAACTCCTGTATCAGGCAGGGTTACGGGCAAGTGAAATCTGTGATCTGACTTGGGGAGATTTGACACCCCGTGGTGAGAGTGGTCAAGTTTACGTGCGAAAAGCCAAGGGCAGTAAAAATCGGACAATTCTCATCAAGCCGAAACTCTGGGCGGAATTAATGGAGTTCAAAGCTTCGGCTCACGCCAATCAAGCAGTGTTTCCAAGTCAAAAGGGAGGACATTTAGACCGTCAAAACTTGCACCCGATTGTCAAAGCGATCGCACTCGAAGCCGGATTAAGCGAACTGGTTTCGGCTCACTGGTTACGTCATGCCCACGGTTCTCACGCGATTGAGCGCGGGACTAATCCAGTGCTGGTGAAAGAAACTTTGGGTCATGCCAATTTAGCCATCACCGATCGCTATCTCAAGGCTAGACCGAATGACAGTAGCGCTTTGAACTTGATGGATCTTTGACATTTACACAAACTCTAAGATTTGAACGAGTGAGAATGCAGCACAAATAAGAACCAGTGGCATCGATTGCTACTGGAAACTAAGCAGAAAAACTGCTTTTAAATGCTAAAGATTTTTTCCCTAGCCAGCCCCCTCCATAGGCAACACCTCTTCATTCAGCAAGGCATAAAATTCCGGTACTGCTGCCTCGACAAGTCGCAATTCATCAGGAGCGATCGCTTCAAGTTCCAGCACCGTCTCCCAGCGCAAATCACTCTGCCATCGCTTGAGAATGCCTTTAATTGCATCCACTCCACGAGAAATACCAGAGCGAAGTATTTCCACGCAGTGGAGTAGCGTAATGCGATCAGTGAAGAGAGCAGAGGGGCAGGGGGGCAAGGGGGCAGAGGGGAAAGAACTTGTACAAATTTCTTCTTTGTTCCTCAACTCCTCTGCTCCTCTGCTCCTCCGCTCCTCTGCTCCCCTGCTCTCATCTGTAGTATCCTCCCCTTGGCAATGGGAGTTCCCTATAGCATCAGGGGGGGGGACGGATACGGGCTGCTGATTAGGGTTTACACTATACGCAGCAGGGGTTTTGGGGGCATAACAGGTTCGATTTTCTTTTTGATTCCGCTTCGTTTCACGATGAGCAATTACATGCATTGCAAATTCTAATTCCTCTTTAGATAAAGAGAAAAGTTTCACCTGTTGACCGCGCTTGCCCTGCTTGCGGAAAGTCAACTTTAGCCCCAGCTGCTCTACTAAAGTGGCTAGCAACCAAATAGGTTTACAATCACTGGGAATAGTAAACCCAAGAATTGCTTTGACGTGAGCAGCACAGTTTTTAGCGATCGCCGTCATCTTGAGCAAAGTGGGGTCATTGGCAGTAAATTCATCACCCTTCACTAAAGAAGTGAGAATTTGATGCAGTCCCAGGTTAAATCTAGCCAGCCACCGCGCCGAATAATTGCCCCAGTCGATGCACAAAGGTAGATTGTCGCGCTCGGTACGGTCTTTTTGGGTGACAATTGTTGGTGGGGTAGGATAACTTTGCCCAGTTTTGGGGTCAGTAAACGATTCTTCGGGTGGGGCTAAAATTGCCTCAAGTCCAGCAATTGCTCTTATTAAGCGACCACCTTTATCCATTTCTACGAGTGATTCGGTTACTTCGATGCCGTAAGAATCAGAAATGCGGAATTTTTCGCATTCAAAAATTTCATTAGGGTCAAGGTAATCTTTGCTCTGACGGGCACGGTACTCGCTCAAAGTAATATTGTTCGCCTTGGCAACAGCCGAATTGTGGGCGCTATCCAAAGCTTGTGCTGCTGCTTTAAGACTTTCAAGAGATTGAGGATCTGAATCACTGCCCACACATATAAATGTATTGCCCATTTCGGTGAGGAGCGATCGCAAGTCATCACGCAGATTATTGAGAGAATAGTGGCGGTTGCCAAGAATTTGGCAGTAAGCCTCAAGCGCCCAATCTTTCTCTGCGCCCCGCTTGCCTGTTTCTCTGTCAATCCGCAACAGAAAAGCAGTCATTTCATTGGTTTGGAGCAAGCGCTCTTTAATCTTGGTAGCATTGGTATCCTTGTAACCAAAGGGAGGACGCGGGGCCACCCAAATATGAAACGGAACTTTCGGGCGATACCGGTACAGTTGTTGGGCACACTCAGTAGCGGTTTGGGAAACGCCGTGAAACACGCCAAACACTAAGTCAAAATGATACTCAGAAATATCGACACCAGTTCCCAGGCTAGGGGAAGTGAACAAGGCATCAAAGTTTTTGACGGCGTTGGTGATATCTTTGATGAAAGCGACATTCTCATCACTGCCAGAATTATCTGAATGAACAGACCAGATACGCCATTTTTTTGGTGTATGTGATTTTTCGGAGTTAGATTCTTCGTAGTTGATAGTAAAGGATTTGTCGAGTTTTTTGATGAAACGCTTACTGTCACTGGCAACCATGACTTTCTCGCCAAGCATCAGCGCTGCCGAGATTTGGGCGACTAGGGCACTAGAATTATTCCCCTCGTACCAATAAATTGTGCGTGAACCGTTGCGCCACTCGTTTTTGATAATGTACGGGACTTCACCGAGTGGTCGCATTGCAAGAAAGAAGTCTACCGTTAAATCATCCATGTGTGCATCAGCAATGACGACCAGCGGCGCATTGTATACTATATATTCCAGTACTTCTAGGATTGCTGCACGGTGCTGTTTGCAAGTATTACTGTGTAGTAGGTGGGTGAGGTATTGGCAAGCTTCATCTATAAATATGCAGCCGTAAGTGAGAGACTGAGTATTCAGCTTATGCAAGCTGTCAATAGTAATACTAAGGGCTTGAGCCTGGGCTAAACCTGTGTAACCCAAGTCGGAATACATCGCCGTCTGCAAGCGTTCGGCAAGATTTTTCAACAAGTTAACCCGATGCCCATTGTTAAGGAACCGCGCGTTGGGATTTTGGTCACGCCACCAGCGCATAAGTTCAGTTTTGCCAGTGCCCATATCACTCCACAGTACAACCAGTCCAATTTCTGGAAAACGGAAAGACTTTTTGGGATTTTGGGTACTGGGTTTGTGGTCAGGGCAGTCAGAAATTATTAACTCTTGTTTTCCTTCTCCCTCCCCACAGCTTGTAGAGCTAACACTTGGGGTAAACAATTGCTCTTTTTCGATATCATAAAGAGTTGGGACAGATGAACATTTTTCCTCCAGATCCGGAATGCAGAGTGCTTGGCTCAGATATTTAATATTGACTGTGACATCGGGTTTATACCTACTCAAACCCCATTTTTTAGCCCGATACGAGCGCTGGTAATCGGCAAGTGATTTGGCATCATCAATAATTGCAGTTAGTAGGGTATTGGCATCAAGACCCCTGGCTACCACGAAATCATCTACACCTTTTTCTGGCCCCGGCAACAGTGCAACTTCACATTCACAACCTACTGCCTCAATCGCTTTTGCAGTGCGAACAGTGGCTTGGTAAACTGACCACCTGGTTTTAGCTTTAGTTTCGTAATCAAATAATATAATGAATTTGCGTCCCGGTTGTGCCAAGGGCATTAAATCTGGATGCAACCGTTCATCAAAATCTTGTTTGCCCACGCGCCCGTTCCAAATTCCCGGAAGTGCGATCGCTACAAACCCTAAAGAGAGCAAGCAAGCAGCTTTTTTTTCGCCCTCGCATAAGATAATCGGAATCTCTGGATGCTGCCGAACCCACTCCCAGAAGCTGATTTGTATATCTTTCTGCTGAGAGTCGATGTTCAACTGTATGTGCTGCTTTACCCATAACCAAAATATTAGGGGATTGAGTATGCTTTTTCTGCACAGTGCTAAAAAGGAACTATACTCCGAAATTTGCGTTAGCGTTCCCTGGTATTGTCCTAGTTGCAAGAGCGAAGGCAAGAGAGCGCCATTGCCAAAAGCAGAGTTCTTTCGACTTTTAACTTTTAGCTTTTTCCCACGTTTTGCAAAAAGCACTCTTTGAATATCGGAAACGTTATAGCGCTGTGCAACTAGATTCAAAATACAGCTGGGAACATCGAAATAAGTAACGCGGTTGGCTGTCTTGGGTGGCGACTCGTATTTAACTGGTTTACAGGAGTGCCAATCAAAGCGCGGGAAGTTGGGCTTAATCCTTCCCCACTCCATCGGTTGCCAGTTCTTAAACGGGTCAAGTGACTGAATCCACGTCCCGCCCAGTAATAGATGCTGATACATTTTGATGTATCCATCCGTGACCCGACCCGCATTCTTGCGTGGTATTTTATCAGATATGAACAGGAAATCATAAACTGATTCTCCCTCAACGTGAAAGAAGTTGCGCTTAATCAACGCCGGATGAATGGCGCTACCAGCTAACAACTCATGGTATTGGGCTGCCGTGAGATTGTTTGGATATTCAGTTGTCGCTGCATTCATCGGTTCTCTCCAAGGAATTTTTTGGGGAGAACTTTTTCAAGCTGCGAAACTCTTGCTCTAGCCTGGATATTCCGAAAATTTCCCTTCGTCACAGCACAAAATTGCCATGCGAAAGCTGCACTCGACCCCATGCGCTCTAACACTGCGCTCTTGGGGCGTTCTCTGTTTTTCATGATATTTTCCCCTGATAACTCGGTTTACAAGTTCAGAGGGGGTTGCATCAGTTATCAGTTATCTAATCTTGGACTCTACTCCCAACTGATAACTGGTAACTGTTATTCGCGCTACTACTGCTTTTAACTACAAAATTCGGGATATTTCTTAACCAAACTTAACTTTACCTAAAATTTATGAATTTCGACAGCAAAAACGTACCGCAGGGAATGGACTTTCCAGGCGGCAGACCCTATAATGGATCTGGTAGCGCGGTAAAAACTCTCGGACAATTTAGTAGTCGCACCAGTGGCCAAACTTTAGCGACAACTTCTTTTGTTCCTTCGAGATCAAACCCGCTCTAGATCAATATGAAATTTGCAATACGTAGAAAGCGCGACTCCTTAGTGGCGCTTTCTGCGTTAAACACTCGTACTGTTGTATCTTCACCTCCATGCCTCCTTTCAATTAGCTTGATTTTACAGAAGTTCTGGTCGTCTTACTTAGTCGAGGTAAGAGCTTTCATTCAAATGTACTAGCAGAAAATATTTGGTTTAGGTTAAGATACCTAGACACAAGCTTTTCAAAACAAACCCATTGAGTTAATCAGTGATCAAAAATACCCGCATGCGGTGTTCCTTGGTTGACGTTGGTCAACTTCTTTCACACTTTTATGCTCAAGCTAGACCGGATAATGTACTAGAGATGCGTTAAATCTCCTTATTAAGATGTAGCATTTTAATCAATATAGCCTAGAAAGGTAATTTGAGAACCTAGCTTCAGTTAATAATTGTGAATTTTGTAGATGTTTTAAGTATCAAGGAGTAAAATATAACTTTATGTATACCTACTTACGTAAGGAAAAGTCGGCATGAATTCAAGCCAAGTTTTAGACGTAAAAAGAGTATTAGCTGTATTAGAAGAACAAGTGTTTCAATCTACGGGAAGGTATTTAACAGAAGTAGAAAAAGTTCTTATTAAGGGAGTTTGGGATAGTAAAGATTATAAAGAGATGGCAAGTGATTCGGGGTATAACGCATACTATTTGCAGCAGAAAGTAGCTCCACCACTATGGAGTATGCTTTCAGTAATTATTGGTGATGGAGTGAAAGTAACAAAAATATCTTTGAAATCTATTTTGCTTAAGCTAGCAAAGAGCGATTATCTCAAGGAAGAGGCATCCAGATTGGATAACGATAGTTTCGTTGGCAATATTAGAATTTATGGGGAACTGCCTAATATAAAATCTTTTTATGGACGAAAAGATGAAATTAACTATTTTAAGAAACAAATTACTCTATTTAAAGAGCGCTGTATAGTTTTTACGGGAGTTGGAGGAATAGGAAAAACTTTATTAGCCTCTAAATTGGTTGAAGAAATAATTTTTGATTCTTTAAGCAGTATATATGAATGTATAATCTGGAAAAAAATTAATCATTCGTTATCAATTGATGAGTTAGTCATTGATTTAAATAAAATTTTTGAAGTAGACATAGAAGCAAGTGAAAACTCTTTTATAGATAGCATATCTTTACTATCGAAACAGCTTCACTTACGTCGTTGTCTACTAGTAATTGATGGATTTGAAAAGCTATTGTTAGCAGATGATTTTGGAAAAAGATTACAATATGAAAAATTCCTTTTAAAACTTACAGAAGGGAAACACGAAAGCTGCATTATTATAACAAGTCAGTTGCCTTTAAAAGAATTTGCTTCTGTGACTACAAAACTACCTATTCGCTCTTTCAAATTAGAAGGTTTAGATGCAAACGCTGGAATGCAAATATTACAAGAAAAAGGTTTAAGTGGGCAGGAATGTAAGCGATTAATTGAAAATTATTCTGGGAATCCATCAAGTTTAGAAGCGTTGGCTGACAGAATTAATCGTTTTTTTGAGGGGAGTGTTAAAGCATTTTTTAGATATCAAACTACTATGATTGATCCTCAACTTGAAACAATGCTACATCAGCAATTTGGACAAGTTGGACTTTTAAGTAATCTTCAAAGGCAAATAATGATTTATTTGGCAGAAGAAATGTCAGAAAACTCGACTCCCATTCAATTCTCTAAACTCATTGATAATTTAAAAGAGCGAGTAGATTTCAAATTGTCAGTTTTTGAACTAATAACAGCAATAGAAGTTTTAGAACAACGCTCGTTAATTGAAATTGCTGGGAAATCAAACAAACGAGAAGCTAGTTATAGTTTACAAGCGTCTATTAAGAAGTATATTTTAGTTGATCCATTGGGATTAGTGAATAAAAGACCAGATACAATACAAACAAGGGAAGTTACCTTGTGGGCTACTGCATAAATCCTCTTTGCACCCAACGTCATAATCCTGATAGCGCTGAAAATTGTTTAGCATGTGGAAATCCATTGATAATAAACGGGCGTATTCGTTTGCTGCGCCCGTTGCGTTCTTTGGAGCAAAATCCATATACTTACACAGATGTCTTTGAAATTGAGGATATTGGCACAGAAGAACATCCTCAGCCTCAAATAAGAGTAATGAAAGTATTAAGATGGATTGATGATTCTAAGTTAGTTGAGCTACTTAAAAGAGAATCACTCATATTACAAATCCTAGACCATCCTGGAATTCCCAAGTCTAATAGGGAAGATTATTTCACATTTAGGCTGAATGATAATCTTCTAGAACTACATTGTCTAGTAATGCAAAAGTTTGAAGGAGAGAACTTAACTCAGTGGGTACAATCTTATGGACGAATTAGCCAAGAAATGGCTTATGAATGGTTATTGCAGTTGATGGAGATTCTTGATTTAGTTCATCGGTCTGGTTTCTTCCACAGAGATATCAAACCAGAAAACATTGTTCATCAACCCGATGGGAATTTAGCACTTGTTGATTTTGGTGGAGCAAGACAGCTTAGTAGAACCTACTTTGCCAAAGTTAGTACCAGTGGAGGAACTACTACAGGATTCGGTAATGGTTACGAAATAACTGCTGTTAGGACAGCTTGTTACTCTCCCTTAGAGCAAATTCATGGACAAGCCGTACCACAGTCAGACTTTTACGCTTTAGGTAGAACTTTTGTTTACTTAGTTACAGGTATTTCTTTAATTGAAATTAAAATGGACGAGCAGACAGGAAGACTAATTTGGAGAGATAAAGCACTTCACATAGATAAATTTCTGGCTGATTTACTTGATGATATGATGGCTCCTTTTGTTGGGCAGCGCCCACAAAGTACTCAAATAATAATACAGCGTTTGGAGCGCTTACCTAATCAATCAAAGCTTAATCGAGTAATTAAATCAAAGCCGTTTCAACTTAGTGTGTTTATATTAGGTTTATTAAGTATTGTTGGTTTGATATATGCATCACTACCTCTAGTAGCAAAATATTATTTAGATTCCGGTAAAAAAGCTTATAAAGAAAATCAATTTGACCAAGCTGAGATCGATTTTCAAAAAGCAGTAGATTTGAATCCTAGCTTAAAACACACAATAGCTGATTATTTTTTTAATCAAGGTAAAGAAGCTTATAAAGAAAATAGAATTGCCGATGCTGAAAAAAACTTTCAAAGAGTAATAAAATATGAACATAATTTAACTAATTCAGTCTCAAACTTTTACTTTGAGAAGGGTTTACAGCATCAAAATGACCCTAAACTTGCTAGAAATAATTACGAGCTAGCTATAAAGTACAATCCTAAAGATGATAGTGCTTATAATAATTTAGCAATCGCATGTCAGCAGTTACATGATTACAATTGTGTTAACAAAACTTACGAAATAATTTTTAAGTTAAAACCTAATAAATGGGAATCCCATTACGGATTAGGTGATTTTTATGATAGACAGGGAGAATATGATTTAGCAGAAAAGCAATACGAAATTGCTATCAGAAGTAGCGATCAAGCAATATTTGCTATTGCAGCTTTAGCAAGATTGAAAAATAAAAATGGGGATTATAAGGCGGCAGCTACTTTAGCTTTAAATGGGTTACAAAAAACTAATAATAAAGAGTTGCAAGCATCGTTGTATAAAGATTTAGGATGGTCAAGGTTAATGGAAAATAAGTTAACTGAAGCCGAAAAATATTTAGAAAAAGCGACCAAGTTAGATAGCGAAAGAACGGATGCATATTGTTTGCTATCTCAAATAAAAGAATCATTAAGTCAACTTAATTACGCCAGAGCTTATATAGATGCTTGTATCTTGACTAAATCTAGTCTACCAGAAGTGTTTCGCTGGAGGCAAGAACTGCTAGATCGCATACTTGACAAATGATAAGATGATAAGATGATAAGAAAATTTCTGTTTGTAAAACAATGAAAAAGCTGATTTTTTTTGGGGGAATGTGCTGTTTAACTTCTCTAATACTAATTCACCTACCATTGCTAGCAAATGTACCGCTCATAAGAGTAAAAAGAAATCAGGCTCGTTGTGAGCCACAGTTAGGAAGGATAATAAGCAAAGGCGATAAACGATTTGAAGTAGGAAGTTTAATTTGTAAGGGAGATGAATTAGAGGTTTTAAATGGTGGTTCTGTACAATTCTTATGTTTTAGCTCTGGAAAATTTTTAAATTTACCTAGTGGGACTATTCCTCTTGATAAATGTGCAGAATCTGAACAAGCCTCATCTCCTTGCAATCCAAGCAACACTGATGGATGTCGCATACAAAAAGGTGGCACAGAAGGGAGCGATGAGCCAACAATCATTTCTCCTTATAGCACATCAATATTGAATTCACGTCCAGAAATAACTTGGACTGCTGTTAAGGGCGCTACTTCTTACAAAGTCAAAGTAAAAAGTTACGAGTTTGGGTGGGAAAAAGTTGTAAATCAAACTCGGCTTGCCTACCCAAGCGATGAAAAAGAATTTCAACCTGGGACTCCATATACAATATATGTTTTTGCTTATAAAGATGGTGAAGCTTTTAGCTATGATGAAACGTTTGTGGACGTATTGTCTGTAGCTTCCCAAGAACAGATTGCACAAAAGATTAAACTCATCAAAGACTTAGGGCTACCTCCAGATGAAACTATTCTTGACGTAGATGTTATCTATACGGCAGAAAATCTTTTAAATGAAACAATCGAGATGTTAAAAACGGCAACAGCAACTAATAGCCAAAATCCGACTCTTTACAGGGTACTGGGCGATCGCTATCTGAAGTCCAAGTTGCTAAAGGAGGCGAAACCCGAATACATCAAGGCAGCTGAGTTAGCGAAAAGCAGTAATAATTCAAAAGAGTTACAAAAAGCCCAATTAGGGCTAAAATTCGTTGAATTTTACAACCAACTTCCAACCAGGAGGAACCCACCCCAATAATAAGCCTTTTTATATTTAGGATTTGACAGTAAACTCAATTGCGCCTGACGTAGTGCTTCTGTTTTTGGCAAGCCATTATTCAAACCTTTATAAAATTCTTGCATAAGCAAAGCGGTAGAATCGGCTTCCACGCGCCACAAAGTAGCAACAGTACTACGCGCTCCTGCCTGGGCAGCCATTCCCGCAATACCCATTGCTGACTGCTTGTTGCCTTTAGCTGTTTCGCAGGCGCTGAGAACAAGTAACTCAATTGCATCTTGACTATTTTCAGTTTTACCCCTAATTAAGCTGTCAAAGTCTCTAATATTAATTAGCTTGTCATAGGCAACCAGTACTGTTTTGAGTGGGTCAGAACTAAATTGACCGTGGGTAGTAATATGTACAATAGGAAAATTATTTTGAGTTAGTTCTTCTTTAAACCTTTTAAGGGTAAACTTCTTGTCTAACAAGGCTACTGATGATTTAGTTTGTTTTTCTATATTTTCTATTTCCTGTTTAGATGAGAGCAAATTATCCATATTTTTAGGTGCATTTGGATCTGTAGAACTGGGGCTAAGTTTTGATAGTCCAGCTATTAAAGCTATCATCTGGTTTTGATGCAAGGCTTTAGGTTGTCTAATTCTGGAACCTAAAGTTACTGCAATACTGTAATGTTCTATTAGATAATGTTTTCCATCATATAACAATGCCATTGGTATGCTTTGAAAAGATTTATCTAAAGTAAATACGAGTTTTCCTGATGTGGGTAGATATGTTTTAATTGGTGCAATTAGCTTTTCATAAATTCCTTGAGAAGAAGTAGTAATGCTACTTTCGCCTACTTCAGAAAATTTTTCATTTTGTAAAGCTTCTAAAAGATGATCTATCTGGAATCTAACTAATTTAGAATTAATAGAATGGTGGTGAAGTGAGCCATCTGTTGACTGAACAATTACTTCTATAGTATCCCCTAAATCAATAATGTGAATTACTGTTGGGGCGCTATTGAGGTTCTGAAGCTGATTCAAAGCAACAAGGTCAAGCTTGCCACATCTAAGAAAGTTTTCTAACCGTGCTATCTGTAATTCTTCATTTATCTCTATTATTCTTTTTAAATCAGGATTAGGTGATGTTAAGAGCAATCACATATAATTACGATATGTCGGCTCCATTTCTGACTGAAAAGAGAACTGCAAATCTCCGTTAGTTGACAAAAGACTATCACGCACTTCAGCCATGTTTGTGATCGCAGCATTATAGTTCTGAACCGCTAACTCAGTTATTCCCTGCTTTTGGTAGATTAGTCCTAATTGCTGCTGCCATTGGTAGGCAATATCCGAAGCCCGAATTGATTGAGCGAATCCTAAAGCCTTCTTAAAATATGCCTGTTTTTGTTCTGTTTGAGTTGATAATTTACCCAAAGTACCAAAACTATAGGATAACCATCGGATACTATTAATAGTTTCAGCCATTTTCAAGGCTAATTTAGCATATCGAATCGCTACTGATTTCAATTGTTCATCTGGGATCTGGCTAAGGTTATTAGCAAAATTCAACCGAGCATGAATAGATGGCTCAGGTGATAACTCCAAAAATGCAGAAGAATTTTCATCTATTTGATTTACCAATACTCGGATCTGTTGATTAACTTTCTGATGAAGGTTCGCTTGATTTGGTTGATTAATTAGCCATTTTTCAAAATTTATCAGTAAAGTCAAATGATTCAACTGAGCTTGTAGTTTAGCTGATTTCGAGATATTTGCTATGTTTTCTAGTGTTTGGTAATACAAGATTGATTTTTGCGCCTTTTGTGGAATAATATTAGCAATTTGCTCTCTAAAAAGTGGTTCCTCTATCCAAGAATATTTATCTTGCAATTGCTGATAAATTGTCTGTTCAATATTACCCAAAGACAGATAAACACCATTAATTTTTGATGAAGATACAAGTTTTGCTAGCGTTAATGTTTCTTGTAGAACTGTTTCAGATTCATTTAACTTCCCCAGAATCCGCAAGACATCTCCTAGATTACTTAATCCAAGCAAGTTAACTGATGTTGGTTTCTGCTTACCAATTAATGTCGTCAGTTGCTCTTTTTCAGCAAGAGCGGGTTGTTGCAAAGTCGTGTCACAAAGAGCTAGATTTGTATTCAAATTTAAAGCTTCTAAAAGTATATTGCAAGCTTGTTTGTGTAATCCTAATGCTTGGAAAGCAAGGTTTTGATTAATCAGGCTTTCCGTAATTCCCTCTTGATCGTTTAGTTGGCTATAAATTTTCGTAGATTCCTGCCAAGTTTTTAAAGCTTCATTCGCCTGATCTAGAGCTAATTGTTCGTGGCCTGAAGAAGTCAGGGATACCGCTTGATTTTTGAGAAATTCTTTTTCTTTTTTTACAGTTTGGGCAGGAGAAGATGATTGAATTAAAATTAGAGACAGCCCTAGAATGCCTGAGAAAAGATATTTAAAGCAACATTGAGGTGAGATCATTTTTATATCTTTTTACCACTGAGATGTTGAAAAACAAGAACTTGCAGACAGTAAAGCATTATCCCAGGTTGGATTTGCTTGGTCTGTTGTCAAAACTAAATTACCTTGAGAATCCCGAATCAAAACGTTGGCTTCTATGATTTGTGTAGCTTGGTTACTTCTTAATGATTTTGGATTATGTGAATTATTAAAAGCTGGAACTGGAACAGAGCTACTTTGCTCAACATTGTTATACATCAGGTTGTTAGGCTTAGATTGGATATTACGAGTACTACTAACTCGAAAACTATTTACTTCTGCGCCTGCTCGTGCCTGACAAACTGGGATGATTTCAGGAGTTATTGGAATTATCTCTGCTTTTAGTTGAGTAGGGTAAATGTTAGTATCAGCGATGTTGTATTGAACAGTACCGTTAATTCCGTACTTGGAACTAGCTGTAATCAAGCTATCAGGGGAAAAGAAAAGTCTTTTAGCATTAATTGTGATATTCCCACCACGACCCTCAAAGGCATTTGCGGTGATGCTGCTATTTTTTATTGCAACTAGGATATCTGTGTTGATAATGATGTTGCCGCCGTCGCCATTACCCCCAGCAGTCGCAGTAATGATACTGTCACGTAATTGTAAATCACCAGAGTGTAAGAAAATGTTGCCTCCTTGGCCCTTTGTGCCGCCCTCTGTGCCAGCTGTGATAGTACCTCTGTCTAGATTTATATTATCTGCGTTGATTCGGAGGGTTCCTGCATTTCCTTGTCCTGGCTGAAAGTTGAGATTTTTTTGAATTTTTTCACCACCAATATTTACTCTTCCACCATCAGTGACAGTTAATCGTTTTGCTTCAATTGTCAGATTTCCAGCCTTTCCAGTTCCTCCAGTTCGAGCTGATATTCTGCTAGGAGAATTACCAATTAGTGACTTTCCGGTTACTTGCACTTCTTCGTCAGCATTTATAGATACGTTACCTCCCGAACCCTGCCCAAATGTGCCTGATGATATCACTCCTCCAGAGCGTAGACTTAATCGCGCAGTTTCAATCTTGATGTTACCGCCAGATCCGGTAGATCCTCGTTGGGCCAAACTTGTTATGGAACTGCCTGCATTTCCTGTTGGTTTTCGCAGCACTTCCACTGAATCATGAGCTACGACCTCTATGGAACCAGCATTTCCGAAGCCATACGTACCAGCAGCGATCCCTGCTCCATCCCGGACATTTAACCGCTTAGTTTCAATATTGATGTTGCCACCAGCTCCGGTAGCTCTTGGGTAAACTAAGCTCGATATACTAGTATTGAAAAACGAATCAACTTCTGGTAATCCCACCAGGTTTACTGAATCTGAAGCATTAATTCTCAATGTTCCTCCCGTTCCTGCTCCTAGTGTGCTGGACTCAATCTGAGAACCACCATCTAGCATTAGCTTCATGGCTTGTATTTGAATATTGCCACCACCATTCCCACTAGCATCAACTGCTGCTGCTCCAGACAACTGGATCTCTCCAAAGGCTGAGATGCCTGAATATCCTAATGTCCAGCCTTTATCTGTAGGAATCAGATTGACCAAACCCGCTCCAGCCACGCTGCCTAATTCAATCTGTCCCCCTGTTGTTTTAAGCGTTCCGCGTGAGAGTACTATATCACCACCTACCAAAGCTAAGGTTTGATCTGGCTGCACGCGCAGACCAGAACTAGTATCTATGAGGTCTGAAGTTTTTCTTATACCTTGGCCGTCTCCAAAGACGCGAATATTTCCAACATTTGTCCCAAATCCTAATCCCACAGGCACGCTCACTGTCAACAGAGGTTCTGTACCACTAAGGGGTTTAGCATCGAAAAAGATGCCATCAGCAAATTTAATATTACTGGCAGTAGTGCCGAAAAACGAGCCGCCAATGTTCAGTGAAGCATTCAACCCAAAAATAATCCCATTGGGATTAATAAGAAATACGTTGGCTATGCCGTTAGCTCGAATTAAACCATCAATATTAGATATTGAGCTACCCGTCACTCTTGTCAAAATGTTTTGGATGTCTGGGGCATTTTTGAAGTAGACTGCGCTTCCTGTGGGTACAGAAAACTGTCCAAAGCTATGGAACAAATTGCTTCCAACTTGGGTTCCTCCCGTTATCGCGCTGGTATTATTACTCTCTTGTGTGACGCTGGAGTTGACTCTTAGGGTTGCATCCGGAACAATTTGTGCCGCAATTGGCTCCCAAGGCAATAGACAAAACAAAGTGCTGCCCTTAATAAGCCAGGATAAAGCTTTTGTCATAAATCATGGTAAAAGTTTCTCGGTTGATCTCTGAATTATTTTTAGTATAGACTTGTACTCTGCACCCGAATAACTACCAATGATACAGATTAATAGTAGCGGTAGCGTCTTGTCAAATTGGATTGGAGACAAAGGCTTTTTCTTTAGTGGTAAAACTGTTAATATTTTCTAAAATCCGAGCAAAAGTGATCGAGAGCAAAATACGTTTGTGGATTTATCAGTGATGAATAGAAAACGTAGTGAGTCCTTTAATGAAGTTGCAGAAATCTATGATGCAGCACGCCCTAGCTATCCATCTCAATTGATTGAAGATGTAATTGAGATGGCTAATCTTCCGGATTCAGCTTCAATTTTAGATATTGGAACAGGGACAGGTAAGGGAACTGTTCCATTTGCTCAAAAAGGCTACGCTATCTACTGTTTAGAGCCAGGTGAAAGACTGATTGCCATAGCATCTCAAAATATGCGTTTATATCCAAAGGTAACATTTGAGACAGTTACTTTAGAGGATTGGAACTTACGCCCAAAAGCCTTTGATTTAGCAATATCTGCCCAAGCCTTTCATTGGGTAAATCGTGAAAAAGGGTATCCAAAAGTTGCACAAGCTTTAAAAGAAAAAGGTTATATTGCGTTTTTTTGGAATTTCTCTATTTTACCCGATACTTCAATATTTCAGGCGCTCAAAGAAATATTTCATAAATATGTACCCACAACGATATCTAATGCTAAAGCATCCTCAGTTGAATCACTAATACAAAAAAGAGAAAACTGGATATTAAATAGTTTGTGTTTCCAAAACTTAGTGGTCAAACAATATCCTTGGTCTATTAATTATGATGCAGAGCGATATCTAGGTCTTCTGAAAACTCAAACTGCTTATCAAAAATTTACTGAAACTGAAAAGCAGGATTTCTCTGATGCCATTATACAGATATTAAATGCTCACGGTGGATATGTTACTAAACCCTATTTATCGGTTCTTTTCTTTGCTCAAAAAATTTAAATAAGCCTTTTACTTCTAAACAAAACTTAATATCGAGTGTGGATTACAACTTATCTCAAACCCGATGAGTAAAAACTACAGGTTTCAACCTAGACGACAATGAACAAACCATCATCCAGACGCAAGTCCCTTATCCCTGTGGCATCTGGTGAACCAAAGCCAGCGACTGGCTCTGCTCCCGAAAATACTTCTGGACAAGACAACCCAGCCTCGGCAACTATCACGGTGACGGCTGTTGAAGTAAAAGAGTTGACCGACCAAGAACAAAGCTTACGCTTACAATTGGAACGCCGTGTAGAACGTGCATTTTTAGAAGCGGGTCAGGCGCTGATGGAGTTGAGAGACAGACGGCTATACCGTTCCACGCACCGAACTTTTGAAGGGGAGCAACGCGATTTTGTGAGGTCGGCCAAAAAAGGTGCGATCGCTAAAACTTGCATTTCTGTATGAGGTAATTTTATTTGCAATTAGAATACGTAATTGCACGATAAATCATCTTGATGAGATAT
>JAESFO010000558.1_pt1 | contig 23893 bp, 16 predicted proteins | sample 9269421 | NCBI WGS metagenome assembly JAESFO01 (sample SAMN14502839, study PRJNA617101) | algae metagenome | isolation source: Nostoc desertorum CM1-VF14 and co-occurring heterotrophs from rocky... | place: USA: Clark Mountains, San Bernardino, California | collected 2000-06-05 | reverse complement strand
CTCCAAAAGATTCCGTTAGTATTTTGAAGGGGTAAAATCATCGCAGCATACAGGCTCCGTCATTTTTTTGTAGCATTTCCTTTTGTAGCAAGCTGAAAATGCTACAAGGAATTTTGCTACAAAATTGTAGCAAAATTCGGGAAAAATAAAAAAAATGCTACAACGCACACCCAGTATGCTTTGCAGCAGCGCCCACCGGCTGATAAGATGTTTTTGCTGTCTGGAATCGGCAAACGCCGGCAAGAAAGTATTTATAAACCCGAACGGGCTCCCAGTTTCCGGACGTTGTTTATATCTTTAACATTAAGTAATTCAAAGGAAACATGTTACCGCCGTTTAACAATGCAGATATTCTTTTTTCCATTTTATTTTTAAACAGGCTCTTAGTGAAGCAATAAATGCCTGCAAGTGCTGTCCATACTACAATTAAAAAACAGAGCATAAGGTTACAACGCAACCGGGCCAACTATTCTTTCAGTCCCATTTCTTTCCAGCCAGCCTCCCGATACAGCTCGGGCGACATGGTCATATACTTTTTAAAAATCCTGGAAAAATAGTAAGGGTCCTGGTACCCAACCTCCAGCGCCACGTTTTTGATCTTCATATTACTGTTATGAAGCAGCTTGCAGGCTACCTGCATTTTCAATTGTATAAAATAATCCATGGGAGATCTGCCTGTGGCCGACTTAAACATTTGTGTAAGGTAAGAGGCAGATATAGATTGCCTGGCTGCCATTTCAGAAACGGTGAGTGCCCTGTTAAGGTTTAATTTCATATCCCTGATTGTTTCAGCAATTAACACATCTTTGGCCGACAATGTATCGGGAGTTCCTGAGAAATTAAGTCCTGAAAAAACAAAGCTCGCGATGAATTGGTATAGCAGGAAGTTGGCATTACATATATTAGGAACCGTGTATCCCATTTCCAGGCTCCGGTACATGGTTTCCCATGTTTCAATTATTTTTTCATTAAAAGGTATTGGCTTTGCACCGCTTGAATTGGTAATAGCAAAAAGCTGGTTTAATTCTTTTAGCATAGACCCGCTGAAATGCACCCATAGTATCGTCCAGGGATCCTGCTCATCTGCACCATATCTCATATAACGCGGACCAGCCGGCAAAATCACGTATTCATTTGCTTTGACTTCATAATAATCTTTTCCCAAAACATACCAACCCTTACCTTGCTGACAATAAATTAAAATATTATCAGAACATCCGTTACGTCTTTCCCTGTAATGAAAAGAAGCCTTAGGAAAATACCCGATCTGGCTGATATAAAGCTGGGATAAAAGTGGATTTTGTTTGATGGCACTTTTTAATAAATGCGGCGGCAACATAATCATCCGTTGCCCCAAAAAACCATCTCTTCTTTTATGAGCAATCATTTATTTTATTCTGTTTAGCTGTGCTATTTTAATCATCAAAAGGATTTGCATCCCTGTAAACAAACACTTTTACACGACTCACGCTTCATGGCAACAGTCCCAATTTGGTCAGCCCGCTAACTTAAATAACTTACATGCGGCATTATCTATTTTAGTTAACCAATCAAAGGATTGGGCTAAGCATACACAAGTATAATAATTTATTGCTAATACCAGCGGATAAAAAAATACCCCTTTGGCAAGGGGCATTAAAATAACTGGCGAAATAATATTAATCAAACTTCAGATCATCAATAAACCTGTTGATATCTTCCTTTGTTTCGCCGGTACGTTTTTGAATACGACCGATCACCTCGTCTTCCTGCCCTTCTTCGTACAACAGGTCATCATCCGTAAGGTCGGCCCATTTCTGTTTTAAATTTCCTTTTACCACATTCCAGTTCCCTTTTACCTGGTCTGTAAACTTACTCATAGTTATAAAATTTATAGGTTAATAAATCCGCTTCTTATCTCACGGCAATTTATTCTACTATGCCAAGTACTGTACCATAAAAGCTGTAGTGATGGCTTTTAACATTTTTTTTGGGGACACCATCAGCAGTTCCTACGTAAGTGTATCCTTACCAAGCGGAAGCGTAAACGAAAACGCAGCACCCTGCCCGTCTTCGCTTTGCACGCCCAGCTCACCTCCGTGCTTTTGTATGATCTGAGCCGTAATATATAGTCCCAATCCCATTCCCTGGTAAGTGCTCATGGCTTTAGTTTTGCTGCGAAAGAATTTTTCAAAAATCTTTTCCTGGTCTGCTACCGTTATGCCGGGGCCCTCATCCTGTACTGTAATTCTCACCGCATGCTCCTCCAGTTCAGAAGAAACGGTGATTGTGGTTTGAACCGGTGCATACTTTACCGAGTTCGACAACAGGTTGGTCATTACCTGGGCCAGACGCTCCCTGTCGCCCAACACCAGCGGGAGTTTTCCCAGATGGCAGACAAACTGGTGTCCGGTAGTCCGTTTGATCTCATCCACCCGCTCCAGCAATAAACTGTTGAGATCTACATCTTCCATAACCAATTGTAATTGACCTTCTGAGATGCGGCTGGTATCCAGTAAATGCCTGATCAATGTGGTAAGGCGGTCTATCTGCTGATTCAAACGCGAAAGCAGGTAGCTATTCTGCTTATCGCCCAGCTGCTCCATACTTTCTTTAACGATCTCGGCATAGGCTTTCATACTGGTAACCGGTGTTTTGAGTTCATGACTGGCGATGCCAATGAAATCATCTTTTAACCGAAGCAACTCTTTTAATTGCTGTTCACTTTCGCGTAAAGCCGTTTCAGCAGCCTTACGTTGCGTTATATCTATAACAACTGCCACTACAGACTTTATATCGCCCTGTTGATCTGAAATACCGGCTACACTTACGTTCGCCCAGAATTCGGAACCATCTTTACGAATCATCCGCTTTTCAGACTCAAAAGATCTGCCTTCAGCTACCAGTTTACCGAATTTCCGCATCGTAGCTTCCCTGAATTCGGGAACCGTTATATCCAGAACATTGACGCCAATCCCTTCATTCTTATTTAGCCCGAAAAGCTGGGATGCTTTTTCATTTAAGAAGATGATATGCCCATCAAGGTCGGCACCAAAAATGCCAACGCTGGTCTGGCTTACAATAGCCCTGTTATGTTCCTCGCTCTTCCGTAATGCCTCCCCCGACATTTTCTGCGCGGTAATATCGGTAAACAAAACCGCCACCTTGCGCTCCTCCGGCGCCCCTACGCGGAAAGCATATAAATTAAAAGTTCGCTGAAGAGCATCCGACTGTTGTTCAAAACGGATGCTTTCGCCAGTGTCGGCTACTTTACCATAAATATCAAACCAAACCGGCTCAATACCGGGTGTTACTTCAAGGATCGTTTTCCCGGTTGCATTCACCAAGCCGTTATGTCGTTCAAATGCAGGATTTACTTCTATAAACCGCCAGTTGTCTGGGTATCCTTCCTCATTGTACAACATTTGAATAATACAATACCCTTCATCCATATTATGAAATAAGGTCCGGTATTTATCAACTGTTTGTTGCACATTTTCGGGGGCATCATCCCCTTCAGTATCCGGTTGTTGTTGGTCTACTCTTTCAACGGTGACCAGTAGCTGACACGCTTTACCACGATCGTCTCTCTTCAAAACCCTGCTTTGTGCGTAAAGAGATGCCCATTTACCCCAACGATCCTGGTGTTTGTACCGAACAGATTGCTGTTGCTGATCATTAGCATGCTGCCAATTCGTATAAAAGCTCCGGATCTTTGAATAATCTTCCGGATGATAAAGTGAGAAACCATATGCAGCGGACATAGAGGTCAGCTCCTGCTCGCTAAATCCGAGCGAGATACGTACATCAACATTATTATAAATCACCTCCCTGGAGGGAATACTAATAACATAAGTAGCAGGAGGCAATACTCCATTATTTGATTCAACAGAAGGCAAACAGGATCCGTCTTCTGTAAGGGTTTCGGGCATAGTAAAAGCGGTTTAGGGCTCTCGCCTGTTGGCGATTTTTGTTTTTACTGGTACAAGGGCAAATGTCATGCCTCAATGAGATAAACGAAATAAGTTCTATTTGATTATAGTACCAATATGATTACAAAAGCGACATCCCGGCTGCTGACAGTTGTATCAACAATCCAAAAAACGGGAAAAATCCCGTTTTTTTCACTGCACGATTGCCAGTTCTTTGTGTAGCCCTCATAGCCCTTGCCTGGTTTGAACGGATTACCTGTTCTTACCGGGCATTTTTGTTGATTCCTATTTATTTTCTAGTATTAAATTACTTTTATTGGTTATTAGCAACCAGCCACTGAAATTAAACAGATCCCGCATGCTCACAAACAGGTCGGTCACAAAGGGGGGATATAAGTTACGGATACCTATTGATGCAAGAAACCCAACACATTTTTCTTCTGTATTTTTTCTTCGGAAACCTGAACCATACTTACTTGTTTTAACCTTATATTTCTCACAGGAAGTTCGTTGTTACCATTGATCTTAGCCACGAACTTACCCGATTTTGCTTTTACCTGATTGAGGAATACCTCCTGTATGGACGTTAGTTTTCTCATATGCGTGGGTACAAGGTTACGCCATTGATACAAGACATCCGTATCGATACCGAGGATACCTTCTTTTATATGATGTGCTGTTACATTTTGAAAGAATATATTTTTCACATAACCACCCATGCGCTCATTGGTTTTAATAAACAGCAAATGCATCAGTTCTTTATTAGTTTCAGCGACTTCACAGTTTTCAACATATACATTTTCGATACCCCCAGACAGTTCACTGCCGATCGCTACCAGCTGATGTCCGTTCTTTACAAAACAGTTGCGGATAACAATATTTTTTGATGGCGTTTTAAGTCGCCAGCCCTCAGGGTTCCTGCCTGATTTAACAGCGATCGCATCATCACCCTGGTCAAATTCGCAGTCTTCTACTAACACATTCTGACTCATTTCCGGATCGACACCATCATTGTTATGTCCATGCGCATATACTTTCAGCTTACGGATCAGGACATTTTTACTCAGGTAAGGATGAATGGTCCAGAAAGGGCTATTGGTAATAGTAATACCTTCGAGTAGTACATTTTCACATCGGTTGAACTGTATAAACTGGGACGCAGGTGCGCGCTGTCATTGACCATCATTCTTTCTTCCGGCGGCGTATAGTCCTGGGCCAGGTTATACAACCTTTTTATACTCTGCATATGCGCCGGCGGACGACTAAACCATTGTTTCCAGATATCCATTTTTGCCTTAATCTCCCCTTCACCGCTGATCGCTACATTTTTACATTGATAGGCATAAATTAACGGCGAGTAATTCAGGCATTCCATGCCTTCCCAGGTTGAATGAACGGCAGGCAAATAATCTTCAGGAGATTCTGAAAACAACAGCAAAGCTCCTTTACTGACACGCAGGTTAACATTGCTTTTCAGATGGATTTTTTTGGTCAGCCATTCGCCTTCGGGAATCACTACGATTCCTCCTCCGGCAGTGCTAGCTGCATCGATAGCTTTGGCAATGGCTCCCGATGTTTTTTCTTTATCGCCTTTTATTGCGCCAAATACTGCAATATTAAATTCAGCACATTTGCTAAAATCGGGTGTCCTTATTTTTAATTGTCCAAAAGGAGTAGCCACTTTTGTTTCATTTACCGGCATTTCACCACCCTTTTGAAAAGAACACAGCGTGCACCATATACCCAGGAGCAGGACACTGCAACTTCTTATTTTCTTCATATTCATCGGTAATTAAATCCGGGAGCCAAGTAAAGAACAAGGCCATTTTATCATACAGTATATCATCTCTGAAGTATGATACCCGGAGCAACTACGAAAATAAACGCCGGCGTGTTTTAATTATCCTGCGGTATCCTGCTTCAAAACAGCGTCAGCATCCATCAGCGATCTTACTTACATCCCTCTTACTACCATTCCAGTTTTATAAAAGACACGCCCTGCCTTGGTAATACAAAGCGGGTGTCGATCTTTCCATTTGCGGGAACATTGATATTTTTAGATTCGATGGACTGCAGTTGTCCAGACTGCTCAAGGGCCTTTACCTGTGCTGCACCAGGTTGCCGGGGTGATCCCATTTTCTTCCAATGCTCATAAGCGTTACTAAAAGCATCATCTATACGATAATGGGTCAGCTTTATTTTTTTGACAGGGAGTTTGCTTATTGAAAGATATACAAGCGCCGTGCTTCCTTTTTCATCAGCATCATGATAGTTCCAGATCATTACTGCCGCTGAATGCGGGTCTTTAGATGCGAGCGCTCCGATATCGGTAGCTGCACGACGAATACTGGAATCGAGTACCTCCTGCAAAGCATAACGCCGGTTACTTTCTGCAGCTACCTGTTTCCCTTTCATCATACCAAACATTCTGAAAACATTGAGCACCGGCTTATCAACGCCGTTGGTAGCCAGGTCACGAAAACCATAAAACCAAGGCTGATCCTCGAATTCAAAGGCCCAGGTTACTGCGCCGATCAGGTTTATGTTGTATCGCTGCGCCAGTTCATATTTCCGGGCAAATGATGCAGCTGTGTAGCTGGAATACATGGTACCGTTACGATAAGCATTTTGCGGATCGGTAGCCATACCACAGGCTGCACAACCTTCGGGATCGCTTTCGCCCAGGATCACCGGTAGATTTTTTAATTCGGGATACCGGGCAATCACCCGGAAGTTATCTTCTATATTGCGTAACTGGTTACGGATACTCATTACAACCACTCCATTAACGAGCTTTGGCGATCCTTTGGCATGAAAAAGAAGCGCATCTAATGGAGCTCCTGTTTTGCCGGTGGCATAATTTTTTTCATAAAGACAATGTTTTATAAAAGCATCCAGCCATTTCATGGCGCCGCCAGTAGTGTTAGGGCCGCCTATACGAGCTGTTGGCAATGCCCTTTTCACCGCATCTGCAGCATAGTCATACAATTTAAAAAACTCATCCCTCGTTCCTTTCCAGTAATACCCGTCTGCCTCGTTCCATACCTCCCAATACCAGCTTTCCACTTCTGTTTTACCATACCGGTCCACACAGTGCTTTACCCACTGAAATACCAGCTCTGCCCACTTGTTATAATCCTTAGGAGGATAAGCCCAACCCGTAACGATATCACTGTATTGATCTCCCGGCTTCCAGTAATGCCGGTAAGGTTGGGGATGGGTTGACAATGCTTCGGGCATAAAACCAATCTGGGCCAGCGGCTTCATACCTCTCCTGATATAAGTATCGAATATGCTATCTACGATAGTCCAGCTATACACCGGGTTACCTGCCGCATCTTCTGTATACATATTGGTACTACCCCATTTGAGCGCAGCTTTGCCATCTCCGGTCACCATTAATGAATGGGTACGCACATACACCGGAACGGGACTGAGAGCGGCAATTTCGCTCAGCAGTTTTTTACCATCTTTCATATAAGTGTAATTGGGCTCATCATAACCGAACCAGGCCCAAAGGGGCTGCATATTGCCAACCTCCTTCTGAAGATCAACCTGTATTAATGCGGTATCGCTTTGCGCAAGGCCTGTACTTGAAAAAAACAGGCAGCAGGCTATCGTTAAAAATCTGATCATGATACAAATAGGTTTATGAATCACTCAAAGTTAAAGGGGATGCCAGTTCACCCCCACTGATTATTTAACTTAGAGTGACCGTATATTAACTGTAGCTGGTAGCGATCTTAGCGCGCTGGCTCAACGAGGCCATAGTATGTTGTGTTGGAGCATCCTGTATATTTGTAATTGAAATAATCAGGAATGGGGGATCGTTTTCGTTTGCAACAGTTATTTTTGATCGCTTGTATTTTCTTTAGCCAGCTGGCAGCAGCACAAAGAGACAGTAGCGCCGCCAATATTACATCAGGCGACAGCCTAAGCCACCCTGCTAGTACCGATAGCATCAGTACCGCTTATTATAAACTCAATAAAGACTATTTTAAAAGTTTTATACCGGCTTTAACCTATACACTTTCCAGGCCTGCACATTGGGACAAAAAAGACTGGACGCGTTTTTCATTATTAGCTGCGGGCACGGGTGCTATGCTACTAGCCGACTGGGAAATACGCAATGTAGTACAACGCAACCGGTCTGCCGGCATAGAAAGTGTTGCGAAAGTAGTAGAACCTTTCGGCAATACTTACGGGCTCTATTTATTCCCGGCCATGTATGCAGTAGGAGCGATTACCCGACAACCCAAAATAGCATCTGCGGGTCTTACAGGCGCCAAGGCCCTGGTTATTTCAACCGCAATATATACGGCTTCTAAGAAGCTGATCCGGCGTAACCGTCCCGATGCCGCCCATTCTTCCTGGGATTATGCAGCGCCTTTTGCCAAGCAGCGTTACACATCTTCCCCGAGTGGGCATAGTAATACCATCTTCACCGCTGCTACCGCTTTGGCTTTAGAGTTTAAAGATGAGAAATGGGTGGGCCCGCTGGCTTATACCATTGCTACAGCTACCGCAGTTTCGCGTATCTACCACAACCGTCACTGGGCCAGCGACGTGGTACTTGGCTCATTGATGGGGCATTTTGTAACCAAGGCCGTTTGGAAGGCCAGCCAGAAAAAACCTAAAAGAATACCCAAATATTAATTTTCGTTAACCGTTACGCGAAGTGCTTTTAAGCCGCTAATACCCTGCAGATCTTCCAGCTGAAGATGCTCCAAATTAACAAATAGTCCTTTCTTCACCTGCTCCTCCAGTAAGGTTTTGTAGTCTTCCACATCGGCTTCGTTAATGTAAACGACAGCAATTTTACCGGGTTGGGTAAGCCGTTCCTCCGAATCGCGCAGATGTACTTTATCTATCCGTTTTTTGATCATCTGGTAGCGAATATTATAAGCGCCCTCTACATCAAAACGCTTTTCATCTTCCCTGAAAGTAATATCGATCACATCACTGTTTACGAAGATGAGCTGGGTTGATTGCAGGGGTACTAAAAGTGCATGCTGCTGGGCCGCATTGGCGAGGGCCACCTTGCGCATGTATTCCAGCTGAATAATATGTAGCTCATGTAACTGGGCACTACTAAAGGGTTTCTGCGGATTAATGGCAGAACCTACGTACAGGTCATACTCAATACCGTCTGTACGAAATTTATTGTAATAAGCGGGGGAAACCTCCTGCATCCGGCTGTTCATTTCATCGAGCAAAGTGTCTATGCCGGCAATCGCTTGCTGCATCGACATATCCAGGTTACGACGATTGATGCTACAGGACCCGTTTGCCAGGTCAATTGCATCAAGGTAAGCATTACAGATAGCTGCTGTTTCGGGTTGTTCGGTCCTTAAGGCGCCCAACAGCTTTCGTAATACCTTGTCCAGTGCATTGGAAGTTGAAATAGTTTCACTGCTGATGGGCTGATCAACATTATTATCTTTTAAGAATTCGATTTGTTGCTGCATCAGCTGCTGTATATACGGCAGGTTAAACTGCGCCAGTTCATTAGCCGTTTTACGCAACCATTGTAACTGTAACTGCCAATCGGCCCTGATGGCATTATTCCTGATCAACGAGGAGTTACGGATATCTACTGCACCATAAAAGGGATATACCGATTCAAAAACAATCGGCACTTTCTGAATGACTTTACCATGTACCTTTTGTTGCTGCAGGTAAGCCAGGGCTACATCATCAAACTTCCAGGCAACAGAAGGCTGTATTACTGTAAACCGGTCTGATATCACCGACCTGATATCGTTTTCAAACATTTCATGGCCCACCTTCATTAATTGGGCCAGCTCAATATAAAGGCGTTCCAACAGCTTGATTCGTTCTGCCGTAATCAAGCCCGGTTCGGTAGCAAATAGCTCTACCACGCCATATACTTTTTGCTGGTAAAAGATGGGCATGGCCGCATACGTGCGATAAGGCGTTCCCTTCAGAATTTTTTCAACCAGCGGATGTCTTGTTCCCGCCGTTGCAATATCATCTACTACTACCGGTTTTGCGCCAGCTTCAAATGCCTTGAAAAAGATCTGCACCTCCTGTTCAGTCAATGCTGAGGCGCCAACCAAACCTTCTCCCGCCTTCCGCACCATACGTCCGTTCATCATGATGAACGGCATGGCGCCAATTTCAATTTTATTAGATCCCAGTAATGATTTTACGGCCAGGCGTAAATCTTCGAACCCCGTCTCTATACAGGAAACATCATCTTTTAATTTCCATAACCGCTCCTTGATATACACCATGATTTGTTGCTGTGTGACATCGGCAATGGTTACCACACCAAAGCCACGAAATTCAAATCCTGTGAGCGGCAACTTCCTCAGCATATACCGCACGAAAACATCATCATCAGTGATACCGGCGATCATGCGTTCGCTTAATTCAGGCAATTCGTTATTATATCGCATGTCTATAAAATCATGACCAAAGTTGATCTTAAAAAAGCGATACAGGCCCGTTACATTGTCGATATACCGGTAAATAAACTCATCTTTTGAAGGATTGGCAATACCATAAAGCTGATCTAATATAGTATGGTAAATATTTTTTAGCGCTGCCAGGCCAATTTCCTTAAAGTTAGACTCGAATTCGGGTTTTAGCCAGCCCGTATCTTTCTCAACAAACGAACGGTATAAAGAAGGTGTGCCATAGGCAAATGTAGATGTAAACGGTGCTGTAATGCCCCAGAGATCCTTATCACCATCAATAGTAATATTAGTAAGGCTTACATACAAAATATCCAGCAATTCTTTGTAACCCGAGATTTCATCCGCAGACAAGTCCCGTTCCTGCACCCCCGCCTCTTCTATCCGTGAAGCGAAATATTGAAACATGCGTCTTTTTACATCATCCGTTCCGTCAATCCTTTTCTTTAAAAACCTGTAATACGGGGCAAAGGAAAAGCTCGCATTAATTTGAGTAATATCTAAATATTTTTGTAAAAACGTATCCATTAGTTGTTTTAGTTAAAATCTGAACCCCATTGTAAAATGAGGGTTCCACCCTTCCTTAGAATATCCTGCCAATAATTGAAATACTGCAATATTTGCAGGTGCAAAATAAATTCCGCCACCAACGCCCTGGTGTATTTCACCGCTATCAGCGCCCTTTGCCCAAACTTTACCGGCATCGTAGAATAAAGTAGCGCCTAACTGACCTGGCAGAATATAACTGCCAATTTGCGCCAAACGCATTCTTAACTCCAGGTTGTTATACAACATTTGTTCGCCTGCAAAACGATAATTACGAAAACCCCGCAAATTATCATGTCCACCCAGGAACAGCGACTGATAGAAGGTTGCATGACCTAACGTAACCCCGCCTCCGGTACGATTGGCAAGGATGATGGATGACTGATTATTCAAGGGCATATAAACGGCTATAACCGGCAGGGCTTGTACCAGCGAGCGGCTATAACGATTCAATCCGGTATATCCTTTAACATGTAACGAAAAATATCCTCCTTCTGTTGGGAACATCGTGTTATTACGGCTATCTTTTTCAAATGAAAAAAGCGCACCGGCAAACGATTTGGTACGGGTACTGGTAGAACTATCATAACTAAGAAGCGGCTGCGTTACAATGAACCGTCCTTCATTATCATCAGCTTCCATGCTAAAATACTGGAAGGAAGGTCCCAGGCGCAGTGTTACATTTTTATCCAGCCGCCAGCGCAACAAAGGATCTACCTGCGTAAGTGTATACCGGCTACGGTAGTAACTGATAGAATGACTCTTATCGTATACTGTATTATTGCCTAATCCAAAAAAGTTGTGGGTATTATGCGGTGCATAGGAAGAAGCATTCAGTTCAATATCAGCCTTACCTAGTACATCAATCCAGTCTGCCTTAAGCCTGACCTGGTAAGCCCCGGTAGCGAAAGCCCCCGAAATCAACAGTTGTTGTGAACTGCTATAAGGTAGTTTCCTAAATCCCTTTTGTTGTATATGCCTGAACCCGCCACCCAATATAAACCCGTCATCCCTATTGAAGCCACCTGTGATTAGGGGCATGGTTTTAGAGTACAGGTTTACCGGAACAAAAGCTGTCTGTAATGAATCGTCGCTGATCTTTTTACGTATGCGACTTTCATTACCGGAATAGGTAACCCCGCCGGATTGATTGTAAAAACGGACAGCTGGCCCGGGTTGCATTATAGCTATATGCTTATCGCCCTTTCCGCCGATCATACGTAATTTAATACGGGAATTAGTGTAATCCACCTGTATCGTATCGTTGCCGGCACCGGTGTACAGCCTTATTTCACTGGTAATATGCGGATCATACACCCGGTCCACCAGCTTGCCCTTTACCTCACCATCCTTATTAATTTTCCTGACGGTGAGGTGCAAGCCTCCGCCAGGCGCATCTTTCAACAGTACCTGCTCATTTTTATCGCTAAGACGTAGGTCAACTACCTGGTTATAAAAGTTATAGTACCTATCCATTGCAGCAGGCAATTGCTCACGCCTTTTTTTCATGGTTGCGGCCAACGCAGCACCACGGATAGCCCTTGACGAAGCGGGCAGCTGTGCTATGGCCGCGTCGATTACCGAATCTGTCATCTTGTTTACAAAATCGGCAGTCATTTCTTTCCACTCGTCTTTGGTAAATTGGAAAGCAGGGAATGCATGTACAAAACGATGCTTATATAAGGAATACTTTACCGAAGGTATAATGCTGTCAAACCCCTGGAAAGTAGGCATCAGCCAGCTCCGGGTGATCATTTTAGGCACGATACCGGTGTTGATCTTTAATACCTGGTCGCGATCGCGCGGCACGGGTGCATAATCCTTGTCCTTATTTCCGCTGGTATTCAGCCAACGCCATTGATCTTCATGCCGGTCCCAATCTGATACCAGCAGATCGAGCAACATAGCCCTGAAAAAGGTTTTTGCTTTAAAGGTATTATCATTATCCTTCAACAATGCTTTTACAAACTTCTCTGAGTTATCCGAATTCCCGCCAGGCTCCCTTTCTTCCAGTAAGGCCACACTGCCTGCCATTAACTGATTATACATACCCAGGTTGGGATCGGGAGCCACTACCCCGATAACCGGCGAAGCATGGGGAACTTTGATGGCATTGGCCAACGGGGGAACGATCAGCGCGGAATAGGGATGCTGACCACTTACATAATCATCTACCAGGTCAGTGGCAAAAGTGCTGCGCAAGCCTTCGGGTAATACCGCATCGGGTACTTTGTTTACGCTGCGCAGTACCCACTCCTTACCGCTGCTGTCGGCCAGGCGCAATGAAACGGTTTGCATACCGCCACCTCGTTGTAAAGGTTTTAATCCTCCTTGCAACCGGCTCAGGTGTAACACAGGCAACCGGGTTGGAGCAGCCCATTCTTTCCGGTAACTTTCTCCGAATATTTTACGGTGCAGGCGGCTCACTTTATCATATTTGGCTTTTGCCACAACCGTAACACTGTCCCCCTGCAGTCCGCTGCTTTCAGAAGGCAGGTTATTATTTCCAGCTACGTAACCTACAGTATGCTTATAGGCTTCAAGCACAGCACCGCCCTTGCTGTAAACGTTAAATTGTATGCTGGAAGCTTTATCAGCGAAAATATCCACTACTACAAATCCCTGCCTTTCGTCGGCAAACAGCGCGTGCCTTCCTTTTTTTGCATAAGTGCTTTTAGCGCCAGCACCACTTACTACCTGTAAGCCTTTATCGTCGATGAGCTGTAAACCATGCTCGTGCCCCGCCACCTTAATAATATTCGGAAAACCTTCTGCAATAGCTTCAACTCTTTGTACCAGGTGCTGGTATTGAGGATGTCCCAGATCTTCTGCATTCAGGAATACAGTTTTACGCAACAGCGGGTATAAAGAACCCAGTCCCGGCAACGGTATCCACATATTTTTATTGATCGCTGTTAGCGGGAACAAATGATCTTTCCAATTATATTTTCCTCCATGTACACCATAAGAACGGAAAGGATGGTGACTGGCTAACAGGATCAATTTATTTCTATTTTTCCAGAACAGGCCTGCCAGCTTTTCCAGCACTTCTGTTTCTGTATCGCAGTTACATGATGTATCGCCGTTTTCTTTATTATAAGGAAACAGCCACCACTCCGAATCGTAGGCGATCACCACAGCCTGGTCGCCCAAAGGAATTTCAACCGGGTCGGGGCAGCCATTGGCTGGAATCATTTTTAATTGAGGATCATTCTGGGCAGCAATAAAATCACCCTGTGCCTTAATTTTTGCCAGTCCCTGCTTTCCCATTCGATCCCAATCGTGGTTGCCCGGGAGAAAGTATACCGGAGCGCCCTTAGTCCTTAAAGGCCCGAACTGTGAACGCAGGATGGCCTGTCCGCCGGCTTCGCTTTTAGTACCCGGCAATCCCATGCCCCGGGGATAAATATTATCGCCTAAGTAAAAAACAGAAGTGATGCCCGGCAATACTTTAGCCGCTGCATCGGGAATCACGGTTGTTTGCTCATGGTTGATCTCACCGGCATCACCTATCAATATGACACGCTGCACGGGTTGAGGCTGTGCAGCGGCAACAACGGAAGTGAGCATTCCGGCGAGTGTAATGAGTGTTCTTATTTTCATTATCAGGGCTTCTTATAAGCAAATTTCAATATTCTTCCGGCCTGCAATTCATCACCTTCGCTACTGATAAACATATTACCCGAGTTATCAAACGCTATCCCTTCCGGCTGTCCCAGTAGCTTCCTGCTTAAGGGGTAGGTAGCTTTTACCTGCCACTGTTGATTGACTACAGCCAGCATTTTGTTAACCGATGACACAATATACCAATCCCCTGTTACCGGGTGTTTTGCCAGCGCCGAGGGCTCAAAAGCCGCTTTCTTTTTCCCGCCGGCAGCAGTCAGTTCAGCAGTAGGAATAACGTGGTTGCCGGTAACCAACAAAGAATCATTATGCCACTGCAATTCATAAATAGTGATCTGTTTATTTTTTTTATCGCTTTTACAGGATTTGCAAAGCGCATAATAGCTACCCGTCACAATATCTGCAAACAGTCCCTCGTACTCTCCCCCGGGCAATATTTTTTCGTAGTATCCAAAAGGCTTTGCCTTTTTTTCGTTCAGGCTATCGAGTTTAAATCCATAAAAAGATCCGTCGGACTCCAGCAATAACAATGTATCTGCCAGTATAGCAATATCTTCATAGTCTCCCCCATCTCCGAAATTCACTCTTTTGTATTTCCCGGAAGGAAGCCCTACTTTGAAGATTGCGCCTTCTTCATCCTGCTGTGCATATATTGTGTCATATCGGCCGGGGGCGAAGGCAATTCCTGAAATTTCCAGTAAGTCGTCCGACAATATTATTTTTTCATACACAGACCATTCATAACCGGGAGGTGCAGCCGGTAACTCTTCGGCCTGCTGCCCGCAGGCCAGTAAGCCAACGCATCCCAGCAATAAAATAACCATTAACTCTTTCAGCTTCATTTTCTTCAATTTTATTGATGCTGCTCCTTTACCCACTGGTACATGACAGCCTGTGCCTGCAGCTTTTTGCCTTTGCCGCCAACGGGGCTGTGAGCTCCATCTTCCGTAATCCATGTTGCTTTACGGGTATCTTGTAAATAAATATCCAGCACCTTGCGCAAAGAAGCTTTTAAACGATCATCCAAAACAGGGAAGCACACTTCTATACGCCGGTACAAATTACGGGTCATCCAGTCGGCCGATCCCATGTAGATCTCGTCTTCTCCATTATTATAGAACCAGAAAATACGGCCATGCTCCAGGTAACGGTCTACAATTCGCCTTACTGTAATATGCTCACTTTGCCCTGCTATGCCCGGTACCAGCCTGCAAATACCTCTTACGATCAATTGTATTATTACGCCTGCATTGGATGCCTCGTACAATTTCCTGATCATCTTCTCATCCTCCAGGTTATTGATCTTAATGATCATTTCTGCCCTGTGCCCTGCCCTGGCATTGGCGATCTCTCTATCGATCAATGCTGCGAAACGGGTTTGCAGGTTAAACGGAGCAATAAGCAATTGCTGAGGCGCCAACGCATCCGTTGTAAAAGATTTTTTATTTTTCTTCAACAGTCTGAAAAGCTGGTCGAGGTCCTTCAACAAACCCGGGTTGCTCGTCATTAATACCTGATCGGTATAAAAGCGGGCAGTTACTTCATTGAAATTACCGCTACCCAGCAGCCCGAGGTACTGCCAGTGACCTTCATATTTTCTTTTCACCAAAACAACTTTGGCATGCACTTTCATTTGCGGAATACTATAAATAATGCGGATACCCGCCGCTTTCATTTTCCTGGCCCAGGTGATGTTGTTAGCTTCATCAAAGCGGGCTTTCAGCTCTACAAAAACCGTCACTTTTTTACCACTCAGCGCTGCCGTGATCAGGGCCTCCGCAATTTTTGAAGTGCCTGATATCCGATACATGGTCATGCTGATCTCGGTAACGGTTCGGTCAAGAGCCGCTTCGTTGAAGAAGCGCAGCACCATGTCATAGTTATGAAAAGGCAGGTGTAACAGGATATCCTGTTTACTGATACTTTCCAGTAAGGTGGGTGCAGGCAAGGCATACAGCACGGCTGGCCAGGGTTCGTCCTTTAAAGCAGCATCCTTAAACGGAATAGCCGACAGATCTTTGAGGTTGTGATAAGCGCCGCCCGGCATGATCATCGCATTTTGCAGGCCGAGGCTGCGTACCAGTTGCTGTAAAAGCGCCTGGGGCATTGCTGCATTATACAGCAGCCGGGTAACTAACCCAAAGTCACGTTTGGCGATCTGTGCTGCAATTTTCTGAGCCAGGTTACCTTTATATTCATCATCCAGGTCAATTTCTGCATCCCGGGTTACTTTAAAGCTGTAAGCCGCATCCACTGCAATACCCGGCCACAAAGTGGGTAACTGGGCTCTGATGATGTCATCGATAAAGATCACATATTGAATACCCGCTTTTTTCAAAGAGAAGAACCTTGGCAAATGATCGGAAGGAATGGCGATAACCGCCAGTTGACTGCTATCTTCCTTTTTAAGCTCTGCTGCCAGGTAAATATGGTTGTTCTCCGGGAAAAAATCACCTGCCGCCCGGGGATAAGCAATTCGGAGGAAGGCTGCGATCTGCGAAAAAAAATAATCCGTTACTTCTTTTAAAACAATAACCGGTATGGGCTCATTGTACACAATATATACCCCATTCTTTTTTAGCTCGTCTTTTACTGTCCTTACAATTTGTCCAAACCGCTCCTGTTGCAGGTTGATGATACCTGCAATAGCGGCTGCATTATCTGCTTTATTCTGCTTCTGCACTTTTCCCAGGGCTGTAATCGTAGGAATACGCACCCTCGAAAACTCATCCAGGTTAGAAGAGTATATAGACAGGAACTTTAACCGTTCCGCCAGGGGCACGGTACTATCCGCAGCCTCGTACAATAAGCGCTCATTAAATTCCAGCCAGCTAAAATCCCGTCCTTTTAATTCCATTACTATCTTTTATACAATAGAAAAAATAGCGATTACAAATGCTATGATAGCTGTCATTAGTCCAAACATAAACACATTATAGGCAATACGCAGCAGCTTATACTTGCGCCCCAGAACAATACCCTGGGAGTACACATCTTTTACAAGCGATCCATATAAAAAATCCCGGTCTTCCATCACTTTCCACATTCCTTTTTTATACTCTTCGAAATCCATTCTGTAGAAATTACCAAAGAACAGCAGGTTTACGTTTTTACTGTCTACATCCTGTTGATTGAAAACCCCGCTGGGGATTTTTGGCCGTGTTGCCAGTATGGCGTAGATAAGGGTAACAGCCGACACTATCAATATGATAATGGTGGGTATGACCAAATGCGTATTACTTTCCAATTTGCGGATCAGCAAACTCAATATGGCCGACAATAAAATAGAGTTGACGGTAATGAGGATATCAGCTTTTTTATCTGCCATGTCACTTAAGCGCTGGTTGTTGGTGGAAGTAATGCGAAACATGGTTTCAATGCCTTTTTCAGGGCGATCGCCATTGTTTTTTTTATTCTTTTTTCCACCACTTTCTTCCGGCAGTTCCGTTTCGCCTTCTTTCGACTTCTTATCTTTTTTTAGTTGGTCTTCGAGATTTTCCATTTTCTTGATATTCCAGTGCGTTCTTGCATAGTCTGTATGATACTGATGCACTTCTAACAGACAAATGGTTTGATGGCGCCAGGCATTTTTGCTGATGGCCAGGCCACAACGTGTTTGTAGCTCTTTGCGCAGCTGTTTGCTTTTTTCGGCAAACGAATCAGTTGAAAAATGCGACATATCTGCATCACAAACAATTTGCTGCAACAGATTTTTGGGCTTCTGGGGCATCCGAGTAGCCAATATACACCCCTTCACATCCTCTATAATAACGGATGGCACCTGCTTTTCCTTTAAAAAATTTTCTGCCAGCACAACGCTGGCCGCCTCATGGTTATCCGGATCTACCAGGTAACCCAGGTCGTGGAACCATGCAGCAGCGCGAACCACGAAGTCATCCTGCTCCGATAAACCGTAATGCCCATTTAATTCAGCAGCTGCCATGGCAACTGAAGCGGTATGCTCATAATTATGATACAGGAGCTCTTCAGAGCCATGATCCTTAAAATAATCAGCTACATAGCTACTGATTGCTTGCAGAATAAGCTTAAAATCCATAAATAGCGTTGTTGAACTATTAACAATTCAGGAAATACATTGTTTGACCGGGGCATTGCCCTTCAATTTTTCAATAAATGTATTGATAAAAACGACGGTGGCAAAGAAGCCTATACATTTTATAATTAACAGGTATTAATATATATCCTATATATGGCGTAACCTCCCTTTCCCGGCCAGAGAGAAGATTGACCAGGGCTACGCTGAGATTTTGTGCCACCACAAACCAATTGGAGGCGTTTCAGTAAAATTGATTTCGGTTTATTAGAAGTCCAACACCCGGGTCTTTTTAGATTACCTGGGTCAAAATTGATTTCTTGCCTAATGACAAGGCGCACTAATTACAGTCTTTTTAATTTTACCCTGTCAAACGATTCCAGATGAAGAAAGCAGGCCAGTAAATCATATTAAACAAACAAATAATGAATATAAATTTTGAAGCGGGCATTAATATAGCGGTTAAAATACCGAAACACAAGTATGAGCCAACCGTATCGTTTTACAAGGACATTCTGAAGCTGCAGGTGGAAGAGCAGCCTATTCAAAACCCCACCGTTTCAAGAACGCATAAGGTTGTTTTCGGGCATAATGTATTGTGGCTGGATTGCGTGGATAATTACACCCATTCCGAAACCTGGCTGCAATTAACTGTGCCGGATATTGACGCGGCTACGGAGTATTTAAAAATAAACAACGTAAGTAACTGTGACGATATTGAGGAATTGCCATCCAATATGCATTGGATCATGGACCCGGCGGGAACGGTTTTTAATGTGCAGGAAAGGCGCTAAAAACCATAAGCACAATATTGGGTTTGTACGTCAATTATGTATTCTCCGCTTATTTTAAGTCATGTATCTTATATATTTGTTTTAATGGAGCCTGAAAATCCCATTGCGGTTTCGTGATTACTGCAAATATTATGCTATCATCGTCAATTCCTGGTTTGAAAAAATTTGAAATACTCGCAATTATTGGCAGCGCAAGCACATCCTCTTCGAACCAAAGACTGGTAGAAAATTTTGCAGCACAAGTGGAGGAAGATTTTAATATTTCCATTTTTAATGAGCTGAAAGAACTTCCTCATTTTGATCCCGCATTGTCTGTTGGCCAGGTGCCCGGAGCAGTTGTTCATTTCAGGCGAAAGATAGAACTTGCTGACGGAGTTATTATCTGTACACCCGAATATATCTTCAGTATCCCCAGCGGGCTTAAAAACGCGTTGGAATGGTGTGTTGCAACTACTGTTTTTTCAGGTAAACCATTGGGGATTATTACGGCTTCGGCCAACGGGGAAAAAGCACACGAAGAACTGCAGCTGATCATGAAAACATTAATGGCTGTGTTTAACGAGGACACTACATTACTCATAAAGGGATTAAAAGGAAAAATAACTCCGGGGGGAATGATAACCGATCCCTCAACAGCCACTGAGTTTTCGGCATTTATATACGCTTACCAACAGCTCATCTACAATCCCCACCACAAATACTAATTTAATCAATAGTCGCTCCTACCGTCTTGCTATATTTAAAATCCCCATCAAGATCTACCTGTTTGATACGCACAAAAATATCGGGCCTCCCGTGGTATTGACATTTTCGCCTTTACTGCAGGCGAATGATCCTCCGATAAGCATCAGCGCTATCAACGTCCATTTCCTGTTTCTAAATCCCCTCCACGATGCGAACGAAAATAATGCAAAGGTTATCCCTAATACAGTAGTTAGTTTTTGTATACCTCAATCTGACCGGCCAGCATTATAGCTTTGAGTAATATAGTTTTAGTATTCTATTCTCCCTATATGTTTGTCGGCTGTGATCCAACATATATTCCTGATCAAACCGGTATACTCTTTTTCCTGGTATTGGACAGGTAATAATGCCAGAGCATCATGCTGGCTACGGTTCGAAACGGTTTCCAGGTTTCACTGATTTCCAGTATCAATTCTTTCGTTGTTGAAAGATCGAGCTGCTTCAATCGTTTTAACGCATTTACAGCGGCAAGATCGCCAGCCGGGAAAACATCTGCCCGTTGAAGGGAAAACATCAGGTAAACATCAACCGTCCAGTTACCGATGCCTTTTAAAGCAACCAAACGGTTGCGTACTTCTTCATCGGGCATGGCCGCAAAAGCCTTTAAATCGATTTCCTTATTTTCTATAGACATTGCCAATCCTCTTATATAACCCATTTTCTGCCTGCTTACAAAGCAGGCCCTCATCTCTTCATCTGTAAGACGCAGCAGGGATCGGGGAACAATATCTCCTAACTTTTCTTTTAATTTATTTAATGCCGCCAGGGCGGAGGCCAGCGAAACCTGCTGCTCCAGGATAATATGTACCAATGACTCAAAACTATTTTCTCTTGTCCACATGGGAGGATAGCCATGAGTATCCAGTATGTATTTCAGATCGGGGTCCACATCCGCTAACTGATCACACAGGTACTTATAATTCTTTTTATTGAAACCAGCCGCAAGCAAAGTTTTTCCTGTTTTCCTTTTCATGCCTGATACGCTAAAAAAGTGTTGGCATTTTATGGCCATTTTCTATATCCAGTAAGATCGATTTATTTTCAAGACCACCGGCAAAACCAACCAGCTTGCCGGATGCACCTACCACTCTATGGCAGGGCACAATAATCGCAACAGGGTTTTTATTCAAAGCTCCACCTACTGCCCTAACCGCCTTAATGTCGCCCAATTGACGCGCAAGCGCGCCATAGGTTTTTGTAGTTCCGTATGGAATATCCAGTAAAGCATTCCATACACTTAACTGAAATGCCGTTCCTTTCAGATCCAGAGGGATACTAAAAACCGTTCTTTCTTTTGCAAAATATTGTTTAAGCTGCTGCCCCGCCTGCATCAATACCGGGTTCTCATCATCCGGCACAGCTTCCGGCAACTTTGTTTTTGTATAATTTTCACCCTCCCATAAAACGGCCATCAAACCCTTACCGGAAGCGATCAACCTGATCAAACCTACCGGAGACATAACATCTTTATATACGATGCGTTGGTTCGTTTCCATTTTTTGTTTTTGTTATTTCGGTCAGGCGGGGTTACCCATAGCCGGGTCTGTAATACTTTCTTCACCGGTTTCTACATGTCCCGCAAACCGGTAAGCGATAGTATTATTATTTTTTAGCCTGACTGTAAAATCATACCAATTGGCAGATTGCTTAAGATTCAACAGGACCGTTTTATTCTTTTGACTGGCTGCTATAAGCGGATAAATGTTGGGATTACCATAAGCATTATCAATAATTTCCAGTTCTACATCCTGCTGCTCCTTATTAGAAAAATGCAGCTCTACATTACCGGTTATTTTTTTAGTCTTTTCGTATTTACAAAGCACTTCCACAGCCGGTGTATTATGATCCCCTATAAATTCACGATAAAATCCATTAGGCCCGTAAACGCGCAAATGATACCCTTTATTCTCAAAACCATCCAATGGCCACTGTTCCGTAGTTTGATACCCGGCCGCAAGCGTATAGTTCCAAGACCGGTTGAGCTCGAAGACATCTTTATTCTTTAAAGCTTGATGGCTGCCTATGGCATACACTTTAAATGGTGCGCCCGAAGCCTGCGCTCCAAACTGCTCTTTGGACGCTTCCAGGTGCAGCTCAAAACTTCCTTTATTTTTATTATAGGCGCCGTTCACATAAAGCTCGTAAGGAATCGCACAAGCCTTACGGGTACCCCGCTCCTGCTGAGGCAGCAACTGCTTTAACTGCCGGCCCTGTAAAGCTTCTTCTGTTATCTTTTGATACCCCGTTGGCTCCGGCGTAAACTTTGCGTTGTAAATTTTTTCGATCTGCTCATTGCGGGCTACCAGGTCTTTTTTAATATCCGGGTTGGGTGAAAACCGGTCGAAGGCGGCTGTTAGATTACCACTGATGGCGCGTCTCCAGGGATTGATATTATTAAAGCGGATATGCTTCTTAAATTTTTGATTGCAAAAAGTTTCCAGGAATTGCAGGGTTGAAGTATGCTCAAAAAGCTGGGAACAAACTTTGCCACCCCGGGTCCAGGGCGAAGCGATGATCATAGGCACCCTGAAACCCAGTCCTACAGCACCTTCCCGCGCCTGGCTTGCCGGGATACCCTGCTTCACTTCGTTATCAAAACGCACATGCTCTATTTCCGTATCGATCTCCGGTACACATTTGCCGGTACCTGGTAGCTTATTATCAGAGATAGAAAAGGGCGGTACATGATCGAAGTACCCGTCGTTTTCATCATAGGTGATAATGAAGATGGTCTTCTGCCAAACCTCGGGATTTTTAGTCAAAATATCCATAATCTCCGACAGGTACCAGGCACCATACCAGGGCGCACTGGGATGATCGGAGAACTTCTGCGGCCCGGCCAGCCATGATACAGTGGGCAACTTACCTTCATTAACATCCTTCCTGAACTGGTAAAATATATCGCCGGCAGGAACTTCTACTTTTCGCTGCTGCCCTTGTTCTTCAAAAGACAATTCGTCCAGCTTACGATAGCCCGGATCACCTGAATTGGTCACAAATGCATTTTGAAAAAGTTCTTTCTCTTTAGCTGATAATTTTTCATACTGTGCCTGGTTCCATTTAGCCAGCTCGGCACGCGCATTATCCAATGCCTTTTGCTTATTCCTGATCGCCGCCAGGTTCTTCTCTTCATCCATTTCACCTGGACTAGCCTGTTGCAGCTTGTCTATTTCGCCAGGCAAAGTGTCCACCTGGCTTTGAAGACTCTGAATATATTTTGGCGCGAACTTCACATTATAAGCCGCAAAGAACTCTAACAGGTTACAACCGAAATTAGCCAGCCAGTACCGCTCTTCTCCCTTAAAGCCGCCACCGGTGGATATTTCATTCTGGTAAAATTTCCAGCTAACATCATTTTCTGAAAGTAATTCGGGAAAGCTATCCCAACGCATTTTAGCGGCTCCGTAATCGGTATTCCGGATATTAGCTTTTACAAGTCCCTCTTCCTCACTCATGATATTGGCCGTCCAGAAAAAAGACCGGTTAGGCGTAGTGCTGGTCATTACCGAACAGAAATTCTGATCACAAATGGTAAAAGCGTCTGCCAGCGCATAATAAAACGGAAGATCCTCGCGCGTATAATGCCCGAGGGTTAATGGCATAGAAGCATACTTCTTATTGCCTGATTTTTTGGCAAGCAACCACTGATCATATTTTCCCGAATTGTAAGCATCTACCTGGCTTGCACGCGAATGTGGGAGATCTCCCATCCAGGTGATTTTAGATTTTTTTATATCCAGCCGAAAGGGTGCGTAAGTATCACCTTTCTCATCGGTTTGC
>JAESFO010000555.1_pt1 | contig 23894 bp, 21 predicted proteins | sample 9269421 | NCBI WGS metagenome assembly JAESFO01 (sample SAMN14502839, study PRJNA617101) | algae metagenome | isolation source: Nostoc desertorum CM1-VF14 and co-occurring heterotrophs from rocky... | place: USA: Clark Mountains, San Bernardino, California | collected 2000-06-05 | reverse complement strand
TTCTAAGGATGACACCGTGCGGGGCGACTCCAGTCGTCACCGCCATGCCCCCGACCCACACCACCACCACCACCCACTCGTCATCGACACGAGCCCACCCCGCCGACGACCTCGGCGGGGTGGGCTCGTTTAGTGACTGACAATTCCGTTGTTTTAATCTCTAGTAGTTGCGGACTTTGTCTAGGTTCGGGCTCGTCTGGAAGTGCGCCTTGGCGCTGCGGACAGCCCGCACCGCCTTGTCGTGGTTCACCAGAGTCCGAGCTCTGCGCCGAGACCTTTACCTCCGTACGGCCGGGGCGAATCGGGTGGTGTAGAACTCCTCCTTGGATCGTAACCGACATCGATCAGGTCGGGGCGGAGGTCGTACTTCTTGCCGTCCGGGACGACGACCTCGAACCGGCCGACCGCGTCGGCGGGGAGATTCCCGGCGATTCTGAAGTTGCGGCGGCTTTCGCCGTGGTTGCCGAGCATCAGGTCCGAGTGGACGGCGTCGCCGGTGCGGGCGATGTGGGTGTTCGTCTGCCAAGTGTCGTAAGTGGAGGCCGCGGCAACTTCCGCGGCCTCCGCGAGGAGGGTGCGGGTCATGGTGAGGGCTCGAAAGAAAGTGCGGAGTCGAAGACAGTTCCCAACTCGGGGCTTCGTACTCCGCGTTCCGCACGGATTTAGAAGCCGCTGACAACCTCGCCGCCGCCGCGTGTGGAAAGCGGCCGCCAAGTGGTAAGGACGTCCATCGAGTCGCTCACGAACCGGACACTGCCGTCGGCCAGTAGGACGTTCACGCCCCCGGTGTGGAAGCTGCGGGCGGGGGCGAGACCCTTGTTGTGGCTGCCGTTGCCGCAGTCCCATTTCCCCTTGGGGTTCGGACCGTAGTAGTGGTTGTAGAGCGTGTTCCCGAAGTGCCCGTTGATCCACTGCTCGTTCCGCTTCCCGTTCCAGACGCCGTTCATCGAGTCGCAGTCGGCCGGGGTCGGGTCGTTGCCGCCGGCCACTTCCTGCACCGCGAAGCGCGTGTCACTCGGGGCGCTGGTCGGCACCTGGCCGTTGCCCAGGACGCTCTCGCTGAACGCGACGGTGTTGGACGTACCGTCGGTGACGTCGGCAATCCGCACCGGCACCTGCGCGAACACGCCGTTGCCGTCGCCGATCTTGGTGTAGGCCGTTACGTTCCCGGCCGCGTCGACGGTGACCCCGGTGCCGTTGCAGGCGACGTAGTTCGTGCCGAAGTACGCCGACCCGGGCACCTGCCCGCCGGCCGGGTCGCTCGGGCAAACGAACAGCGCGACGCGGTTCTTACCGGCCAGGTCGTTCTGCCCGCCGACCGCGAGGGTGCCGTCCGGGTCGATGAGCTTCTGGAGGCTCTCCTGCTCGACGTAGGCCAGGAGCCGGGCCGGGGCGGACACCACCTTCGGGTACTGGTTGCGGCCCTGGGGGAACGTCCCGACGGCGCCGTGGTGGTTGTGCATGGCGAGGCCGAGTTGCTTCAGGTTGTTCTGGCACTTGACCCGGCTGGCGGCCTCGCGGACCTTCTGGACGGCGGGCAGGAGGAGCCCGATCAAGATGGCGATGATCGCAATCACCACCAACAGCTCAATGAGCGTGAACGCCACACGCCGGGGCGTGGCGGAACTGGACGGACGCCGAGTCTGCGGGAGCAGCGGAGGCGTGGTGGCGCCGGACAAACGAGGCATGACCCATTCCCCTCACGGGATGCGAGCGCGACGGTGCGGGAAGCCGACCCGCCAGGGCAGCGGGGACCGACATACGTGACGACTCGATCAAACCCCAGCTGGTGAGGGTCAGCTGCGGGGCGGGGGGTCGGAGGGGTCGGTGGCGAAGTGGGGCCGGCCGGTGTCGGCCGGGGGTGGGAATGCGGGCGAGACCGGCCGGGGGCGGTCATCGGCAGACACGACCGGCGGCACGGCGGGGACTTCGGCGAGCAGCCCGCCCGGCCCTCGCCGCGGCACTGCCGGGCCTTCCAGGCCGTTACCCAGGTCACGCCGCTTTCCCGCCCGGGGTTCGCGGGCGTGTGGGTCGTGGGGCAGTAGCGGCAGGGCGGCTTGGCCGCCTCTTCGACGCGGCACCTGGGGCACGTCGGGGTTGGTTCGGGTTCCGCCACGCAGTAGGGGCACCGCGGCGCCGCAGCCGGCGGGGGTAGGGGTGTGGTACAGCAGCAGTCGGGGGTGGTGCCGCAGGTGACTGTACACCCGCACGCCTTGACCGCCCCGGCCTTCGACCGCATGAGGGGGAACCCGAACGCCGCGACCGCCTGCGCGAACACCAGCACAACCGCGAGCGCGGGGCGAGCGATCCGGCAGAGGGTGGTGGTGGGAAGTGGCATGTCAGGTCGGGCGGGCAGGTGATGCTGACTGTAGGCGAGCCGCACACCCCCCGCAAGGTCCGAGCGACGAGATTACCCGGACCGCCGGTCAGCGGATGATGCGGAGTTGGACGAGCCCGGCCTGTAGGGATGCATCTGTCACCCGTCATGCCGTCGATGCTTGTGAGGGCGGCTTTGACGGCGGCCATGCCCTGCTTCTTGACCGTGCTCAGGACACGACTGGCCAGTAGGAGTTAGGCACGGATCTCGTGTCGCAGAGCCACCACCGGTATCGTCTCACGCCTCGAATCACCCACGGCCACGTTCGGCCTGGCCGTCCAGCCAACACACCAAAGTCGAGTTCCCGGCCGGTAGGCTCGGGTGGAACGGGCTGGGCGGGTGAGGTCGTGGCGGAGGAGGCACGGGAAGCGGGTCATACCCGCCCCCCAGTTGCCGCGGGCACCGAGGATCGTCGGCGGGCTACAGGCGGCGATCATGTCGCCGAGTTCGCGGATGCTGGTCCCGCGTGTCCACTTCAGCCGGTCTTCGATCGTCGGCTCGTCGTCCAGAAGGAACGCCAAGGGCGAAACGCTCTTAGAGCTTGTTGGGGAGGTGGTGTGGGACGAATACGGCCCCTGCACCAGGCCATTACGCGCACCCGGAGGCAAGAGCGTCCCCGCGGCCCGGCGGGCGTTTTAGCTGGGGTTGACGCGGGGTCGGGCGGCGGGCATAGGCCGCGTTCCGGGACGAGAGGGGTAGGGGGAACCCGATGGCCAGGGGCGTGCGGCTCAGCTGGGCGGTAGCCGTAGGGCTGGCCGGGTGCGCCACCGCCCCGCCGGTCGACAACCCCACCGCCCTCCGCCGCGCCGGCCCTCTCGGCCCCGACTGCGAGAACCCCGTCCTCGTCTCCCCCGGGCAGCCGACCGGGGTTTCGTACCGCGAAGTGTTCGAGAAGTGCATCGACGTGGTGGACGACTACTTCCCCATCGTCTCCGCCAACCCCTACGCCGGGCAGATCGTCACCGGCCCGCGCATCGCCCCCGGCTACGAGCAGGTGTGGCGCGGCGGCAACCCGGACCCCCGCGAGCGGCTCCTCGCCACCCTCCAGACCATCCGCCAGACGGCGGTCGTCACCGTCCGGATCGGCGAGCGCGGCGGGTACACCGTCGAGGTCGTGGTGGAGAAGGAATTGGAAGACCTGGCCCGGCCGAGCCGGCAGTCGGTCGGGGCGGTGTTCCAGGAGGCTCCCACCGTGGACCGGCAGCTCGAAGTCGTCGGCCCGGCCGCGATCGCCCCGTCGGGCACGAGTTGGTTCCGCGTCGGCCGTGACTTCGCCTTCGAGCAGCAACTCCTCCGCCGCATCCAGTCGTGTCGCTGAAGCGGCGGCCTGTTACCCGCTGCCAACCGCGCGGGTGGTGAGGCGGCCCGTCGTCTGGTAAAGCCACGCCCGCCGGAGCCAGGACGCGACCGGCCGTCGGCCGCCTCCGACAAGCCGCCCGGTTCAGCCTGAAGGGCCGGGAATCCGTAGCCGGGGAACGACGGCTACGGACGGGCGAACACGCCCGCGTCCAACTTCTCCGACAGCTGGTAGTCGCTCGCCTCACCCTCCAGGTACAGCTTCGAGTCCCGCTTGACGGTGAACTTCCCCGGTTGCTTCGTGCCCTGCACGTCCTTGTACTCGGACGGCAGGGTCTCCTGGGTCACCTCCCGGCCGCTCCCCTCGTCCTTGACGATCGTCTCGTACTTGGTGATGAGCCCGGTCCCCTTGTCGAAGAACAGGGTCACGTCCCGCCGGCCCTTGGCCGACACCTTCACGCCCAGGGCCGCCTTGTCGTTGACGAGGAACTCCCCGGCGGTCGCCAGGGTGTAGCCCTTGCCGCTGACCAGGGGCGTCAGGGAGGCGACCCAGCCGGAGTGCATGTTCTCCCGCGCCTCGGTCACCTCGTCCTTGCCCAGATCCTTGGTGTCGTTAATGACCTTCGTCCACCCCTTGTCCTTGGTCACGACGTTGACGACCCGGATCTTCTGACCCCCGGCCTCGATCTCGATGTCGGCCTTCAGCCCGTCGGGGCCGTCCGTCGAGATCTCCCCGGACATCGGGAGTTCCATCCCCATGCCGTGGAACGTCCCCTTGAACGTGACCACCGTCCCCCGGTACTTCGCCACGTTCTCCGGCCCGCCGTGGGCCTTGATCGCCTTGTCCACCAGGGCGCGGGCCGCCTTGGCGTCCTCGCTGGGAGCCTTCTTGGCGTCGTCGGCGCGGGTCGGGGCGGCCGCCGCCACGAGCCCGCATGTCAGCAGGGCGGTGAGGAGGTGCTTCATCGCAGATCTCTTGCGGGAGTTGGGGCATCTGGCGACGCCGGGCGGCCGAAGAATCGGCGGCCCGCCGGGTGATTCGCGGCCCGACCCCCGGATATTGACGGTGCCGGGGCGATTCCGTTTCGGCCGCCCTCACGGCCGCGGGCCGGCGGGGAGGTGGGCGGTCAGGTAGCGGGTGAGCAGGGCGTACAGGTGGCGGGTCGTGTTCCGCCCCTCGTTGATCGAGTGGCTCCGGCCCGGGTAGGGCATCAGCGTGAACGGCTTGTTCAGCTCGATCAGCTTGTCCGCGAGCCGCTCCGCCCCCTGGTAGTGGACGTTGTCGTCCCCCGTCCCGTGGACCAGGAGGAGGTTCCCCTTCAGCCCGGCCGCGTGGGTGGCGGGGGAGCCCGCCTTGTAGTCCTCGGCGTTGTCCTGCGGCAGCCCCATGTACCGCTCCTGGTAGATGGTGTCGTACAGCTGCATCTCGGGGACCGGGGCCACGGACATCCCGGTGTGGTACAGGTCCGGGTGGCGGAACAGGAGGTTGAGGGTCATCGACCCGCCCCCGCTCCACCCCCACACGCCGACCCGGGTCGGGTCGAGGAACGGGCGGGTCTTCAGCAGGTCGCGGGCGGCGGCCGCCTGGTCCGCGGAGGCGAGGGTGCCCACCCGCCGGTACGCGGCCTTGCGCCAATCCCGGCCCCGCGGGCAGGGCGTGCCCCGGTTGTCCACGCAGGCCACCGCGTACCCCTGCTGGGTCAGGAACAGGTGCCACAGGTACGAGTTCCCGCCCCACCGGTCGGTCACCAGCTGGCCGGCCGGCTCGCCGTACACGTGGAACACCACGGGGTACTTCTTGCCCGGCTCGAAGCCGGCCGGCTTCATGAGCCAGCCGTCCAGCTTCACCCCGCCGCCGACGTCGGCGCGGAAGAACTCGACCGGCGTCCGGGCCAGCTTCCCCACCGCCGCCCGGAGCTTGTCGTTGGCCACGAGGGGGCGGACGACCTTGTGGTCCGGGAGCGAAACGAGTTCCGCCGTCGGCGGCGAGCCGAAGGACGAGTGGGTGTGGACCGCGACGGTCCCGTCCGGGGCGACGTCGTACTCGTGCCAGCCGGGGCGGTCGGCCGGCGTCACGCGCTCAGGCGGGCCGGACCCGTCCAGCGGGCCGCGGTAGAGGTAGCGCTGGGTCGGGTTGTCCGGCGAGGCGAGGAAGTAGACCCGGCCGGCCTTCTCGTCGACATGCAGCACCCGGATCACGTCGTAGTCGCCGGTCGTGATCCGGCGGGTGGTCGAGCCGTCCCGGGAGACGGCGTAGAGGTGCCGCCAGCCGTCGCGCTCGCTGACCCAGGTGAACGCGCTCCCCTTGCCGAGCCAGTGGAGCGCATCGTCGTGGACGTCCACCCACGCCCCGTCCCGCTCGGTCAGCACGGTGCGCACCTTGCCGGTGGCGGCGTCGGCGAGCATCACGTCGGCCGCGTTCTGGAGCCGGTTGAACCGCCGGACGACCAGCTCGTTGGGGTTGTCGGCCCACTCCACCCGGGGGAGGTAGAAGTCGGTGCGGGTGTCGCCGGGGACGTCCAGCCAGCGGGTCGGCCCGCCGGCCGCGGGGACCACGCCCACCCGGCAGGCCGTGTTCCGCTCCCCGGCCCGGGGGTAGGCGAAGGTCTTGTACTTCGGGTAGGTGCCGTTCGTGCCGTCCGCCAGGGTGATCGTCTTCACCCCGCGCGTGTCGAGTTGCCAGTAGGCGATGCGGGTGCCGTCCGGGCTCCACCGCCAGCCGTCCCGGCAGTCGAACTCCTCCTCGTACACCCAGTCGAAGGTGCCGTTGACGACCTGATCCGAGCCGTCGGTCGTGAGCCGGACGGCCGGGCCGCCGGCCGCCGGCTCGACGTACAGGTCGTTCCCGCGGACGTAGCCGACCCGGGCGCCGTCCGGGGCGAACTTGGCGAACATGAGGGTCGCGGGCGGGGCGTCGCCGCCGAGCCGGGCGAGCCGGCCGGTGGAGCGGCGGAACGTCCAGTAGTCACCGCGGGTGTTCTGTCGCCACACGCGGACCGAGTTGGTGTAGACCAGCACTAGGTCGAAGTCGGTCGAGAATTCGTAGCCGTGGACGGCGAGCGGCTCCTTCGCGCCGGGTGGCACGAGCTTCTCGGCGGGAACGAGCACCTCCTCCTTGCCGGCCCCATCGACCCGGACGATGTCGCTCGCCCCCTTGTGGGCCTTCGCCGGTCGCAGGGTGGTGTAGGCTCCGCCCGCGAGCCAGTGGACGGCCGGCGGGCGCTCGCCGCGGAAGTCGTCGGACGCGAACACCCGGTCGATGGTGAGGTGGGCGGGGTCGGCCGGGGCGGGTTGGGCGGTGGCCGGGGCGGCGGACAGGACGAGGAGGATGAGGGCGCGACGGCACATCGAGCGGGGCTCCGCGCGGACGGGGAGGGCCGTGTCCAGCCTGCGGGCACGGGCGACTGTTGACAAGTGCGGTCGGGCAGGGTGGGGCGAGTTTGCCGGATGGGCCGGTGATACAACCCGACTTGGCCACGCACGAGGAAAGCGTCGGCCGTGCGGCGCGATCGGCTGTAGCTCCGTGTCGGGTTCGCCGGCGGATCGGGAACCAGGGGCGGGCGAGGCGTTGGCATGGAAGGCGTGGGGGCTCGCCTGGTTGACAACCCTGCACCTGGGACGGCACTCCTGTCGCTCGACTTCCAAGCCGTCTCTCGCCTTGCGTGCGGAAAGCCGGACCTCGACCGCCGTGCGTGAGCTATGCATTGATCTGATAAATTTTATAGCAACTCCACGCACGCACACTCGATGATTCGGCTCCCCCCGTATCAGGGATAAGTACTCGCGAGGGCCGACCGTGTCCGATCCCAACGCCAGTGACGCCGCCACTAGAGACCAGTACCTGACGTTCCGCCTGGGCGAGGAGGAGTACGGGCTGGAGATCCTGCGTGTGCAGGAGATCAAGGGGTACTCGAAGGTGACCCCGCTGCCCAACACGCCGCCGGAAGTCCGGGGGGTGATGAACCTCCGGGGCACGGTGGTGCCGATCATCGACCTCCGCGCCCGGTTCGGGCTGCGGGAGGCCGAGTACGACCGGTTCACCGTCATCATCGTGGTGACGGTCGGCACCACGGTCGCCGGGCTGGTCGTGGATGCCGTGTCCGACGTGCTGGACGTCGGGTCGTCCGAGCGGGTTCCGACCCCGGACCTCGGGGCCGGGGTGGACACCGCGTTCATGTCCGGGATGGCCCGCACCGGCGACCGCCTCGTCACCCTGCTCAACGTCGACCGCCTGGTCGGCTCGACCGCCGTCGCGGACGGCGGCCCGGCCGCCTGACCGGCCCCCTAACCCCAATGCCCTTCAGTTAAGGATGACGGGCACCGGCGATTCGCCGTAAGTCTTTATTCCACGGCCCTCGGAAACGCCCTCGCAGCCTTAACTGAAGGGCATTGCCCCTAACCCCTGCTCCGCCCGCCCGGAAGTGCTGGGCAGAGCCCCGTCACGCCGCCCCATCCTCAAACCTGCCAGGAAACGACTCGATGCTCCGTTCCGTGCTATCCCTGTTTTCCCGCGTCCGGGTCGGCCAACGCCTGCTCGCCGGGTTCGTCCTGGTCGCGGCCGCGTCTGCCGTCGTCGGCTACCGGGGGCTCGACGCCCTGGCCCAGATCCGCGCCCTCCAGGCCAACGCCAGCGACAACCTCCTCCCGTCCGCCATCAACCTGGACAGCGCCCGGGCGGGATCCCTCCGCATCCAGCGGGGCGAACGCACCCTGCTCCTGGCCGCCCGCCGGAAGGACGAGGCGGTGATGCGAGTGGGTCGTGAACACATGGCCGGGGGCTGGCGGGACATCGACGAGCCGCTGGCCGCCTACGCGGCCCTGCCGTCGGAGGGCAAGGAGCTCGCACTCACGAAAGCCGTCCAGGCCGACGTGGCGGCCTTCCGGACCCAGCACGAGGACATCCTGAAGGCGATCGACCAAGGGCGGTATGACGAGGCCGAGGCCATGTTGAGCCGGGAGTTAGTCTTGGCCGACAAGCTGACGGCCGGGTTCCGGGGTCTGCTGGAGGTCCAGCGGGAGACCGGGAAGGCCGAGTCCGACCGGGCCGCCGCTCTGTACGCCGCCACCCAAACGACCACCTGGGTGGTGGTCGGCGGAGCGATCGCCGTCGGCGTCGCCCTGGGTCTGCTCCTGACCGCCTCGGTGACCGGCCCGCTGAACCGCGTCGTGGCCGTCCTGGAAGGGGTCGCCAAGGGCGACCTCAGCCGGCGGGCAGAGGTGGACGCCCGGGACGAACTCGGCCGGCTGGCGGGGGCACTGAACACGGCCATCGGCAACACCCAGGTGGCCAACGACCGGAACCTCGACTTCGTCCGCCAGTTGGAGGCGGTCAGCCGGGCGCAGGCGGTGGTCGAGCTCAAGCCGGACGGGATGGTGGTGTCGGCCAACGACAACTTCCTGACCGTCATGAGCTACGCCGCGGCCGAGGTGGTCGGGCGGCACCACAGCACGTTCGTGCCCCCGGCCGAGGCGGGGAGCCCGGCGTACCGGGATCTCTGGACCAAGCTGAACCGCGGGGAGTACCAGGTCGGGGAGTTCCGGCGGGTGGCCAAGGGCGGCCGGGAGGTGTGGGTCAGCGGCGGGTACTTCCCGATCGCGGACGCCGCCGGGAAGATCCAGAAGGTCGTCCAGTTCGCGTCCGACGTGACCGAGGCCAAGCGGCTGGAGCGGGAAGGGAAGGAGAACGCCGACCGGCAGGTGCGGGAGGCGGCCGAGCTGCGGCGGAAGGTGGACGCCATCCAGGTCACGGTCGGCGCCCTGGCGGCCGGCGACTTCACCCAGAGCGTGCCAGACCTGGGCACCGACGCGGTCGGTCAGATGGCCTCCAGCTTGAATCAAGCCGTGGTCGCCGTCCGCACGGCCCTGGAGGGGGTCCGCGAGGTGTCTGCCCAGCTGGCCGACGCCTCGGGCCAACTGGCGGCCGCCAGCGAGGAGATCGCCGGCGGGGCACAAGAGCAGGCGTCGAGCCTGGAGGAAACGGCCTCGACGCTGGAGGAGATCACGGCCACCGTCCGCCAGAACTCGGACGCTGCCCAGCAGGCCCGCCAGCTGGCCAGCGGGAGCAAGGACGTGGCCGAGAAGGGCGGGCAGGTTGTCGGCAGCGCGGTGGACGCGATGGGTGAGATCAACCAGTCGAGCAAGAAGATCGCCGACATCATCACCACCATCGACGAGATTGCCTTCCAGACCAACCTGCTGGCGCTCAACGCCGCCGTTGAGGCCGCCCGGGCCGGGGAGCAGGGGCGGGGGTTCGCGGTAGTCGCCGCCGAGGTGCGGAACCTGGCGCAGCGGAGTGCGACGGCGGCGAAGGAGATCAAGGGGCTGATCCAGGACTCGGTGAAGAAGGTGGAGGCCGGGACGGAGTTGGTGAACCGGTCGGGTTCGACGCTGGACGAGATCGTGACGAGTGTGAAGCGGGTGACGGACATCGTGACGGAGATCGCGGCGGCCAGCCGTGAGCAGTCGACGGGGATCGACCAGGTGAACAAGGCGGTCACCCAGATGGACTCGGTCACCCAGCGGAACGCCTCCCAGACGGAGGAGATGTCGGCCACCGCCCAGACCCTGACCGAGCAGGCCGGTCAGCTGCGCGAGCTGGTCGCCCGGTTCAAACTGTCCGAGGCCGCCCGCCACACCCCGCGACCGGCCGCGGTTCCGGCCCGTGCGGCCAAGTCCGCCCCGAAGTCCCGGGCGGTAGCGGCCAGGTCGGCAAAGGGTGGGCACGACGGTAGTCACGAACTCGGCGCCCGCGGCGGTGACAGCGGGTTTACCGAGTTCTAGCCCGCGCCTCGCCGACCCAGAGCGGCGTGTTGCGGGCAGCGCGGCAGGAGGGCACCGAGTCCGTTCGGGGGTGGACACTGGTCCACCCCCGAACGGACTCGGTAACTCGATTGCGGCTCAGCGCTCCACAAATGCGGAGCGGCGGGTCAAACATCCCACCTCCGCGACGAGCAGACCGCTCGACCCATCGGCGATGGCGGACAGCTCGGGAGCCCGCGGGGCCGGAGCCGGTGGCATGTCGATCGGATCTTGTGCGGAGCTCCCTCCGCTGGTCGCGCCGCCTGGCCAGGGACGCGACAAGGACCGGTGCCGCTATCCTCTTCTAGCCGACGACGAGTGGCATGACCGGTTCCCGGCCCGCCCTCGCGGAGCCAGGGTAGGCACCGTCGTTCGGCTACCCGCCAGCTGCGGCCTCATATCTGCGACCGCGGTTCGGCAGGTAGCTTGACTACCGCCCAGCTGGTACGATCCCCAAACCCTCCCTCCCCTCCCGGACATCTCATGCGCCTGCTGCTCGCCGCCCCGGCCCTGCTGGTCGTCCTGGCCCCGGCCCGGCCCGACGCCCCCCGCTCGGCCGACTCGCCGTGGGATCTGCCCGCACTCCGGGCCGCCACCGTGACTCCGACGTGGGGGAAGGCGGACGGGCGCGTGCGCGAGGTGTACTACCCCGGCGAGCCGCTCGCCGGGCGGCCGACGCGGGTGTTCGGCTACTACGCCAAGCCCGACGGCGACGGCCCCTTTCCCGCCGTGCTGCTCGTCCACGGGGGTGGCGGCAAGGCGTTCCCGAAGTGGGCCGAGCACTGGGCCGCCCGGGGCTACTGCGCCCTGGCGATGGACCTGGCCGGGCACGGGCCGGACGGCCGCCTCCCGGACGGCGGGCCGGACCAGAACGACGACATCAAGTTCCAGGACTTCATGCCCCCCGCCGGCGCCCGCGAGATGTGGACGTACCACGCCGTCGCCGCGGTCCTGCGCGGCCACAACCTCCTCCGCGGCCTCCCGGAAGTGGACAAGGACCGGGTGGCGGTGACCGGCATCAGCTGGGGCGGCTATCTGACCTGCATCGTGGCCGGGGTGGACGGCCGGCTGAAGGCGGCGGTGCCGGTGTACGGGTGCGGGTTCCTGCACGAGAGCAGCGTGTGGAAGCCCCGGCTCGACGGGCTGACGGCCGACCGCCGCGACCGCTGGGTGGGTGCGTTCGACCCGTCCCGCTACCTCGGCCGGGTGACTTGCCCGACCCTGTTCCTGAACGGCACCAACGATTTCGCCTACCCGCTCGACAGCTACCAGAAGTCGTACTCGCTCGTGAAGGGGCCGCGGACCGTGTCGGTCCGGGTGCGGCTGCCGCACGGCCACATCTGGACGTTCGGCGAGGTCGATGCGTTCATCGACAGCCACCTGAAGCGCGGCGACCCGCTCCCGGCGGTCGGTGCGATGACGCGGGCGGGGGACGTGGTGTCGGCACCGGTGACGTCAAAGGTCGGGCTGAAGGGCGGTCACCTCCACCACGCGGCCGCGACCGGCCCGTGGCCGAAGCGGGAGTGGCAGACGACCCCGGCCGAGGTGCGGGACGGGCGGGTGACGGCCCGCCTGCCGGCCGGGCGGCCGCTGGTCTACTACCTGTCGGTCACCGACGCCCGCGGGCTGGAGGTGAGCGCCGCGCACGAGACCCTGGTCGCCGACGCGGGGCGGGGGGACTGATGCCGGAACGCCCGACCGCCGCCGGGGCGACAACCGTTATCACCCCCGGCGGCCCCTCCCCTCGCGAGAGAAGGGCCGAGCCTGACACCACCTCCGGGTCGCGCAGGAGTGGGATTCGTCTCGCGGGTTTCGACTGGAATGTGGAAGCCGGGTGGTGGTAGGATCAACGGACACGGCCGCCAGATCCACGCCTCGAATCAGCTGGGATAGGCCGCGCCAGCACGCGGATGCGCTACCAGGATAGCTTGTGCGGATACCTGCCATGATGTCGGATGCAGGTTAGCACCGGACTTGTTGTTGTGGCCACCGGGGCGGTCCCGGGGTCGGGTTGTGATAGGTCGCACCGGCGCGGGCTATCCAGTGGTTCGGCCCCGGAGGGTCTGCGGGTGCGACCACTCTTGCCCGACGGCGAGCAGGACTTGGAGGCGATGGCGGCCATGTGCTGGGAGACGGCCACCCGGCTACGGGCGGCCGGCGGCGACCAAGCCGCGATCGCCGCCGCCGTCGAGCGTTTCCTGGACTTCGGGGACGCCGGCGAGTACTCGCCGAAGGAACTTTGGGGGTTCTTCGCCAACACGCCGCCGACCGTGGTCGCGCTGGCCGGGCTCGACGCCGAGGCCGGGGACCGAGCAGTCGAGGTGTTCGCCCTCTGCACGCACGCCAGGTACGGGGGCGGCCGGCCACCCCCGGCGAACTGGCCCCGGCGTAAGTGAGGTGGGCCGAACCCGCCGCTGCTAACAGGCTCTGACAAAACCCCTGGTCATCCCCGGATTTCAAGGCGTTTCGGGGGTATTGTCCGTGCTTCTAAGCGTTATGTTCGGCCACTGGAGCATCTCGGAACGTGGGGCTACTTGTGACCCTCCCCCTCACCGCTCTTGCCGACCGAGTGTTGCAACTGACGGAACAGGAGGTCGAACACTTCGGGCACGAGTACATCGGGACCGAGCACCTCCTCCTCGGCTCGGTGCGGGAGGGCCGCAGTGTCGCCACTGCGATTCTGCGCGCCCTCAGCGTCGACCCCGGCGAGATCCGCCGGCAGGTCGAGCGTATCGTCGTGTACGGTCCTCCCGGCGAGCGGGTGGTCTTCGGCAGCCTCCCCTACACCCCACATGCGGACGAGGCACTTGCCCTCGCCGCGGACGAGGCCCGCAGCCTCGGTGACGAGGGCGTCGGTCCGGAACACCTGCTCCTGGGCCTGATCCGAGTGGAAGACGGTGTCGCAGCGCAAGTGCTCCTGCGCCTGGGTGCCGACCACGGGGCCGTGCTGGAAGAGGTCCGCCGCCGCCGGCCCACCCCGAAGGGCTGGCGGACGGAGGCGGTAGTGGCACTGGCCCGCGGGATCTCTGCGGATGGGGCGTACGACCGGCTGCCGGTCCTGGCCGACGCCCTGGAGGACGCCGAGTGCGCCGACCCCGAGGTGTTCAAGCACTTGCGTCTGGGGACGGCCCACGGCTGCCGGGCGCCCGGGTGCTGGGTCATCGACCGGTTGCTCAGTGTGGACCGAAGGGATACCAGTAGCGACCTGGAAGTGGGGTCGTCGGCCGGCAGTACGCAGACACGATCTCGGCCGTGGTGGCGGTTCTGGGGGTGATGGCGGCGTGGCCGAACCGGTCGCTGCACCTGACCCAACCACGTGATTGGTTTCCGGTGCTCACCTTCGCTTCATGTCGGCTGATTGCGATCCCGGCCGGGCAGGTGAACTTGTGGTTCGGCGGCGGAGGGCATTCGGAGGGTTCGGCTATGAGGCACCCGGAACATGCAACTGTTGCACTGCTTTCGCTGTCCTTCGTGGCGGTCGGAACGTTATCGGCCTTCGCGGTGGGGGTGGTGTTCTGGTGCAATACGGCCCGGCTCCTCCCCTCGCGGCGGTCGAGGACTGCCTACTGGGTAGGCGTCGCCTTCTTCGCATTGGTTGTACTCCCCGCCGTCCCGTTCACCACCGAGGTGTCGAAAGCGGTAGCCGTGATTGCGTCCCTCGGATGGGATGCTCACTCCGACGGGCTGAGGGTGGTCAACAAGCATGGCCTGCTCTCAGACGGCCGCTACCTGAGCTCCATCTGGACTGCGGCGATCGTGCCGATGATGTGGACGATGATCCTGCTAGTCGTGTTCGTGGCGGCGGGTTGGCACATACACTTTCACCCACCGCGTGTCACCGCCGGGTCGGGTCCGGATGGGCCGGAGAGCCGACCGGCCGAACCAGGCGCGGCACCTGACCTGGCCCACGGTTAGGTTGTCCGTGACGTGTAGTCACCTGAGCGGGCCGGGCGGGTGAGCTTATCGTTCGGCCGCGGAGACGTGAGTGGGCCGGGTAGTCAGGTGTACCGTCGGCGGCTTGCCCGGGCGGCTCCGGCTGTTCAAGGGCCGCGCGGCCGGCGCGGGTGCGTTTCACGTTCGGCCGCGCGGTAGCCCCGCGGGGTCGCAACGAGTCGTATAGGAAAGGTGGCCTCCCAACCCCACTGCGGCATTCGCAGGCCGGAAGTGCCACCCCGGCCAGGTTCGTGTGACCCCGGTGCGGAGGATAAAGCGTCAGGAAACCGACAGCGTGTTACCCCACGCTGCACCTGACGCCGGCCGCTGACAGCCTTCTCGTAACTTGTTGCTCACGCGACGGCCGGCGCAGGTGAGCTACTTGTTCAGCTCTTGGAGGTCCGTCCATGAGACGCCTCTGGCTATGGGCTACAATCGTCGCCACCGGCGGCTTCGCGGTCTGGTGGTCGCCCGAGCACGTCCGACTCCCGGTGACATGGTTCGTCGATCGCGGGCGCCCAGTAGTGAACGAGGACGGCCCGTCCGCCGACCTGGCTACCGATCGGCAGATGATGTGGCATACACGTCCGCTGACGTGGGCGTCTGACCCCGCGGCGCGGACGAAGAGGGCGTCCACTCCGGAGGCGATCGAGGCCGCGTCCCGGGTGTTCAACACCGTCGAGTTAGTCGGCCTGACCCCGGACGAGGTGGTCGGACGGCTCGGAGATCCGCGGGCCGCGAGTGACAGTATCTACAACTTCCCCTTCTGGCCGCCTCCGGACGGGGCAATGGTGTACCGGTTCGATACGGGGGCGTATGGGTGGCAGTTCAACGTCGTAATTGAGGATGACCGGGTCGCGTGGGTCGAGCGACACTGGATTCACTGATGCCGAGCCGAACCCCGCGCTGCAGCGGACCGCGGCCTCGGTAGCGATTCGTGACCCACTGCCAGCACCGGTTGCGGCTGCTGAGCTTGCTGTTCGGCTACCGAAGCCGACCGGAGGGGCGATGACCGATCTGGGGTACGATCCGGCATCCCTACTCCCGCCGTGTCCGCCCGAACGGCTGCGGAAGTTCGAGCGGTGGCTGTGCCGGTTCTGGGGAGCCGAGGTGCGGCTGCCCGGGGCGTACACCGCCCATGTCCGGCGCTACCACGGCGGATGCCCGGGCCGGGCGTGCTTCCGGGCGGGGCGGCGGGTGAGGATGGTCGGTCGGTTCTTCAACTACATAGAGGAGGCGGACCTGTCCCCGCCGCTGACCCGGACGTGGCGGCAGTGGAGCGCCGAGCCAGACGTGCGACTCGACTACCGGGTCGAGAGCTTTTTCGACTACGAGTTCTGGTGTGTCCGGCTGGAGCGGGCCGGGCACGTGCTGCCGATCGCCGGGCTGGACACCGCGGGGCACAGCTGCCGCGACATGGACGAGATCGACCTGCTGTGCCTCGACTATAACGCCGGTGGCGAGCCGCCAGTCGTGGCCTGGGAGTTCCCCGGGTTCGAGCCGTTTGTGGAGGTCGCCCCGTCCTTTGAGGCATTCATCGAGCAGCTCGCCCACTGCCCCCGCGGAGTCGTCCGCGGGCCGGCCAAGAACTGGTAGGGAATACGGAGGTGGTTCACGCCGAACCCGTCGCTGCCGCAGACCGCGGCCTCGACCGCGAGTTGCACCCGGGTAGCGCTCACGGCCGCGACTGCCGAGCGTTCAGTTCGATGGGCTGTGTGGTTCGGCAGCGGAGGGCGAGAGGGCATAACGCTTCGGGAACCAACTGTGGAGGGCACGGTCATGCGGCGAGTCGTTGCGGTGGGTGTGGCGGTGCTCGTGGCGGGGGCAGTCCCCCTCACATACCAGGAGTCGCGGGCCGGGGACGACAAAGGCTCCGTGCAGGCGAAGACGGTCTGGAAGGGGGAGATTCGCCAGGATGGTGAAGTCTTCCCGGCTACCGTCTACATCAACGATCGGGACAAGGGGCGGATCAAGGGGGAGGTGCATTTCGAGTCCAACGGCGAGCTGCACAAGCTCACGTTCCAGGGGAACGTCGTGGACCGGCAGACCGTGGTGTGGATTACGGACAAGAAGGAAGGGAACGTGACGTCCCCCGGGCTGTACATCGGCAAGGTCGAGGGCAAGACCATCTCGGGCGTTTGGCAGGTGCCGAGCGCGAACCAGTACGATCGGTTCTCGGTCAAGTTGGCCGAGTCGCAGTAGCGACACCGGCCGCCGAGGGCTCGCCGGACCAAGTCGCGTGTTGTCGGCCGCTCCGTTGACCACTCCCGCGGCGACAAGCCGGGTCGAACCGGTCACCCCAGCGGACCGCCCGGGCCACCGGCATCAGGTGACTTGCGGCCGCGGGTCGTCGCGGGTGTCGCGGCGACCGCAGGGCTTTGAGTTCGGCCACAAGAGACGCAACCGCTGGGCGTAGGCGAATGGCTGCGGCGGTTGCTCGGCGCACCACTGCCGCCTGAGCCCGAACCCGCCCGGGTTGTGCCCTCGGAGCCAGGTCACCCGTCCGCCGCTGTGCCCGCCCGGCCTGACGGGTGGGTGCTGACCGAGGACATGACGGTGGCCCGGCCGGACGGCCGCCGAGGTCGTCGAGGTGGTCATCTAGGCGGCCCTCGGCTCACGGCCGAGTTCGGCCTGTCGCCGGACGACGCGGCCCTGGCCCGCGACCGCGTGTTTGGTGGGCTGGTGCGGGTCGGCACCCGCATCCCGGAGAACGCCCCGTCGCCGGCCAAGGATCCGGTGGCGTGGGAGAGCTACCAACGGGGCACCCGCGATCTGGCGCTGGTGACCCGCATCTACCCGCAGATGTTCCCGAACGGCTGAAGGCGCGCCGAACCCGGAGCGGCACGTGCCGCAGCGGCGACCGTGACCCGTCGCTCACACCGGCCGCGGCGGGTGAGTTCATTGTCCGGCGGCACCGTGACGGGCCGTCGGGCGGTCCCGGCTCCCCTGTCCGGGCCTCCGGCTACTCGCTACGCCTAACTCCCTCCGAGGACGAGGGGGTGTGGGATGTGGAACGGAAGCTCGGCGGCTCTGGCTGCCATGATCGCGGTCGTCGCCAGTGGGTGCGGTCCGGAGTCGGCCGGTAAACCAACTCCAACACCCCCATCTGCCCGCCAGTCCTCCGACGCCCCGCCCCCACCCGCCCCGGCCGGTGCTCCCCAGACCGCCGCCCGGAAGCCGCCCGAGCCCTCCGGCCCGCCGCCGGTCGTCCGGCTGACGGTCGGGAAGGAGCCGAACTACGTCAACCTGATCCCGAAGGAGACGCCGTCGACCCCGGCGTTCCCGGCGCTGGAGAAGAAGCCCGGCTACCTCCGCGGGCACGTCAAGGACGCGGCCGGGAACCCCCTACAGGGGGCGTACGTCGGGGTCCGCTCGACGCTGGTCGGCGGCCGGTACTCCGGCGCCCACGCCGAGTCGGACGAGAAGGGGTACTACGAGGTCCAGGTGCCGCTCGGGGCAGCCCACTTCTACGCCGCCGGCTACACCGTCGACTACGCCGACGGGCGGGCGGCTCTGGCCCTGCACCCGGCCGACGGGAAGCTCACCTCCTTCGCCTCGGCCGACGGGTCGGTCGAGAACTTCGTGCTGTGGACCTACGGGGTGGCGGACAAGGACAAGCTGAGCGAGTCGCCCCACTTCCGGAGCAACTTCTACGGCGGGTCGCTTTACATCGGCCACCACGTCGACGAGCCGGGTGACCCGCTGGCCCAGCCGCACAACCTGAAGACCGGCACCGAGATCGAGGTTGGGCTGACCCCCGAGGGTCGGCTGCTGGACGGGAGCGTGGGGAAGACATTCGTCGTCCGCAAGGCGGTGTCCGGCAGCGGCTTCTCGATCAACAACATCCCGGTCGGGCAGTACCGGGTCACCGCCAAGCAGGCGGACGGCCAGCTGCTCCGGATGCGGCTGAACAAGCCCCGGGGGTTGGCGTTCGGCATCGCCCCCGCGGAGACGACCGGAGGTGCGTTACTGTCCCTGCACCCCGGCGGAGCGAAGGCCGGGATGGTGACCCCGGGGCGGGGGAACTGGGAGGCCGTGGAGGTGTACGTCGAGATCCCGAAGGGCGAGTGAGCGGCTCCCCCGGCCGGGTCAGAGGCTCTCGCGCCGGGGCTGCCATCGCCCGCGACCGGCCGATACCCCGGACCGGGACGAGTACCACCACCCCAGGACGCACGAACGCGAACCGCCCCGGATGCCGAGTTGGTTGCAGCGGGGCCAGGGCACCTGCGCGTCCGTCCAGGACGTGACCCGGTGGCATTCGCAGGATGTGCCGTCGCCGGCCGCCAGGGGCGGGGTAACGGCTGATCAGCGGGGGCGGGGGCCGGCACGGCGGCCTTACAGGCCGAGCCGGCGGCGGACGTCGCCCGCGACCACATCCGGGGGCGGGGCGACATCCACGGCCACCTCCCCCTCCGGCGGCTCCAAGGCGGCGAACTGGCTCCGGAGCAGTTCGGGATTCATGAAGTGCCCCGCCCGGGCCTCCAGCCGACTCCGGATCAGCTCCTCCGACCCCCGCAGGTAGACGTAGCGCACGCACGCCGGGTCGTCCCGCTCCAGGTACTCCCGGTACTCGTCCTTCAGGGCTGAGCAGGCCACGACCAGGTTCTCGTCGGCCGCGCACGCGGCGTCGACCCGCCCGCGCAGCGCCCGCAGCCACGGGCGGCGGTCGTCGTCGGTCAGCGGGGTGCCGGCCCGCATCTTCTCGACGTTCCCCGGCGGGTGGTAGTCGTCGCCCTCGACGAATGCCCACCCCAGGTCGGCGGCCAGCTGTTCGCCGACCGTCGTCTTCCCCGACCCGGACACGCCCATCAGCACGACCACCATGACTACCTCCCCTGATCAGTGGGCCGACGCGGTCTCCGGCTCGCGGTCCGGCCGCCCGGCCGGAGCCCGCCCCGCCCACCGGTCGGCCAGGTGGAAGGCGAGCGGGTTGAGGGTGATGGACAGCAGCGCCCCGGCCACGACCAGGCTCTGCCCCTCCGGCGGCAGCAGTTCCAGGGCGACTCCTAGCCCGGCGAGGATGAACGAGAACTCGCCGACCTGGGCCAGCGCCGCCGACACGCTCAAGGCCGTCCGCCGGGAACCGCCGAGGGCGAGTACGATGCCCAGTGCCGCCAGCGACTTGCCGACCACGACGATGCCGACCACGGCGAGCACCCGCAGAGGCTGGTCGGCCAGCACCCGCGGGTCGAACAGCATCCCGACCGACACGAAGAACAGCACCGCGAACACGTCCTCCAGCGGGCGGAGGCTGTCCACCGCCTTGTGCCCGACGTCCGAGGCGTTGAGCACCATCCCGGCGAAGAACGCCCCGAGCGCGAACGACACCCCGAACACCTCGGTGGCCGCGTAGGCGATGCCGACCGACTGGCCGACCACGGCCAGGGTGAACAGCTCCCGCGACCCCGTCCGCTCCACCTTCCCGAGCAGCCACGGGAAGAGTCGGGTGCCGACGACCAGCATGAGGGCGACGAACGCGGCCACCTTGCCCAGGGCGAGGCCGAGCGTCGCCCACAGGTTCCCGCCGCCCGCGGCCGCCTTGCCGCCGAGGGGGCCGGCGAGTGCCGGGAGCAGCACGAGGGCGAGGACGATGGCCAGATCCTCGACGATCAGCCAGCCGACCGCCAGCCGGCCGTCGTCCGTGTCCACCCGGCCCCGGGCCTCCAGCGCCTTGAGCAGCACGACGGTGCTGGCCACCGACAGGGACAGCCCGAACACCAGCCCGGCGCCGGGCGGCCAGCCCCAGACGGCCGAGACGGCCGCGCCCATCGCGGCGGCGGCGGCGATCTGCCCCACCGCCCCGGGCAGCGCGAGCTTGCGGACGGCCCACAGGTCGTGGACGGAGAAGTGCATCCCGACCCCGAACATGAGCAGGATGACCCCGATCTCGGCGAGCTGGTGGGCCGCCTTCACGTCCCCCACGAACCCCGGGGTGAACGGGCCAATAGCCACCCCGGCGAGCAGGTACCCGACCAGGGGCGGCAGGCGGAGGTGGGCGGCGGCGAACCCGAAGGCGAACGCCAGGGTCAGGCCGACCGCGATGAGGGCGATGAGCGGGGTGTCGTGGGGCATGGGGCGTCCGTGTGGGCGGCGGGGGGCGGCGGCCGGCGGTCACCCGCCCCGCCGGCGGAGCAGGGCGTCGTGGGCGGCGAGCTTGTACAACTCGCCGAGGGTCGGGTGGTTGAAGCAGGTGTCGAGGAGCAGGTCGGCCCCGGCCCCCGCCATCAGGGTCATCACCCCGACGTGGACCACCTCCGTGGCGAGCTCCCCGATGACGTGGACGCCGAGCAGCTTCGCGTCGGACCGGCGGAACAGGAGCTTGAGGAACCCCTCCTCGCCGCCGATGATCTTGCCCCGGGCCGCCTCCGCGTAGCCGGCCCGGCCGACCAGGTACTCGACCCCGGCGGCCCGCAGCCCCTCCTCCGTCTCGCCCGCCGCGCTCACCTCCGGGACGGTGTAGATGCCGGTCGGCAGGACGCGGGCGACCGGCCCCGCCGCGGGCTCGCCGAAGGCGTGCCCGGCCGCCGCCCGCCCCTGCTCGGCGCTGGCGGAGGCGAGGGCCGGGAACCCGATCACGTCGCCCGCCGCGTAGACGTGCGGGACGCCGGTCTGGAAGTGCTCGTTCACCTCCAGCCGACCCTTTCGGGCCGCGCGGAGGCCGGCGGCCTCCGGGTTCAGCTCGGCGACCCGGCTGGCCCGGCCGGCGCAGACCAGGACGTGGTCGGCGGCGAGCACCCGGCCGGACGACAGCCCCAGCCGGACGTCGCCGTCGGCCGGGGCGTCGCAGGAGACCACCGACTCGCCCCACACGAACCGCACCCCGAGCCGGCGCATGGCGGCCTCGAGCGCGGCGGACAGGTCGCCGTCGAGGAACGGGAGCAGCCGGTCCCGGCCGTCGACCAGGTGGGTTTCGACGCCGAGGGCGGCGAACATGCAGGCGTACTCGCTGCCGATCACCCCGGCCCCGACCACCGCCAGCGACCGGGGCATCCGGTGCAGGTCGACCAGCTCGTCGGAGTCGTGGACGCGGTCGTGCCCGAACGGGAACCCGGGCGGGCGGACGGGGGCCGACCCGATGGCGACGACGACCTTGTCGGCGTGGAGTTCCCGGGCGGCGCCGTCCCCCTCGACCCGGACCGCGTGGGGGCCGGCGAACCGGGCCGTGCCGTGGACGACGGTCACCCCGTAGCGGGCGAGCAGCCCGCGGATGTGGTCGCGGTGGGCGGCCTTGACCGCCCGCTCGTGCCGGAGCACGTCGTCGATGGTGGCGTCGCGGCGGAGGGACAGGTCGACCCCGTGCAGGTCGCGGCTGCGGAGGCCGGACAGGGCTAGCGCCGTCTCGCGGAGGGTCTTGCTGGGAAGGGTGCCGGTGTTGACGGCGGCGCCGCCGACGAACGGAGCCTTCTCGACCACCGCGACCCGCTTGCCGAGCCGGGCGGCGGTGACGGCCGCGGCCTCCCCGGCGGGGCCGGCGCCGATCACCACGAGGTCGAAGGGGAGAGGCACGGGGCGGCTCCGGGGTGGTGCGGTCGGATACGGCCCGACCGGCTCCCGCGCAGAGCCCACCCGGATACCGTCAATACGCTCACCGCCCGCCCACCTTCCCGGCGCGGTGCCGATCCGGTTCGCGGGCGTGAGCAGTCGGGTCGTGACGGCAGCACACGTCGTGCCCGTTGCCCTGTCCGGGGCGGTGGGAGACGGCTGGCGGTATCCTCGTAGCAGGAATCGGCGAGGTCGTCCGTTCGTCCCGGCTGGTACGGGCCGTGGCCGTGTTCAGTCCCTGGCAGTGCGCTCAGAAGCTGAACAACCGGCTCGTGGACCTGTCGCCGCGAGCCTCAACGCGACCGGGCAGATCGCCTGAACGGCTCGCCGTCGACCCGGACCAGCATCCGCTCCTCGACCGGCCCGCCGGCCGCCCGCGGTCTCCCCGCACGGGTAGGAGACGAGCCTGCCATGAACCGGTGGGGGGCGGGAAGGAGAGTCGGCCGCGGGTGGTCCGCAGCGAGCCGGCGGCGGGTTATTACCTGGACCGGTGCCGATTCTGGCGACCGCCAGGATTCGACCACCCGAGGCTCACACGTCGGCCCAGACCCTCGCCCCGTACGTGACTGGTCCGACGTACCAGCGGTCTCCACCCTCCTGGTCGGGGCTGTCTTGACCGCCGGCCGGCGGACCGCTGCCAACCTCCTCCGCGCCCTCCGAAACTGGCTCCCGGCCACCCGACCGACTCCTACCGGGTACTCTCCCGAGCACCCTGGTCCGGTCTCGCCCTCGGGGCGTGCCGCCCGGCTCCGGCCCGAGCGCGTCATCCCCGGCGGCGGGCGTGGCCGGTTCTCATCGACCGATACCGCCCGCCCGAACTCGACCGGGCCGAGGGGCGGGCGCACAAAACCCCGGCCCGACTCGCGTGCCAGCTGTTGCGCCACCCGGCCGACGGTCGTGTGGCGCGGGGGCGATGCCCGGCGGGTCGAGCCCGCCACCGGCACCGGCACGGGCCCAAGGGCGGGGCCGGGTTGGTCCCGGTCTGGCGGGTGCTCGTCAAGGACACGACCGGCACCCACCAGGACGAGTACCCGTTCGCTACCGACCTGGCCCCTCCAACGGATTGCAAACGTTCGGAGACCGTTGCCGTAAGTCGTGATTCGACCAGACCTGCGACCGATTCTCGACTATTTCGGTCGGGTATCCCGGGGCCGTCGGCTCGAGAGTGACGGAACTCGGTTCTCGATCCGGGTTACCGAACGCGGCCAAACAACGTTTGCAATCCGCTGCTCGGCCGGGGAGGCGGTCGGAGCGTCCTGCACCGCCTCCCCGGAAGCCCGCTCGGCCCTCGGCCTAGAGACGACCCGCGGGCGGTGTCGGAGCACGATGCCTCGCGCGGCCCCATGCCGGTTCGGTCGGTACACCGCGCCCGCGGCCCTGTCCCACGTCCGGCCGAGGACGACGCGGGCCGGGACAGTAGCGCGGCCTGGGAAGGCGGCGGTGACATCCCCCCGATGCCCGGTCCGCCATCCGCCAGCGGCTCTGGGCCGAGGCCGTTCGGCCACGCGGCCGGTGCGACCCTCCAGAAACTCCCCGAGCCCGTGCCGGAGCGGCTACCGGCTACGCCCGCCCCGGCCGCGTGGCCCAAGAGAATCGGCACCAGGCGAGGTGACGGGGCCGATTGCAAGAAAATTTTCCGTGAACCGTGGCCGCCCCTGAGACAGCCCCATAACCTGTGGGAACCGAGTTGCTGACCGCGTTGCAAGCGAGGTCAGTCACGAGGGACAGAGGCGGCGGAAACGTCGCCTCCCAGCGAGGGAGTTCGCTGGGCGGTCTTTGGCAACGTGGTGTGCGAGGCGTGTCCGGCGGCGGGCGTGTCCTGGCGCGGCGTCGGCCCGGGGTGACCCGGGGCGGTGGCGTGCGGGGCGGGCCCGGGGCCGGACGCGAGTGAAGTGTGTATCTGGGCAGTGGTGATGGTGACCGAGGCCTTGGGAGCGGAAGCTCATCC
>JAESFO010000557.1_pt1 | contig 23907 bp, 9 predicted proteins | sample 9269421 | NCBI WGS metagenome assembly JAESFO01 (sample SAMN14502839, study PRJNA617101) | algae metagenome | isolation source: Nostoc desertorum CM1-VF14 and co-occurring heterotrophs from rocky... | place: USA: Clark Mountains, San Bernardino, California | collected 2000-06-05 | reverse complement strand
AAGATCGCGCTCGACATCATGATCATGGCCTCGACCGAGTTCGCCGAGGTCTACGAGCCCTTTGTCAAGGGGCGCGGCGCGAGCAGCACCATGCCGCAGAAGCGCAACCCGATCTCGAGCGAGCTGATGCTCGCGGCCTCGAAGGCGGTGCGCCAGCATGCGGGCCTGATGGTCGATGCGATGGTGCAGGACTTCGAGCGCGCCACCGGCCCCTGGCATGCCGAGTGGATCGCGATCCCCGAGAGCTTCATCCTCACGGCCGGCGCGCTGCACCAGGCCAGGTTCGCGCTCGGCGGACTGATCGTCGACGAGGCGCGCATGAAGCACAACCTGGGCATCAGCCGCGGCCTGATCGTGGCCGAGGCCGTGATGATGGGCATGGCGCCGCACATCGGCCGCCAGCAGGCGCACGATGTGGTCTACGACGCCTGCCGCACCGTCAACGAGAAGGGCGGCACGCTGGCCGAGGCGCTGGCCGCGTTGCCCGAGGTCACGGCGCATTTCGACCGCGCGGCCATCGATCGCCTGACCGATCCCGCCAACTACCTGGGCCTCGCGCCCCGGATGGTGGACCGCGCGCTGGCGCTGTCCGCGCAGGTCCGGGGCTGAGCCCGGGCACCCAAGGAGACAACCATGCTCAACGATTCCACCCTGGTCGCACCGCCGAAGAAGCAGCCCTGGTACCGAAGGCTCGGCATGCAGGTGCTGGTCGCGCTGCTGCTGGGCATCGCGGTCGGCTTCCTGTTCCCGAAGTTCGCGGGGCAGCTCAAGCTGCTCGGCGACATGTTCCTCTCGCTCATCAAGGCGGGCGTGGCGCCACTGGTGTTCCTCACCATCGTGCACGGCATCGCCTCGGCCGGCGACGTGCGCAGCGCGGGGCGCGTGGGCTGGCGCTCGCTGGTGTACTTCGAGGTGATCTCGACCATCGCGCTGGTCATCGGCCTGCTCGCGGGCAACCTGCTGCAGACCGGCAAGGGCATGACCTCGGTGGCCGGCGCGGCCGCGGCACCGGCGGTGAAGGCCGCCGCGCCGCAGGGCTTCCTCGAGTTCATGGCGCACATCGTGCCCGACAACTTCGTCGGCGCCTTCGCCAAGGGCGAGCTGCTGCAGGTGGTGGTGCTGGCGGTGATGGTGGGCATCGGCATCCTCGCGATTCCCGAGAGCCGGCGCGAGAAGATCAACGGCGGCCTCGACATCGTCTCGGAGGTGCTGTTCTCCTTCATCAACCTGGTGATGAAGCTCGCGCCCATCGGCACCTTCGGCGCGGTGGCCTACTCGGTGGGCAGCAACGGCTCCGCGGTGCTGGTGGCGCTGGCGCAGCTGGTGCTGAGCTTCTACGCGGTGATCGTGCTGTTCATCGCGGTGGTGCTGGGGCTGGTCGCGAAGTTCGCGGGCTTCAGCCTGTGGCGCTTCCTGCGCTACATCAAGGACGAGATCCTGATCGTGCTGGGCACCGCCTCCTCGGAGAGCGCGCTGCCGCGCCTGCTCGTGAAGCTCGAGCGCCTGGGCTGCGCCAAGCAGACCGTGGGCCTGGTGCTGCCCACGGGCTATGCCTTCAACCTCGACGGCACCTCGATCTTCATGGCCATGGGCGTGATGTTCATCGCGCATGCTTACGGCGTGCCGCTCACGCTCGACCACCAGATCGGCATCCTGCTGCTGATGCTGCTGACCTCGAAGGGCGCGGCCACGGTCTCGGGTGGCTCGTTCGTGGTGTTCGCGGCCACCGTCACCTCGACCGGGCTGCTGCCGGTCGAGGGCCTGGCGGTGATCTTCGGCGTCTACCGCTTCCTGTCGATGGCCATCTCGACCTGCAACGTGATCGGCAACAGCGTGGCCACCGTGGTGGTCGCCAAATGGTCGGGCACCTTCGACGCGCAGCAGGCCGAGCGCCATCTCTACCCCGAGCGCTACCCCGACACCGCACGGGCCGACCAGGACCTCGACGACGGCGTGGCGCCCGTCGACGCCCATCCCGCGCGGGCTTGATGCCATGACCGCCATGCGCATCGAACGCGACGCCTTCGGCCCCGTCGAGATTCCGGCCGACCGCTACTGGGGCGCGCAGACCCAGCGCGCGCTGGGGGTCTTCGAGATCGGCGAGGAGCGTTTTCCGGCCTGCCTGATCCACGCCTTCGGCCTGCAGAAGATGGCGGCGGCGCGCGCCAACCTGCGCTGCGGCGCGCTCGACGCGGCCCAGGCGGCGCCGATCGTCGAGGCCGCGGCCGAGCTGCGCGACGGCCGCTTCGACGGCCACTTTCCGCTCACGGTGTGGCAGACGGGCTCGGGCACGCAGACCAACATGAACGCGAACGAGGTCATCGCCAACCGCGCGAACGAGCTGCTGGGGCAGCCGCTGGGCACCAAGTCGCCGGTGCATCCGAACGATCACGTGAACGCCTCGCAGTCGTCGAACGACAGCTTTCCGACCGTGATGCACATCGCGACCGCGCTCGAGCTGCGCGAGCGCCTGCGGCCCGCGCTGCAACTGCTGCGCCAGCGCCTGCAGGAACGCGCCGAGGCCTTCGCGGACGTGCTCAAGATCGCGCGCACCCACCTGATGGACGCGGTGCCGATGACGCTGGGGCAGAGCTTCGATGCCTTCGCGCGCCAGGTCGGCCACGGCATCGACCGCATCGACGCCACCTTCGCGCGCCTGCAACTGCTGGCGCAGGGCGGCACCGCGGCGGGCACCGGGCTCAATGCGCCGCCGGGCTTCGACGCCGCCTTCTGCGAGGAGCTGGGCGCGCTCTGCGGCATCGCCTTCGCGCCCAATCCCAGCAAGTTCGAAGGCATGGCCTCGCACGACGCACTGGTGGAGGTGTCGGGCGCGCTCAACGTGCTCGCGGCCTCGCTCGTGAAAATGGCCAACGACCTGCGGCTCTTGGGCTCGGGCCCGCGCTGCGGCCTGGGCGAGCTGCGCATTCCCGACGACGGGCTCACGAGCTCGATCATGCCGGGCAAGCGCAACCCGACCATCGCCGAGGTGGTGGTGCAGGCCGGGCTGCAGGCCATGGGCAACCACCTCACCATCACCATGGCGGGCGCCTCGGGCAGCTTCGAGCTCAACGTGGCCAAGCCGCTGATCATCCAGAACCTGCTGCAGTCGATCCGCGTGCTGGCCGATGCCTCGCGCGTGTTCGCCGAGCGGCTGGTGAAGGACATCGAGCCCGAGCGCGAGCGGCTCGCGGCGAACGTCGACAACGCGCTGCTGGCCGTGACAGCGCTGAACCCGGTGCTGGGCTACGACCGCGTGGCGAGCATCACGCGCGAGGCGCTCGCGCGCGGCATCGCGCCGCGCGCGGCGGCCATCGCGCTGGGACTGATCGACGGCGACGCATACGACCGGCTCGTCGACCCGGCGGCGATGGCGGGAGCCGGCCTCAGGCGGCCTTCGGAATCGTCAGCCCCGCGATGACGGCGGGCCGCGCCACGAAGCGCTCGAGCACGCGCGCCACGTTCGGGAAGCTGTCGAAGCCGACCAGCTCGCGCGCCTCGTAGAAGCCGATCAGGTTGCGAATCCACGGGAAGCTCGCGATGTCGGCGATGCTGTAGTCGTCGCCCATGATCCATTCGCGGCCGGCCAGGTGCTTGTCGAGCACGCCGAGCAGGCGCTTCGATTCGGCCACGTAGCGGTCGCGCGGGCGCTTGTCCTCGAACTCCTTGCCGGCGAATTTGTGGAAGAAGCCGAGCTGGCCGAACATCGGGCCGATGCCGCCCATCTGGAACATCACCCATTGCAGGGTCTCGTAGCGCTTCGCGGGGTCGGTGCTCAGCAGCTTGCCGGTCTTCTCGGCCAGGTAGAACAGGATCGCGCCCGACTCGAACAGCGGCAGCGGCTGTCCGCCCGGGCCGTCGGGATCGATGATCGCGGGGATCTTGTTGTTGGGATTCAGCGAGAGGAAGGCTTCCGACATCTGGTCGTTGCTGCCGAAGCTCACGAGGTGCGGCTCGTAGGGCAGGCCGATCTCCTCGAGCATGATCGAGACCTTCACGCCGTTGGGCGTGGGCAGCGAGTAGAGCTGCAGCCGCTCGGGGTGCCGGGCGGGCCACTTCTGGGTGATCGGGAAGTCGGCGAGGGAGGTCATGGCGAGGGCCTTTCTTGCTTGGAATACGGGAAGAGGGCGCTTCGGCCCGGTGGCCGGCCCCTCGGGGCGAGCGGGCGATATTGCCCGATCCGCGCCTGCGCTGCCGGGCGGCAGGAATGCTTTGGTGTAGCACCGACGTCATATTCGGGCGCCACGATGGCGGGCTTCCAGAATGGCGCACCCACCTTGCCGGCCCGATTCGTCTCCTCGCAGGGTGCGCCCGCTCGCCGCCCGAGGGCAGCGCCATGCCCTGGCGCTGTCGCTGCTGTGCGGGCTCTGGCTGCCCGCGTGGGCCGCGACCGCCGATGGCGACGCGGCGCGCGTGGATGACGCGGCCGCCCTGCCCGAGGCCGCCGCGAGCGGCGTCGATTTCGACATCGCGGCGCAGCCCCTGGCCGCCGCGCTGCAGCGCTATGCCATGCAGTCGGGCCGCCCGGCGCTGTTCGACAGCGCGGCCGTGAGCGGCCGCACCTCGGCCGCCGTGCGCGGCCACCACGCCCCCGAAACCGCGCTGCGCCTGCTGCTCGAAGGCACGGGCCTGGCCGCCGAACGCACGCGCGACGGGCCGGCCGATGCCTTCGTGCTGAGGCCGGTCGATGCGCGCGCGCTGGCGGCGCGCCAGCCAGCGGAGGGCGTGGACACCGACTACGGCGCCTGGGTGCAGGTACGCGTCTGGGAAGCGCTGTGCGCCGATGCGCGCACCGCGCCTGGCGACTACCGCACCCTGCTGCGCTTCGAAATCGACGCAACCGGTGCGCTGCAGAAGCCGCGCCTCCTGACCTCGACCGGCAATGCGCGCCGCGACGCCGCGGTGCGCGAGGCCCTGCAGCGCGTGCGCGTGGGCCGCGCACCGCCGCCCGCGATGGCGCAGCCGCTGACCCTGGTGCTGCTGCCGCGCGACCCCGCCGACCCCGACGCGCCGCGCTGCGGGAACCGGCCATGACCGAGGATGCGCGCCCGATCCTGTCGGACTACCTGTCGCGGCACTACGCCAGCCTCAAGCGGCGCGTGACGCGGCTTTTGGGCAACGGCGACCTGGCCGGCGACGCGCTGCAGGACACCTGGCTGCGGCTGCAGAGCCGCGAGGAAGAAGACGCGATCCAGAGCCCGGGCAGCTACCTGGTGCGCGTGGCCGTCAACATCGCGATGGACATCCAGCGCCGCCAGAGCCGCTCGCTGTCGATCGACGAGGTGCAGTCGCTGATGGAGCTGTCGGACCCGGCGCCGGGCCCGGCGCGCACCGCCGAACTGCGCTCCGAGGTGACGAGCCTGCTGCAGCTGATCGACCGCATGCCCGAGCGCCGCCGCACGATCCTGATGCTGGTGCGCTGGGAAGGGCTGCCGCAGAAGGAGGTGGCGGCGCGGCTGGGACTCTCGGTGCGCGTGGTCGAGCACGAACTCAAGCGCGCCCACGACTTCCTCGATGCGCGGATGAACCATGACAAAAAATAGTTGGGGGTTTGGCGTGGCGCCGTTCGTCTGGATGGGTGAAGCACTTTTCCATCGTTTCCACGGCGCACCGGCCTTGGCCCGCATGAAGCCATGAGGGCATCGGCCGACGACCGCGACACATCGGGCGACGCGCTGCCGGCGCAGGCGCGCGTCTGGCTGCGCCTGCTCGCTTCGGGCGAGGTCAAGGCCTCGGACGCCGAGGCCTTCCAGCGCTGGCTCCATACCAGCGAGGCGCATCGCGCGGCCTTCCAGGAGGTCAAGCAGCGCTGGGCGGCGCTGCGGCCCGTGAGCGGCGAGTACTTGCGCACCCGCCCGGCGGCGGCCGCGGCGCACGAGCGCGCGCGGCAGGGCCGGAGCTTCGGGCGTCGCGCCTTCCTGGGTGCGGCCGTGAGCGCCGCCGCGGTGGCCGGCGTGGCGGTGGTGGCCTATCCGTCGGGCGGGCTCTGGCCCGCGGCGGGCGAGGACGTGGCCGACGAGCGCACCGGTGTCGGTGAGCAGCGCACGCTGGCGCTGGCCTCGCGGGTGCAGGTGACGCTCAACACCCAGACCCGGATCCGTCGCGAGCGTGTCGCGGGACAGTTCACCGGCATCGACCTGCTGTCGGGCGAGGCCGCGATCGACCTGCTGGCCGAGGGTGGTCCGTTCGGCGTGGTGGCCGGCGCCGGGCGCAGCCTCGCGCACGCGGGGCGCTTCGAGGTGCGGCACCTCGACGGCAAGGTCTGCGTGACCTGCATCGAGGGCGCGCTGCGCATCGAGCATCCGGCCGGCGTGCGCGCGCTGCAGGCCGGCCAGCAGGCGGTGTACGACTCGCGCTCGCTCAGCGGCATCGCGCGCGTCGCGCTCGACAAGGTGTCGGCCTGGCGGCGCGGCGAGCTGGTGTTCGACCAGGCGCGGCTGGCCGAGGTGCTGGCCGAGATCGATCGCTACCGCGCGGGCCGCGTGCTGCTGGTGAACGCCGCCGCGGGCGAGAAGCGCGTCAGCGGCCGCTTCCGATTGGCCTCGCTCGATTCGGCGCTGGCGCAGCTCGAGCACACCTTCGGCCTGCGCGCGCGATCGCTGCCCGGCGGGCTGCTGCTGCTGAGCTGAAACAGCGGCCCAAAAAAAGTTGGGGGTTTGCGCGCGGCCCGTTCGTCTTAGCGCACCGGAAATTCAGCGCGCCGCCCCCGGTGCGCGGAACTCCACGACCTCCACTTTCGGGCAAGCACTTCTCATGAGCACACGCGGATCCCTGGGCGCAAGCACCCCATCGACCAACCAGCCGGCCCGGAGGCGCTTTCGCATGGCACCGATCGCGCGCGCCATTGCCGTGACGCTGGTCGCCAATGGCGCGCTCGCCGATGCGCAGGCGCAGCGCGCCTTCAGCGGCGCCTGGTTCGCCAACAAGACCACCGTGCAGGGCGCGGCCGCGGCCACGGGCCGGCTGCCCAACGGCATGCCCGCGTCGATGCTGACGAACCCGGCCGGACAGCAGCGCGCCAGCGACGAGCTGCGGCGCTCGATCGGCAACCTCGACATGGCGGCGCGCACCATCGCCGCCCAGCAGGCGGCGCAGGCGGCCGCGCGCCAGGCGGCGCAGAACGACGGCACAGACATCCCCGAGGGCCTCGCGCCCGGCGGGCTCGCGGTCGACACCAACAGCCTGACCGCCGGCTGGCTCAACGCCAACGCGCCGGTGCAGACGGCCGCGGGCGGACGCACCCAGGTCGACATCAAGCAGACGGCGGACAAGGCGATCCTCAACTGGGAGAGCTTCAACGTGGGCCCCAACACCACGGTGCGCTTCGACCAGGCCGGCGGTGCGTTGCCCGACGGCAGCAATGCATGGATCGCGCTGAACCGCATCAACGACCCGAGCGGCCGGCCGAGCCAGATCGCGGGCCGGATCAAGGCCGACGGCTCGGTCTACCTGATCAACCGCAACGGCATCGTCTTCAACGGCACCAGCCAGGTCAACACGCGCTCGCTGGTCGCCTCGAGCCTCGCGCTGTCGGACCAGCAGTTCAAGCTCGGCATCAACAACCCGCAGAAGTTCGACGGCCAGGGCAACGACTTCGCGATCCCTCAGTTCGGCCTGTTCACCGCGATCAAGCCCGATGTCTACGGCCCTTCGGGCTTCGTACCCGGCGAGGGCGGCGCGCCCGACCGCATGGGCGGCGTGGACCGCTTCGATCCCGGCGCGGCGCCGGGCGAGGTGCGCGTGGACGCCGGCGCGCGGCTGGCGGTCGAGTCGGGCGGCAAGGTCATGCTGTTCGCGCCCAAGGTGCGCAACGCGGGCCACATCACGGCGCCCGACGGCCAGGTGATCCTGGCGGCCGGCGAGAACGTCTACCTCAAGACGCCCTCGACCCAGGACCCGAACGCGCCGCGCGGCCTCGACGTGGCGGTGTCGGCCGTGCCGGGCTGGGCCTTCACCGGCGGTCAGGTGCAGGGCGCGCTGAAGCTCGTGCCGGTGTACGGCGACGCGAACTTCGTCAACAGCCTGCGCGACGTGGTGATGCCCGAGATGGCGGCGCGCGCCAAGTCCGTGGGCTACGAGGTGGTGAACACCGGCACCGTGCAGTCCGACCGCGGCAACATCACGCTGCAGGCGCAGGACGTGCGGCAGTCGGGCGTGCTGGCAGCGACCACCGCGCTCAACAACCGCAGCGGCTCGATCCTGCTGCGCGCCTGGGGCCTGGGCACGCACATGTACTCGGACGGCGTCGACGACCTGGTCAACTGGTCGGCCGGCACGCTCACGCTGGGCGAGGGCAGTCTCGCGCAGGTGCTGCCCGATGCGGGCGACCGCAGCGAGATCGAGGCCTCGGCGCTCGCCACGCGCTACCAGCCGGGCCGCGTGGCCCTGTACGGCCAGCTGATCGACGTGCGGCCGAAGGCGGGCGTGCTGGTGCCCGCGGGCACCATCGCGGCCGAGTCGGCGGTCAACCCGATGTTCACGCAACTGCCGTATTTCAAGCCCGGCAGCCTCGGCGACGCCAGCCGCATCTACATCGACAGCGATGCCTTCCTGAGCGTGGCCGGGCTGCAGGGCATGCAGGTCGACATGTCGCGCAACTTCGTCGAGGCCGAGCTGCGCATCAACGAGCTGCGCGATTCGCCGCTGCTGCTCGACTCCTGGCTGCGCGGCAAGAAGGTGATCGTCGACCGGCGCGCCAACGGCATGTTCGACGCCGGCCCGATGACGGGCGTGCAATGGGTGACCGGGCCCGACGGCAAGACGCTGGTGCCGGGCGCCTGGGTCGGCACGCCGCTGGCCGACGTGTCGGGCTGGGTCGGCGTGGGCAAGACCGACCTGGCCGAGCTGTCGGCAAGCGCGGGCAGCATCAACCTGCGCGCGGGCGGCGCGGTGATCACGCGCGCGGGCTCGGTGCTCGACGTGTCGGGCGGCTCGGTGCGCTATTCCGACGGCATGAACACCGCGACCAAGCTCATGGGCGCCGATGGCCGCGTGCACACGATGGACAAGGCCCTGCCCGACATCACCTACACCGGCATCGCGGGCGAGTACGCGAGCGAGCACGCGCGCTGGGGCGTGAAGGAGAGCTGGCGCTCGCCGCTGATCGGCGCCAACTACAAGGAAGCCGGCTACACAGAAGGTCGCAAGGCCGGCGACCTGCGCATCTACGCGGGCGACGCGATGGTGCTCGAGGGCGACATGCTCGGCGGCGTGGTGGCGGGCGACCGGCCGCAGGCCAAGGCCGCGGCCAGCCTCGGCGGCCGCCTCGAGCTCGGCGAGAACACGCCCGACGGCCGGCCCTGGTCGCCGGGCACCATCATCGTGAGCCACGATCCGAAGCGGCTGGCCAAGGACTTCGGCGCGCTCACCACGCTCGGCGACGATTTCTACGTGCAACTCAAGCCCGACGAGCAGGGCTCGCGCAAGCTGAGCTTCCTGTCGGACGACATGCTCAGCCGCTCGGGCATGGGCAGCATCGTGCTCAACACCATCAACGGCGACTTCGAACTCGCGGCCGGCGCGGCGCTGCAGCTCTCGCCGGGCGCCTCGCTGACGGTGGCGGGCACCGAGGGCTCGACCCGGGACATCCGCATCTTCGGCCAGATCCGCGCGCCCGGCGGGCGCATCGGGCTGTCGTCGAGCAACGGCGCGCTCGAGATCGGCGCGCAGGGCCGGCTCGATGCCAGCGGCCAGTGGCTCAACACCTGGCGCGAAGGCCCGGCCAGCGGCGCCTGGGCCATCGACGGCGGCGCGATCTCGCTCGGCGTGGCGAAGATCGCGGCCGACCCGGCGGCGGTCTTCGACGTCTCGGGCGGCGGCCGTGTCGACGTCGCGAAGAACGGCCTGCCCACGCTGCGCGTGGGCGACGCGGGGTCGGTCACGCTGGTGGGCGTGACGCCCGAGCTCGACCTGGGCGCGCTCAACCTGCGCGCCTTCGCGGCCGGTTCGGCGGGCAGCCTGGTGCTCGACGTGCTGTCGCCGGTGCAGATCGGCGGCAGCGCCGCCACCGATGCCGAGACCGGCAAGCCGCTCGTGACGCTGCTGCCGCCCACGCTCTACGGCGAGCGCGGCTTCGGCCGCGTCACGGTCGCGGTGCGTGGCGAGGGCGGCATCGCGGTGCCCGAGGGCGTGACGGTGTCGCAGCAGGCCGTGAGCCTCGATCTCTCGAACTTCGACTGGCGCCAGCTGCCCGGCGGCGCCAGCCTGGCCGAGGCCGCGCCCATCGGCGTGCTGCGGCCCGAGGAGCGCGCGGCGCGCAAGAACGCGGCGCTGTCGCTGGGCACCGCCAACGGCCCGATCTCGGTCGGGGCGGGTGCGGTGGTGCGCACCGACATCGGCGGCAGCCTGTCGCTCGGCGCCGGTGGCCAACTCGGCACGGTCGACGTGGCCGGGCGCCTCGACGCGCCGGCCGGCGGCATCTCGCTGTCGGGCGGCCAGGTCACGCTGCGCTCCGGCGGCGAACTGCTGGCGCGCGGCGTGCCGCTGATCTCCACCGACAGCCGCGGCCGCCAGGTGGGGGAGGTGCGCGACGGCGGCACGGTCGACATCCAGGCCGGCGAGGTGCGGCTCGAGCGGGACGCGCTGATCGACGTGTCGGGCGCCACCGGCGAGATCGACGGCGTGGCCGACACCGGCCGCAACGGCACGCAGCTGCCGAAGCCGGCGCCGAAGATCCGGCTCGACAGCGACGGCGGCCTGATTCAGGTCAAGGGCCAGGGCCTGATCGAGAGCACGCTGGTGGGCCACGCGGGCGGCCCCGGCGGTATCGGCGGACGCATCCGGATCAACATGGACGTGCCCGTCGCGCCCGGCGGTTCGCCGCTGGAGCGCCTGAGCCAGACGCTGCAGGACCCGGACTGCTTCGGCTTCTTCGTCGACGGCGCCTGCAACAACTGGCGCCAGGGCCTGGACTACGACTGGGCGCCGGGCCTGCGCAGCTTCGGCTACGAGGTCGAGGGCACGATGATCATTCCGTCGAGCCTGCTGGCGCACCTGGCGGAGAGCAAGGAGCTGGTGCTGTCCGACCGCCTGCCGGCGCCCGGCCCGGTCGGGGCGCTCGATCCGGCGCAGTTCGGGCTGACGCCGGCCGCGCTCGACCTGTTCCGCGACGCCATGTTCGGCGGCGACCTGCTGCGCGAGATCATGCAGAAGCCGGGCCAGGCCTTCGCGCTGACGCTGCGCCCGCGGTCCTTCGCGAACGGCGGCTTCGCCGACCTCGCGCTGGTGAATTCCTCGCAGGGGTCGATCCGCCTCGACGACGCGCACATCAGGATGGGTCGGGCGATCTCGCTGCAGGGCCGGATCCTCGGACACGCCGACACCTCGTCGTCGCTGAGCGCGCCGCACCTCACGCTGCTGACCGTGCCGGGGCCGGCCTCGGCCTCGTTCGTGGCCGAGGTGCCCGAGGCCCAGGGCGAACTGAAGCTCGCGGGCCGGTTGATCGAGATCGTCTCGGGCAACGAGGCGGGCGTGTCGCCCGAAGGCACGGCGCGCATCGGCGGCTTCGGCCGTACGCGGCTCGAGGCCGGCGAGATCCGCATCGGCGGCGCGCTGCCCGAGCAGATCAACGACGACACCCGGTTGCAGCTGAACCTCGACGTCGACGGGCAACTGATGCTCGCGGCCGGCCAGGTCTATCCGAGCACCGGCATGACCGGCGTGATCCGCGCCACCGGTTCGATCGCCATCGAGCGGCTCGGCGAGCCTGGCGACGCGCCGCTGTCGGCCGGCGGCACCCTGCGCCTGGAGGCACCGACCATCGCGCAGAACGGCGTGCTGCGCGCGCCGCATGGCCAGATCGAACTGGCCGCGAGCGAGCGTCTCGCGCTGGGCGCCGACAGCCTGACCTCGGTGTCGGGCGCCGGCGTGGTCGTGCCCTATGGCACCCTGCTCAACGACGAGCACTGGCACGATCCCACCAAGGCGGTGGACGCGGCCAATCCCTCGGCCGGCTCGCTGGCCGCGCCGCCGGAGAAACGCATCACGCTGAAGTCGCCCGACGTGGCGCTGGCGCGCGGCGCGACCGTGGACATCGCGGGTGGCGGCGATCTCTATGCCTGGGAGTTCGTGCCCGGGCCGGGCGGCTCGTACGACGTGCTGAACCGGCCCGGCACCTACGCGATCCTGCCGGGCCAGACCGCCACCGCGCCGGCGAGCGCCGCCGAAGCGGGCCAGCGCGTGTGGCTCGCGGGCGGGCCGGGCCTGGCGGCCGGCTGGTACAACCTGCTGCCCGCGCGCTTCGCGCTCCTGCCCGGCGCCTTCGCGGTGCAGGCCACCGGCAAGGCCTGGGGCGGCGCGCTGGCGCCGGCCACGCTGGCCTCGGACGGCAGCCTGGTGATGCAGGGCCGCGGCGGCAATGCCTTGAGCGGCCAGCAGGACGTGCAGGCCTCGGCCTGGCGCGTGATGTCGGGCGGCACGCTGCGCAAGTACACCGAATACAACGAAGCCACGGCCAACGACTTCTTCTCGTCCGACGCCTTCAAGCTCACGCAGTACCGGCTGACCGGCCAGAACGTCGTCACGCCGCGGCTGCCGCGCGACGGCGGCGCCGTGGTGTTCGATGCCGGCAAGCGGCTCACGCTCGACGGCACGCTGCGCTCGGCGCCCGATGCGGGCGGCCGCGGCGGGCTGGTCGACATCGCGGGCGGCAAGATCGCGATCGTCGGCGCCGGCCTGGACGCGGCCGGCCTGCAGGCCGACGGCTACCTCGTGATCGACTCGGCGAGCCTGTCGAACTTCGGCGCCGGCAGCCTGCTGGTGGGCGGCAAGCGCCAGGGCAATGCGCTCGGCCTCGAGATCGACGTGACGGCCACCGACATCGTGGTGCGCAACGGCGAGGGCTCCGAGCTCAGCGGGCCCGAGATCATCCTCGCGGCCAGCGAGCAGGTGGCGATCGAGGGCGGCAGCCGGGTGCGTGCCAAGGGCGCGGGCGGCCGCGGCTCGGGCAACCTGGTGATGAAGCCGAAGGCGCCGGCGGTCTACACCGATCCCGACGGCAACCTCGACGACAACGGCGACGGCGTGATCGACGCCAGGGACGCGGCCGACGACGTGCTCACCTCGCCGACGAAGGACTGGGGCGCGCTGGTGCGCCTGGCCACCGGCGACGCGGTGCAGGTGCTGCGCCAGAACGTGGACACCACGCGCGGCGGCCTGGTCACGATCGGCGCGGGCGCGCTGGTCGATGGCGGCGCCGCGCTGCTGATCGACGCGACGCGCACCACCGAGCTCGCGAGCTCGGCCCGGATCGCCGGCGCCGACCTATCGGTGGCGGCCGGCCGCATCGGCTTCGGCGGCGGCACCGAGGGCATGGTGCTCGACAGCGGCGCGCTGGCGCAGCTCGCCAACTCGCAGCGCCTGACCCTGCGCAGCTATTCGGACTTCGACTTCTACCGTTCGCTCGACCTCGGCGCGGCCGGCCTGCGTTCGCTGACCTTCGACGGCGCCGCCTTCGTCGGCCGCGGCGCGGGCGACGTGACGATCCGCGGCGATGCGGTCACGCTGATCAACAGCGGCGGCGGCACCGGTGGCAGCGGCACCGGCAACGGCGCCTTCACGCTCGATGCCGGCACGCTGGTGCTGGGCGCGGGCCGCAAGGACTTCACCGGCTTCGGCGCGGTCACGCTGGCGGGGCGCGACCAGATCGTCGGCGAGGGCGCGGGCGCGGTGGACACCGGCGCCGCGGCGCTGACCCTGGCCACGCCGCTCTTGACCGGCCGCGGCGGCGCGGCCCAGACCATCGCCACCCAGGGTGCGCTGCGCGTGACGGGCGGCGAGGCCGGCGCGGGCACGCCGACCGACCTGCAGGACAGCCTGGGCGCGCGCCTGAGCCTGAGCGGCAAGACCATCGACTTCGGCGGCCGCGCGGTCGCGCTCGGCGGCAGCATCGGCATGACGGCGACCGGCGGCAGCCTGGTGCTGGGCGAGGGCGCGCTGATCGACGTGGGCGGTTTCGCCAAGCGCTTCTTCGACCTGGCCGAATACGCCGACGCGGGCCGCATCGACCTCGCGGCCGTGGGCGGCGACGTCCGGCTCGAGGCCGGCAGCCGGCTCGGCCTGGCGGCACACGCGGGCGGCGGCAGCGCCGGCACCCTGGGCCTGGCCGCGTCGAACGGCGGCACCGTGGTGCTCGACGGCACCATCGCCGCGCAGGCCGGCGCCGGCGGCAAGGCCGGCAGCTTCTCGCTCGACATCGAGGCGCTGCCCGACTTCGCGGGCTTCAGCCAGCGCCTGAACGACGCCGGCTTCAACCGCTCGCGCCAGTTCCGCATCCGCCAGGGCGACGTGGTGCTCGGCGGGCTCACGACGGTCGAGGACTTCGGCCTCACCGCCGACCGCGGCAGCATCGACATCGCCGGCACCGTGGACGCGCGCTCGGCCTATGGCGGCACGATCCGCATCACCGGCGGCAACGGCGTGGCGATGCGCGAGGGCGCGAAGCTGCTGGCCGGCGCGACCGGCGAACTCGGCAGCGGCCGCGTCACGCTCGAGGCGGCCGGCGGCCGGCTCGAGCTGCGCGGCGGCCAGATCGACGTGGCGGGCAACGAGGGCGGCAAGGTGCGCCTGCGCGCACGGCAGAACGCGGGCCACGACGAGATCGAGGTCGGCGCGCTCGACGTCGCGGTCACGGGCGCGCGCTCGGCGGTGCTCGAGGGCACGAGCAGCTACGAAGCGCAGGACGGCACGGTCTATGCGGTCAAGGCCGAGGCGATCGCCGATGCGCGCCGCTTCAGCGCCGCCGCCGGCGCGATCGCCGGGCGCCTGGGCACCGGGCTCGCGGTCATGCCGGGCATCGAGATCCGCGGCGCCGGCGACCTCGCGCTCAACGGCGACTGGAACCTGTTCGCCGATCTGCCGGGCGCGCGCGACGGCACGCTGACCCTGCGCGCCGGCGGCAACCTGCTGATCAACGGCCACCTGAGCGACGGCTTCGACAAGGCGGACCGCGGCGGCGTGCTGCAGCCCGGTGCCTCGTGGAATCTGCGGCTGGTGGCGGGCGGCGACCTCGATTCGGCCAACGTGCTCGCGCTCAAGCCGCTGGCCGCGCAGGCCGAAGGCAAGGGCTCGGTCGTGATCGGCACCGCCAACACGGCGCAGCCCAGCGACAGCGATCCCGCACCCGACAACGGCGCCGGCAAGCTGGTGCGCACCGGCACCGGCGACCTCGAGCTGCGCGCGGGGCGCGACCTCACGCTGGCGCACAAGGAGTCGGCGATCTACACCGCGGGCCGCAAGGACACGACGGCGTGGAGCGACTTCACCACCGCCAACCCGAACGCGAGCTACGGCGTCGACGGTGGCCACCTCGACATCGGCGTGCAGGGCAGCATCGACGCCGCGCCCGCGGGGCAGCGCTTCACCGAGTGGCTCAACCGGCAGGGCACGCTGAACGCGCAGCGCTACTTCGGCCCGTACACCAACGGCGAGAACGCCGTGGGCCCCGACGGCGTGTACGGGCCCGTGATCCATCCGACCGAGCAGTCGAGCTGGTGGATCGACTACGGCCGCTTCCAGCAGGGCGTGGGCGCGCTCGGCGGCGGCAACGTGACGGTGCATGCCGGCGGCGACCTGCGCAACCTGCTGGTCGCGCTGCCCACCAACATGCGCGTGCGCGGCGGGCTCTCGGCGGGCGAGGCGATGAGCGTCGAGATGCGCAACGGCGGCGCGATGCAGGTCGAGGCCGGCGGCGCGATCCGTGGCGGCCAGTACTACGTGGCGCGCGGCACCGGCGAGATCCGCGCGGGCGAGACCACGGTGGGCCGCACCGTGACGCTGAGCCGCGACGACAGCGTCGGCGGCATCACGCGCACCAGCTACGGCGTGGCGCCGGTGCTCGCGCTCGGCGATGCCACCCTGAGCCTGCGCACCGCGGGCGACCTGGTGCTGCAGACGGTGGTCGATCCGCTGCTGGTCACCTACGGCGAGGGCCTGCGCCCCGACGGGCAGCAGCTCAACTACGGCGCCTACATGAGCGGCTACACCGACCGCAGCGCGCTGAAGCTGGTCTCCACCGGCGGCGACATCCATTTCGTCAACCGCGACGAGTTCATCTTCCGCGACGTGCTGCTGCGCAGCTTCGACCGCGACACGCTGGTCGGCTTCGGCGGCAACCGCTATCCGGCGCGGCTGTCGGCGGTGGCGCTCAATGGCGGGCTGTCGATCGAGGGGCCGCTGTACGTGCTGCCGGGCACCACCAACGACGTCTCGCTGGCGGCGAAGAACGACATCCGCTTCGCCGCGCCGCTCGCGATGGCCTACGCCACGCCGGCGATGATGCCCTCGCCGACCATGCCCGCCGGTGCCGGTTCGCCCTTCAGCCAGATGAACATGGAGGACATGCTCGACAACATGATCAACTGGTCGGGCGCCTCCTTCATCAAGGACCCCTACCTGCGCAGCGTCAGCAATCCCTCCGTGCTGCCGCTGGCCGGCGACTACGAGCCCAGCCGCATCTATGCCGCGGAGGGTTCGATCTTCGGGCTCGACCTCAAGGCCAACGAGCAGACCTGGGTGCGCGCGGGCACCGACATCCGCGGCGTGCGCGTGGCGGGGCGCAACCTGCGCGCCTCCGACACCACCTTGCTGGAGGCGGGCAACGACATCCTGGCCACCGTGCGGGTGGCGGCGCTCGATCGCGACAACGGCACCGGCACCGGCCTGACCGGCAACATCGAGATGCAGGGCCCGGGCACGCTGACGCTGGCGGCCGGGCGCGACATCTACGCCGACAACCTGCAGGTGCGCACGCTGGCCAACCAGCGCTACGACCGCAACAACCGGCCGGTGCCCGATACCCAGGTCAACGGCCTGCCCGCGAACGGTGCGGCGATCACCGCCATGGCCGGGCTCAACGGCGCCGTGGGCTACGACGCCTTCGCCGCCGCCTACCTCGATCCGGCCCGCGTGGCCTCGATGCCCGACTACCTCAAGACCCGCGCGCCCGACGGCACGCAGGTGCCGATCTACCTGGTGGACCAGGTCGAGACGCGCCCCGGCGGGCAGGAGAAGACCGTGCGCCGCGGCCTTGTCTCGTACATGAAGGACATGACCGGCGAGACCCTCGCGCCGCTCGAGGCCTGGACCCGCTTCCAGGTGCTGCCCGAGCCGGCGCGCCAGCAGTTCCTGCGCCAGGCCTTCCTGCTCGAGCTGCGCGAGGCCGGCCGCGACCAGAACGAACCGGGCACCGGCGGCCTGCCGCGCAACGGCGGCTACAACCGCGGCTATGCGGCGATCGACACGCTGTTTCCGGGCAAGGACTGGAAGGGCGACGTGGCGGCCAACACGCTGATGCTGCGCACCATGGCCGGCGGCGACATCAACGTGCTCACGCCCGGCGGCGGACTGCAGGTGGCGGCGCTCGGCGCCACCGTGCCGGCCGGCTACGGCCTGGTCACGCTGGCCTCGGGCCACATCGACATCTTCGCCAAGGACGATGTCACGGTGAACCAGTCGCGCATCCTGTCCTTCGTGCCCGAGGTGACGAAGCAGGGCAGCGACCAGATCATCTGGTCCACGGTCGGCAACATCGACGCCGGCCGCGGCGCGAAGACCCTGCGCGTGCCCTCGGCGCCCGAGGTCGTCACCGACCTCGACGGCGTGACCGTGGTGCGCGAGAAGTCGGACATGAGCGGCAGCGGCATCGGCACCGTGGGCGACGGCGACGTCGACCTGGTCGCGCCCAGCGGCACCGTGAATGCCGGCGATGCCGGCCTGCGCGTGGCGGGCAACCTCAACATCGCCGCGCTGCAGGTGCTCAACGCCGACAACATCCAGGTCAAGGGCGAGACCAAGGGCCTGCCGGTGGTCGCGGCCGTGAACGTCGGCGCGCTGACCAATGCCAGCGCGGCCGCGGCCCAGGCCGCGGTGGCCGCCCAGGAGAGCCTGCAGCGCGACCGCGCCGCGGCGCGCCAGGCATTGCCCTCGGTGTTCACCGTGCGCGTGCTCGGCTTCGGCAACGAGCCGGCCGAAGGCGGCGGCCGCAACCCGCCGCCGCCCGCGGCCGGACGCGCGGGCGACAGCGCGGTGCGCTACGACCCCGCGAACCCCGTGCAGCTCGTGGGCAACGGCCGGCAGTTCGATGCCCGGCAGGTGGCACGGCTGACCGACGAGGAACGCCGCGCCTTGCAGGGCCGCTAGGCCCCACGCCCTCCGGCGCCTGCGTCCCGCCTCCCGCGAACGGGGGGCGGGGCGGCAGCGTGCCTCTTTTCGCCCGCCGATGCACACCGAGACGGATCCGCCATGAGCCTGAACATCCCGTGCCGCACTGCAGACCATTCCTTCGACGACGCCGCTTGTGGCGAGCCGCCCGATCCGGCGCCGCGTTGCGCCGCGCTGCAGGCCATCCTGGTCGCGAACTACGAGCACCTGCGGCGCCGGCTGCTGCGGCACCTGGGATGTCCCGATCTGGCGAGCGAATGCCTGCACGAGGTCTGGATGCGACTGGGCGAACTGGGTCTTGCGCACGATGTGCAGAACCCGCTGGCCTATATCCATCGCATGGCCTGCAACCTTGCCGTGGACCGGCTGCGCAGCCTGCGGCCGTGGCAGTACGCGGGGGAAGAGCAGGTTGCGCTCGATGAATTGGTCGACCGTGCGCCTGGGCCCGAATCGATTGCACAGGCGCGTTCCGATGTGGCCGCGGTGGAGCGGGCGATGGAGCGGTTGCCGCGGCGCCATCGCGCGGTGCTGATCGCGTTGCGCATCGATGAGATGACGCGGGTGGAAGCGGCGGCGCGATTCGAGCTGTCGTTGCGCAGCGTGGATACGGCGTTGCGGCAGGCGCTGGACTATTGCGCGGAGAGTGCGGGGCAAGAGGTGTGGGTGGGGGTGAATGGGGGGAGGAGGGCGGTGCGGGTGGGAGGTCGCGGCGACATAGGGCAGCTCAGCGCTTGAAATTGTTGGAAGGAGTTTCTGTTTGCTCTGAGATGCAGGGAACGGTGCAGAGCGATCAAACGGGCCTCTCGTAGCACCGATATAGGTAACTTAAGACGGAACGTCGCGAAATGCATACGAAGACAACCAGGCGTTTAGAAATTTAGGACGATCAAGTGAGTCTGTGATCGAAAAAATGGCCTTTGCCCAAATTTACTTCAGTTGTGCTGCAAAGTGTTGCGGTCGATGTGTTGAATTGGATGCGCCTTGGAATTGAGAAAATCTACAATTTTTACGTCGCAAAATTTGGTGGGACAGCTTTGTCACTCTTGGTTTTTAATTGGAGTCTTGCCCCTCAATGCAGATGCATCGGTAGCTAAAACGTCGTGGGGTTATCGTGCGCAGCAATTTTCAAGGGAGCAGGTTTCTTGGCAACTGCAGAAAATGCGTTGTGCAAAGAGGTCGAATGCCATCTGAATTCTGGGTCGGACGGCCTAGGCCTAGTATCGCCGAGCTCTGCAGGCCGTCGCTCGTTGGCAACAGCACACGCGGCGCATTGAGTGCTTTCATATTCATCCGACTATCGACACTCCTTGTGCTGCAGATCGGTCGTTGTTCATTTGTGGTCTTTCGGCTAGTCTGAAACAACTTGTACGGAGTGTGCTGCGAGGCGGCGCACGTCACCTGAGGGGGTAATTGACCGTTCAAGAAAAACGGAAGTCAGGACGTTGCGTTTAGTGCGAAGTCACGATCCCAAAATTTGCAAAACGAGGAGGCATGGGAATGCCGAGAGTGCCGCAATTCTTTTTCCTTCTGCTGCTCTGGCTCATATCTTCTTGTGTGCATGCTTCATTGCCTCAAGTGAGGAGTTATTCCACTGACGGTTGGCAATTCGGAAATCTTGGATATCAAGGATTCGGATCCTCTTCTGAGGCCGCGTGTCGTGACTTGGTATCCCAAGCCAATGGCGGAAGTGGCCGTGTCGCCTACGTCAGCAACTCGGAGACAATTTGCAACTTTAAGTGGACCGATACACCCGATTGGTCGCACTCCTATCCGGCTCGCACGAATATCTATAGCCACCTTAAGTGCCCTGCCAATAGCACGCTAATCAATGGTGCATGCGCTTGCAATTCCGGCTACGCGGAAGACTCTGTCTTCGGCTCCTGTCGGCCCGCTACACCACAGTCCTGCCGAGCCGATGGCGCCTTTGCCGGCCAACCGATCCTTCCCGCCACAGGCGAGAAGTTTCGCTCCGAAACCGATTGGTCTGATGGAGGCCCTGTTGCGCTGTCCCTGACCCGTACCTATCGCAGTTCCTGGGGAAACGACACCTCGCGCACCTCCGCCGGCCTGGGCCGTGCCTGGACGCACGACCACGACTGGCGTTTGGCAGCCTCTCCGGCATCGACCCCAACCAGCGTATCCATCGTCACGCCCGAGGGCTACCTGCGCAGCTTCACCCGGCCCGTTGGTGCCACGGCATGGACGGCCACCCAGGGCGCCGATGTGTTGAGCCAGGTCGGCGGTGCCTGGGTCTGGCATCGCGCCGACGACGATGCGGTCTTCAACTTTGACGGCAATGGAAAGTTGCAAACCCGCGTCGAGCGCGGCGGCTTCTCATTCGCTTACGCCTATGACGCCTCGGGCCGCTTGGTCACGGTAGGCAATGGCTTCGGCCGTACCCTGATCTTCGGCTACAACGGCGCCGGCCAGATCACCAACGTCACCACCCCCGATGGCCGCGTGATCGGGTACGCCTTCGACACCGCCGACCGCCTGAGCACCGTCACTTATCCCGACGGCAGGAGCCGCATCTTCCACTACGAGGACGCCGGCTTCCCTCAGGCCCTGACCGGCATCAGCGACGAGACCGGTGCACGTTGGGGCACCTTCGGCTACGACATCTGGGGCCGCGCCATTTCCACTCAACTGGCCGGCGGAGTCTCGCGCTATCTCGTCAGTTACCCCTCCAACAACAGCGCTGGCATCATTGATCCACTCAACACCAACCGCGCCTACTATTACGCGACCGACAAAGACCATTTGGCTGTCAGATCTGCCTCCCATCCCTCCGGCGAAGGCAAGGCCGACGCCGCCAGCCGCACTCAAGATGCCAACGGTCTAGTCACCCGCGAAACCGACTTCGGGGGCGTGATCACTACCACGACTTGGGACGTGGCTCGCCGTCTGCCTCTGGCGGTGACCCGTGCCTCCGGAACACCGCAAGCCCAGATCGTCACTACCCAGTGGCACGCCACCTTCTCCCTGCCCGCGCTGGTCACCGAGTCCGGCCGCTCGACTGCGTACACCTATGACAGTTCGGGCAACGTCCTGTCCCGCGCCATCATCGACACGGCTTCCTCGCCCAGTACCACTCGCACCTGGCAGTGGACCTGGAACCCCCAAGGTCTGGCCGCCGCCATCACCGAGCCCAACGGCGCTACCACCACCTACACCTACGACCCCCGAGGCAACGTCCTCACCAGCACCAACGCCCTGGGCCACGTCACCAGCTATGCCTACGACCTCGCCAATCGCGTCACCAGCCAGACCGAACCCAATGGCCTCGTCACTACTTACACCTATGACGCCCGCGATCGCCTGCTGACCCAGACCGTCGGCGGCCAGCAGACCACCACGCTGACCTACAAGCCCTATGGCAGCGTCGAGACCATCACGCTGCCCACGGGTTTGGTGCTGACCTACAGCTACGACCCGGCCCATCGCCTCACCGGCTGGAGCAACAACCGCGGCGAGAGCGGCAGCTTCACGCTCGACGGCATGGGCAACCGCACGGCCGAGCAGATCAAGGACAGCAGCGGCGCCGTGGCCTGGAACGCCGCGCGCACCATCAACAACATCAACCGCGTCTCGGGCAAGACGGAGGGCCCGAACCAGACCAGTTCCTTCGGCTATGACGCCAACGGTGAACTCACCCGCAGCACCAACGGCCTGAACCAGAGCACGCAACTGGGCCTGGACAACTTGCGCCGCGTGGCCTCGGTGACCAACGCGGCCAACGCCACGGCCACCCTCAAGTACAACGCCCTCGATGCTGTTACCGAGGCCAAGGACTTCAAGGGCGTGGCCACCGGTTACACCCGTGACGCCCAGGGCAACGCCACCGCCGAGAGCAGCGCCGACACGGGCGGAGCGACCACCCAGTACGACAACCTGGGCCTGCCCAGCCAGATCGTCGACGCGCTGGGCCAGGCCACCACCATCAACAGGGATGCTCTGGGCCGGCCCACGAGCCTCGTCTTCGCTGACGGCAAGACCACGACCTTGCGCTACGACCTCACGGCCAACAGCAAGGGCTACCTGTCGGAGATCGTGGATCGCAGCGGCACCACCGAGTACACGCGCGATCCCTTCGGGCGCGTGGTGCTCAAGAAGCAGACCTTGGCCAATGGCAGCGTCCAGCAGATTGGCTACGCCTACAACCTCAACGGCACGCTGGGAAGCATCGCGTACCCGACGGGCGCCACGCTGAGCCATGTCTACGATTCGACCGGCCGGCTCACCGGCCTGAACTGGAACAGCACGCCGCTGGTGAGCAACATCACCTGGAACCCGCTGGGCCAACCCACGGGCTGGACCTGGGCTTTTACGAGCACCGACCCGAAGCTCAAGGCCACGCGCAGCTACGACACGGCCGGGCGCATGACCACCACCGAGTTCGGCAGCTACGTCTACGACGCCGCGGGCCGCATCACGAGTCTGACGCAGAACCTGTACGGCCCTGCGGACACCGACCCCACGCACGACACCATCGCGAACGCCAACACCACCTGGAACGTGGGCTACGACAGCGTCGGGCGCATCACGAGTTTCAACGTGACGGGCAGCAGCAGCAACACCGCGGGCTTCGGCTACGACGCGAACGGCAATCGCTCGAGCAGCACGCGGGTGGTCAACGGGTTGAGCACCAACCGCAGCTACACCGTAGGAGCCGGTAACAACCGCCTTGCCGGCTTCAGCCAGACCACGGGCGGCGCGACCACCAGCGTGGTCTATGGCTACAACGCCAACGGCGACCTCACGGGCGACGGCCTGCGCAGCTACGGTTACGACGCCGAGGGGCGGCTGAGCACGGCGACCACGGGCGCGACGGACAGCAGCCCGACGACGCGCTATGCGCACAATGCGCTGGGGCAGCGGGTGTTCAAGACGGAGCCGCTGTATCCGCCGAGTCAGGGGGATGAGAGCGATCCGGGGTTCTGGGGCAGTCTGGTGGCGTTCTTCACGAAGATGTGGAGTCCGGCGACGAGTCAGGCGGAGCAACTAGGCTATGCCTATGTGTACGACGAGCAAGGCACGCTGGTGGCGGAGATCGGCAGCGGGGGGACGAACAGCTCAGGCCAAGCCAGCTACATCTACCTGCCCACGGCCAATGGGCCGGTGCCGGTGGCAGCCATCATGAATGGCAACACGTATGCCATTCACAGCGATCACCTGAACACGCCAAGGAAGCTGAGCAACGAGGAAAGCCAGTCGGTTTGGCAGTGGCGCTACAGCGCATTTGGGGAGGAGGAGCCGACGACCGCGGCCAAGCGGTTCACGGGGCCGGAAACGGTGCCGAGCACTGGCGCGACGGGGATCTCGGAGGTGAAGTTCAACTTGCGCTATCCGGGGCAGTATGCGGATGCGGAGACAGGGCTGTTCTACAACGGGTTCAGGACCTATGTGCCGACGGGTGGTTTTTATACTCAGAACGATAAGATCGGCTTGGCTGGAGGGCTCAATCGACGCATCTACGCCGATGGAAACCCACTTATCTACTCGGATTCGCTTGGCCTGCAAATCGATGAGTCCGATCGACCGAGTGGCCCGCTCATTCCGATACCCACCCCAGCGGACGGGCTGAGGGAACTCGGCCGTTACCTGAAAAATCAATTTAAGGACGAGGACTGTTGGCGCCGACCGGAAACTGAGCCACTTTTGTAGGTAGTGCCGAAGTAAAAGTGAGCCAGGTGTTCAACCTACCCTGCTGTTTATTTAAGCAGCGGGGTTCCAGGAGTGATCACCATGGACATG
>JAESFO010000552.1_pt1 | contig 24124 bp, 26 predicted proteins | sample 9269421 | NCBI WGS metagenome assembly JAESFO01 (sample SAMN14502839, study PRJNA617101) | algae metagenome | isolation source: Nostoc desertorum CM1-VF14 and co-occurring heterotrophs from rocky... | place: USA: Clark Mountains, San Bernardino, California | collected 2000-06-05 | reverse complement strand
CCCGGCCCTTCTGTCTGTGTCGGGGCGAAGTATCTCGGGAGGTCAGCCGTTCGCGTCGCTGGTGTCGACCGTCCCGTTGACGCCCTCGGGGAAGAAGCCTCCCGACGTGACGGCCTCGGGGTTCAGGTAGACGATGTTGAGGACCTGGCCCGGGGTGCGGGAGAAGGCGATCGAGTTCTCGTCAGCCGGAACGATGTTGGCGTTGCCGTTGCCGTCGACGATGCCCTGGTCGAGGTCGGACGGCCCGTCCAGCGAGTCCCGGGCGTCGGAGATCTTCCCGACCACGTCGGCCGCACCGCCCTGGAGCAGCAGGGTCCGCACCAGACCGGCGTGGTAGGCCTCGACGGCGAGAATGCCGGCAGCGGCCTCGAGGAAGGTCTTGTTCGATACCAGCGGCGCCGCGCCCTTGTAGGCGGTGACGCCGACGTCCTCGAAGATGAAGGCGCCGAGCAGGAAGCTCGTCTCATCCTTGAACGGGTCGAACGTCTCGTTCTTGCCGATCACCCCGGCAGCCTGCGCGGCTGCGGTGAACGCCTCCTGCAGGTTGATCTCCGGACGCGCCACGCGGGCCTCGCCGAGGGCGGAGCGCAGGAAGTCGACATGCGCCCGCTCGTCCTGGGCGATCTCCTCGGCGTACTGGCGGCCGATCTTCGTCTCGAAACGGACCTTGTAGACGCCGGTGACGCCGCCCAGGTCTCCCTTGCCGTCGATCTGGGAGTCCTTCAGACCTTCGCCGGTGACCGCGCGGAGGTAGAACTCGGCCTCCAGGTACTCGAGGTTGAGCGCGAAGTTCAGGACAGCGGCGTCGGAGACTCCGCCGTCCTCGCTGCCGCTGCTGCTGTCACCGAGACCGAGCCCGCCCAGCAGGCCGCCCTCACTTGCGGACGCGATGCCGCTGCCGAGAACACCGAGACCGGCGACCCCCGCACCGGTGAGCCCGGCCGCGCGCAGGAAGCGACGACGGTCCATCGCGTTGTCGGTGCTGCGCTCGATCGAGTCGCTCAGGAACTTCTTGGTGAAACCGTGGAACACGAGGTCTCCTCGTGTCGGCCCGACGGGGCGACCGGGTCCGGGGCCGCATCTCCGAGGTCGGGATTCGTGGGGCGCCACTCCGGAGCCCCTATCCCGAACAACGACACGCCTACCATGGCAGTAATCCCCCAAATGGGGGGTGTAGACGGTGGGACCTCAGGACCTGGCTCGGGCAGCGCTCCCGATAGCCACCCTCGCCTGCAGCAACAGCCTGGCCCGTGACACGACGTCCTGCGCCTCCGACGAGGTCAGAACTCCCGCGGCGACCATGGTCGCGATGCGGTGAGGAAGCTCCTCGACCAAGGCGATGTGGGCTTCCAGCGAGATCTCGTCTTCCGCCAAGGACACACTCTCTGTCGATGGCGCACCACCGGCGCGCTCGACGACCGCGGGCACAGGGTCCGGGCGACCACGGCAGTCGGGTGAGCCCCCGAAGCTACGCTATAGGGCGCACCCGAGCCCCAAACCACCGGACGTGGAGCCATTCGTGGCGCGAACTCGCGCCCGCTCACACCCGTGGAGCCATCGATCCCCGGCCCGCTGCCACTGAAATCCCTGCTCACCGGCTATCACTACACATAGGTGAAAGCTCCTAAAGCGGGTGCCGCAGGTTCGAATCCTGCCGGGGGCACTACACCGTGACCAGCGGCAACGCTGTTCGCGATCGCGAACGACTTCGCGCCCTGGAACGAAACCCGCCTACGCTGCGGCGGGGAAGCGCAGGTCACGGGGACACATCGAGGAGCTGCCGAGCGGCGCGTCCCGAGCCATCGTCGTCGCGAGCGTCGATCCGCTGCCGGGGCGCAGCCGCCGGCTCACGGAGACGGCGCGGACCCGCACGGAGGCCGAGAACAGCGCTGAGCTCGTGAGTCGGGCGGGGAACGGGTCCGCGGGCGCGGCCGGAACCGCGGTGCCGTGCTCGGCCCGTGTGTGGCGATCGAGCAGGCCGGGGACGCCGCGATCCTCGACACGCTGCGGTCCTGCGGCTGGGAGACGAAGGCTGCGGCATCGTCGACGGCCGCGCTCGGGGTTCCCGCACGAGTTCGCCGCGGGGACCACTCACGGCAAGCACGGGTACGTCTGCGTCACCTGCCTCCCGCCCGGGGCCGGCGACACCGCTGGCCGGTCCCTCGGGAGCGGACCGGCGTCGCCGATCGCCGGTTACACCCCGTCCGCAGTGGCGGACACTCGCGACGACGTCTGCTCGGCGTGACCGAGGCGGTCAGTCCCTCTCGTGCGGTCGCGCGGCGTGGCCCGGGCGCCCGCGCGTGCGGCGCTGCTCCTTCATCTCCGCCTCCATCAGATGCCGCCGCCCACCGACCAACTCGTCGCGCACCGCGCGGTCCAGGTCCAGCGTGGTGCGATAGTAGCCGTCGTCGTACTCCTCCACGACCTGGAAGCTCCACCGCCCCGCGACGACGTTCAGCCCGATCAGCTCGGTGGTGATCCGGTCCGCCAGATCGTCGCGACCCATCCCCCGCAGGCCGCCGACGACCTCGTCGAGCATCTCGTCGGCGTACCCGGTCATCTGGTGGAAGGCGTAGAGGTGCCCGCGGGCCCGTTCGATCGTCTCGACGGCCTCGGCCAACTTGCCCACCGTGGCCACCGCCTCGTCCGACACACCGTCCGGTCGGCGGTGCTCCGGGGCCGGTCGGTCGTCGTCGCGGCGGTCCTGCTGGTGGTTCTCGGACATGCGGGGGTCTTCCCGGTTCCAGCGGCCGGGAACCGTCCTGCCGACTCGAGCAGGGACCGTCATCGCTCCGTCCAGACGAATCGCCCGGACCGTTCCTGCTGGTCGCGAGGCTCAACTGCGTGCGGCGGGCCGGACGGGCCGACGCCGGTGCCGGGGGGCCGCGGTCCGGCGTCCAGCCGGTGTCAGAGCCAGCCGCGTTCGTGCGCGTGGCGCGCGGCGTCGTGGCGGGTGGCGGTGCCGGTCTTCTGCATCGCGCTGGACAGGTAGTTGCGGACGGTCCCGTGGGCGAGGTGCAGCCGGCGGGCGATGTGTGCCACGGAGTAGCCCTCGCGGGTCTCGGCGAGGGCGTCGATCTCGCGGTCGGTGAGCGGGCAGTCGTCGATCACGGATGCCTCGAGGACCTCGTGGGCGATCCACCGACGCCCGGCCCGCAGCTCGTGGACGACCGCGACGATGTCCTCGGGGTCGGCGCTCTTGCTCATGAACCCCTGCACCCCGAGCTTGAGCGCCCGGCGCAGGACACCCGGGCGGGCGTGCCGGGTGAGCATGAGCACCGCCTGCTCGGGGTGGTGTTCCCGGATCCGCGCGACGGCGTCGAGGCCGTTGGCCCCGGGCATCTCCAGGTCGACGACGAGCACGTCGGGACGGTGCTCGAGGGTCTGCCGCACGGCCCCGTCGCCGTCCTCGGCCTGGGCGACGACGACGATCGTCCCGTCCTGGGGCAGCAGCGCCGCCATCGCGGTGCGCAGCAGCTTCTCGTCGTCGGCCAGCACGATGCGGACGGGCTCAGCGCCGGCCATGGCCCCCACCTTCCGTGGGTCGGGCCGCGGTACCGCGCGTGCCCGCCCCGGGGCTCGCGAGCCGGGCCGCGACGGTGAACGTCGTCGGGGTGGTGGTCACGTCCAGGTCGCCGCCGGCCGCGGCCAGGCGGTCCCGCAGGCGGGCGAGGCCCCGCAGCTCCGGCCCGGCGTCCGCGGCGGGGGCGACCCCGTCGTTGGTGATCTCGACCCGGGTCGCCGACGTGGTGATGCGCACGGTGCTCGGGCGGGCGTGGCGGAGCAGGTTGGTCGTGGCCTCGCGCAGCACCTGGGCGAGCAGCGGGTGGGCGGGGGCGGCGCCGGGGTCGTGGTGGACCTCGACCGTGATCCCGGCGGCCTCGCCCAGCCGACGGGTGTTCTCCAGCTCGGCGGTCAGGTTGAGCTGGTGGCGCGCGTGGGCGAGCTCGCGGGTCCGGGTGAGGGCGTCGTCGACGAGTCCCCGGATCTCACCGAGCTCGGCGACGGCCGTCGCGGTGGCGTCCTCGCCGCCGCCGCGGACGAGGCCCTGGGCGTAGGCGGCCTTGAGCTTGATGACGTGCAGCGAGTGCCCGTGGATGTCGTGCAGGTCGCCCGCGAACCGCATCCGCTCGTGGGCGACCGCCAGCTCGCGCTCGGCCTCGCGGGCCCGTTCCAGACGACGCACGACGACCCACGCGTACTCGGAGACGACGATGACGCCGGCGACGAACAGGGTGCCGAGCAGGGGCAGGAGCACGTACTGGCCGGCGAGGGTCAGTGTGGGCGGCCGGGGCAGGAGCGCCGCGGCACCGGACGCCGCGACGACCACGGCGAGCGCACCGACCCACACCCGCCGGTGACGCGGGCGGGCGGACACCAGCAGCGACCCGATGAGCGCGAAGGGCACGAAGGTGATCGGGCTCGCGGCGCTCAGGGCCGCGACGAGCCAGTTCACCCCGGTGAAGGCCAGGGTGAACACGGCGCCGCGCGAGTAGCCGTCCAGGCTCCACTGCCGCAGCACCCCGAGGGCCAGGACCAGACCCACGGCGACGATCAGGCCCTCCCACCAGCTGTGCGCCGTGAGCACGACACCGACCACGCACAGCGGGGCGATGGCGGCGAGGGCGGTGAGCATCGCGGCCCGGCGCGCCCGGGCGGCCGCGGTCCCCGCGGCCGCACCGGTGTCGGCGCCATCGCTCACGACGACATCGGTCACGGCGGCGGCATCGGAGTCGGTCACGGGGCTCCCGGTGGGGCGGTCGGTCACGACCGCGTCGGCTGCGGGCGGCGCTGCTTCAGCATGCGCCCGACCAGAGTCTTGCCGATCAGCCCCACGACGAGCACGGCGAGCGCCACCCACTGCAGGGAGCCGTTCCGCAGGAAGAACGCGGTGACCGGCTCGGGCAGGACGGTGAACAGCCCGGTGTCGTAGGCGAGTCCGACGTAGGCGATGACCACGGTCACGGAGAGGACGGTGACGGCGGTGAGGACCAGGTCCAGCAGCTTCATGGTCGTCAACGGTCCGGCACGCTCCTCGGCGACGGTAGTGACACGGCGTCATGTGCTGCGGTGACCTCACGCCACTGTGCCACCGGTGCGTGCGCGGGTGCGATGGGACACGACCCGATCGACCCGAGGAGACGACATGTTCCGCTCACACCTGCTCCGGCTCGCCGTGGGAGTGGTGTCGCTGACCGCCGTCGCCGCCTGCGGCGCCCCCGCCCCACCCGGAGCAGCCGCCGCGGCCGCGACCACACCGCCACCACAGCTCGCCGCCTTCCACGACCAGCAGATCACCTGGCAGCCCTGCGACGGGTTCGCCACCTCGGCGGCCGACCGGGCCCTCTACGCGAACGACCGCTTCGACTGCGCACGCGTCCAGGTCCCGCTGGACTACGCCGACCCCGACGGCCCCCGCGGGCAGGTCGCCCTGCTCCGGGCGAAGGCACGCGGCGAGAAGATCGGTTCGCTGCTGGTCGACCCCGGCGGTCCGGGTGGGTCCGGTGCGAGCTTCGTGGCCTCCCTGGGCCCGATCTGGGACAACGTCCCGGTCGGGGAACGCTTCGACGTCATCGGGTTCGACCCGCGCGGAGTCGGCGCGTCGACACCGCGGGTGGACTGCTTCACCGACGCCGAGACCGACCGCAACGCGCTGCCCTCGACCTACCTGTTCGACGTCGCCGACACCGACCGGGCCCGCGACATCGCCCGCCGCTGCACCGACGCGACCGGCGGAGTCGAGGCGCTGACCAGCGTCGGGAGCGACAACGTCGTGCAGGACATGGACGTCCTGCGCGCCGCCCTGGGCGAGGAGAAGCTCACCTACCTCGGCTACAGCTACGGCAGCGAGCTCGGTGCGATGTACGCCCAGACGTTCCCGCAGAACCTGCGCGCCATGGTCGTCGACGGCGCCGTCGACCCCGACATCTCCGAGGCACAGCTCCGTCTGTCGCAGTTCGCGGCCTGGCAGAAGGCCTTCGACGACCTCGCCGCCACCTGCGCCACCGGGCCGGACTGCCCGCTGGGCACCGACCCGGCCCGCGCGACCGAGGTCTTCCAGGACCTCACCCGCCCCCTGCTCGACCACCCCGCCCCCACCACCGACGGCCGCACACTCACCTACGCCGACATGGTCCCGGCCGTCTACAGCTCGCTGTTCTCCCCCGCCCAGCGCCCCCAGCTCCTCCAGGGCCTCCGTGACCTGGCCGCAGGACGCGGCGACACGCTGCTCGCCCTGCGCGACGCGTCCCTCGGACGCGGCCCCGACGGCCACTACGGCGGCCCCACCCACATCGACGCCAACCTCGCCACCCGCTGCATGGACAACCCTCGCCGCACCCCCGCCGAACAGGCCGAGCTGCGTGACCGGGCCCGGCGAGCCGCCCCGTTCCTCGACCCCGGCCGCCCCGGTGGACCCACCCACTACGAGTGCGAGGCGTGGCCCGAGCCCCCCAGCCGGACCCTCCCCTGGAGCACCGACACGGCCGGGCTGCCACCCACCCTGACCCTCTCGCTGACCGACGACCCGGGAACCCCCTACCAGGGCGGTGTCCACCTCGCCCGAGCTCTGGGCGGCAGCCTGCTGACCGTCGAGGCGGCCCAGCACGGCATCGCCCTCTACGGCGGCAACGCCTGCGTCGACCGTGCCGTCACCGCCTACCTCGTCGACCTCGTGACGCCGCCGCCGGGCGCGCGGTGCGGCGGCTGACCGGCCTCGGGAGCCCGGCCCCACGCACGATCAGCGGTGCCGTGCTCCCGGTGGACCAGGACAGCGCCGTGCGGCGGTTCTCGCCGCCGGTCACCCGCCGTGCCCGACAGCCGTACGACCGACTTCCCGGGAGGGACACCATGACCGCGCTCCGCCGGACGACCGACATCCTGCGCTCGGACCCACGGGGGCTGACACTGCTCGTCGCGCTGATCTTCGGCGCGCTCCTGCTCGGTATGGGGATCGGCGTCCTGTTCCCCGACCTGGAGCTGCCCACCCTGGTCGCGGGCGGTGTGTCCGACGACCTCGTCCGCACGATGATCACGAATCCCTGGCTCTTCGGGACCACGATCCTCCTGATCAACCTGTTCGTGGCCGCCGTCGGCGGCATCGTGGTGCCCTCGCTCGTCGTGCCCTTCCTGGGCATCCCCGTCATCACGCTGTACATGTTCAACGTCGGCGTCTCGATCGCGCCGACCGATCCGACGACCGCGACCGTGCTCGTCCCGCACGCCCTGACCCTGCTGATCGAGCTCACCGGCTACGCCATGGTCATGTTCGGGGTCTACCAGCTCGGTCGCGGTTGGGTCCGCCCGTCCTACCTCGGAACGAAGACGCGCCGTCGCGCGTACGTCGTCGGCCTGCGGCGCCTCGCGCGACTGGCGGTGCCGACGGTCGTGGTCCTCGTGGTCGGCGCCTACTACGAGGCGTTCTCGGTCGTGTACCTGCTCCCCCGGCTGCTGGTCGGCTGAACGCGAGGTCGACGAGGTCGGCGGCATCCGCAGCCGCCGGTCCCGATCACGGCATCGTCACCACGGGATCCCCCTCGCGGTCACCACCGCGTCGGCCGCGACCGGCCAGCCCACCAGTCCCAGCAGACGCTCCACCGGTGGGGCGGGCGAGCCGACGAGCAGCACCGCCGTGCCGCGCTCGTCGGCGAACTGCTCCGCCTCGAGCAGCACGCTCAGCCCCGCCACCCCCAGGAACTCCAGGTCCGACAGGTCGACGGCGACCACCGCCGGACACGCCTCGACCTCCCGGCGCAGGTCGTCGCGCAGCCGCGGCGCGCTGCACGCGTCGACCTCACCACGTGGCCGCAGGACACGGACGGGGGCCGCCCTCGCGACACCGGCTTCGATCCGAGCGAGTCGTGTACCGGTCCGGCTGAGCAGCGTCATGGGCCCAGCATCGGGGGCCGGCCCGCGTCGGTCTTCGGCTCCGCAGCGCGAAGCGGAACGCCCTCACTCGGTCTCCGAGGACACCCGGCCACGACCGGCACGCCGGGCGATGTGGGCCTGCGGGGTCGATGCGGAACCGCTGTGGAGCAGTGAGAACGCCTCCACCGACCGAGTAGCAGGAAGGCCATCGACCGTGCCGTCCACAGACGACTCACCGACGTTCGAGCAGATCGCCACCATCGGCGGTCTGCCGGTGCGCGTGCACGACCACGTCTGCCTCCTGTACCGGGGTGCGGACCAGCGGGACGCGCTGATGGGCCTTCCTCGCCGAGGGCCTCCGCGCGGGCCACCGGTGCTACTGCATGATCACGCCCGACCGGCACCGCGGGATCGCGGACGCGGTGGCCGCGCTCTCCGAACCGGGCACGGGGAGCACGGACGGCGCGGCGCCCGACTCCCCGGGGCACATCGACTTCGTCGGTCCCGGCGGGAGCCACCTGCACGACGGCGGATTCATGTCCGACCGCATGCTGCGCTTCTGGGACGACTGGGGGGACACGACCTTCGACCGCGACGGCGTGCTCCACGCCCGGATCGTCGCGGACATGAGCTGGGCCATCCCGCTCGTCGGCACCCCCGGGTTCGTGATGGACCTGGAGCGCTACGAGACCCGGTTCACCCTGTGGTCGAGCCGTCGCCCGCAGGTCACGGCCTGCATGTACGACCTGGACAGCTTCGACGGCGACGTGATCGTCCCCATCGTCCGGGCGCACCCGACGGTGTGGATGAACGGGGTCATCCTGACCAACCCGTACTACCTGCAGAGCGAGTACTTCTCGGAGGCCGAGGCCGAGGAGCTGAACCACCATGCCGCGGCCACCCGACGACGCCCCCCACGGTGACGGCGGTGGTCCCCGGCCGTTCTGGGCCCGCGCCCGGATCGACGGGACCGCACTCGACGTCGTCACCACGCTCGTCCGCGCGCTGGCCGCGCACTCCACGGCCGGGGGCCTGGCCGACCCGTTCGCCCACTGTGTCGCGGTGGCCGCCGCCATCCTCCTCGCCGGCGAAGCGGGCACGTTCGACCTCTGGGAGGAGCCGGGACGGCTGGTGTGCCACGTCGCCCGCGGTGACGCGCCGGGGACGACCGCGCCGCGGCCGGACCCGCGGCGGCTGCGGCTGGTCCCCCGGACCGCGACGCCGGGCGGTCCCGGGCCCGGCATCGTGGTCGGGCGCGGCCCGGGCCGGGTGACGGTCGTCCTGCTCGTCCCGTTCGGCTGACGCGGTGCGGACCCGGGGACGTCGTCGCCCGCCGCGGCGGACGGGTCGTGGTCAGTACACCTGCCGGACGAGGTCGGTGGCGCGCTGCCACTGGTCCGTGCCGGGGTTCGACGCGTCCGGGTCGACGGCCCGGAGGGCCCGCGCGAGGGCGATGCCGAGACCACCGAAGAGCTCCGGCAGCAGCGCCTCGGTCTCCTCGGAGAACGTCACGTCGGCCGGCGGCCTGCGCACGGCCGCGGCGAGCACGGCGCGGACCTCCGTCGCCTCGTCCAGCTCGTCGAACTCGCGCATCCGCTCCTGGAGCCCCTTCGGGATCGGCAGGTCCATCGGGGCGATGACGTCCCGGCCGTTCCACCGGGCCGAGTTCCGGCCCGCGACGGCGACGTCGTCGACCAGCCCGTCGACGAACTCGCGGAACCGCTTCACGTCGCTCCGGTCCACCCGCAGCCCGGCCACCGAACGGAAGAACCTCTCGAACACCGGGACACCCGACGGGCCTGCCATGCCGACACCTCCTGCTACCGCGCGTGTGCCAGGTGCTCGTGCACCAGGCGGACGGCCATCGCTCCCTCGCCGACCGCGGAGGCCACCCGCTTGGTCGACCCGCTGCGCACGTCGCCGGCCGCGAAGACGCCCGGGACGCTCGTCTCCAGCAGCACGGGCGACCGTCGCCGGTCCCCACCCCCGTCCCCGGCCGACCGGCCGGTGCACACGTAGGCCCCGGAGTCGAGCGCGACGGTGCCGGCCAGCCACCCGGTGCACGGGTCCGCGCCGATGAACACCATGAGCTCGCGGGCGGGCAGGGTGGACCGGGTACCGTCCCGCGAGTCCTGCACGACGACGGCCTCCAGCAGGCCGCGCTCACCGACCAGGTCGCACACCTCGGTGTGCAGGTGCACCTCGATCCGCGGGTCGCGCTCGATCCGGTCGGCGAGGTAGCGCGACATGTACTCGTCGAGCCCGCGCTCGCGCACCACCAGCCGGACCGTGCGGGCGTGGTCGGCGAGGAAGAGGGCGGCCTGGCCGGCCGAGTTCCCCCCGCCCACCACCACGACCGGGTCGTCCACGCACAGCTGCGCCTCGATCTGGGTGGCGGCGTAGTAGACGCTCGTCTGCTCGAACTCGTCCAGCCGGGGCACGGGCAGGCGCCGGCAGTGGGCCCCGGTCGCGACCAGCAGCGCACGGGTGACGAGGGTGTCGCCGCCACGCAGCCGGACGACGTGGAGCCCGCCCGAGGTGTCCAGCGCGACCGCCTCGGCCGGCGCCTGGGTGGTGGCCCCGAACTTGACGGCCTGGACCTCGGCCCGCTCGGCGAGCTCGGTGCCCGAGATGCCGGCCGGGAAGCCGAGGTAGTTCTCGATCCGCGACGTGGTGGCCGCCTGACCGCCGGTGCCCACGGCGTCCACGACCTGGGTGCTCAGCCCCTCGGACGCCCCGTAGACGGCGGCGGCCAGACCGGCCGGACCGGCACCGACGACGACCAGGTCGAGGGGCCGGGACCGGCGGTGCCGCACGGGACGCTGCCCGACCAGGGCGGCCAGCTCGGCCGGGTCGGGGTTGCGCAGCACGACGTCGTGCCAGATCACCACCGGTGTCTCGGCGGGCGTGATGCCGAGGGTCCGCAGCAGCGACTCCGAGCCCGCGTCGGACTCCAGGTCGACGAACCGGTGGGGCAGGCGGTTGCGCATCGCGAACTCGCGCAGGGCCCGGGTGTCGGCCGAGAAGCGGGACCCGACGATCCGGAAACCGTGTCCCTCGCCGATCGCCAGGGAACGCCGCAGGAGGGAGGCGCGCAGGATCTCGTCGCAGAACTCGGCGTCCCGCAGCAGGCACTCGCGGAGCCTGTCCCGCGGCACCTCGAGCACCTCACCGGGCTCCAGCGCGACCGCGGTGGAGAACGCGACCTGCCCGGTGAGCAGGCCGAGCTCGCCGAGGAACCGGCCCGGCCCGTGCACCCGCACGATCTGCTGCTCCGGGGTGCCGAACGCCGCGACGACCGCGACCCGGCCCGCGAGGACGACGACGAACCCGTGGTCGGGACGGCCCTCGACGATCAGCAGGTCGCCGCGCGACGTCGGCCGCCGCACTCCGCGGGCGCTCAGCATCCGGACCCGGTCGGTGCCCAGCCGGGGGTGGGCACCCGAGAGGTCGGGGGTCTCCCCCGGCGGGGCCACGGCCAGCAGGTCGTCGACGGCGGGTGCGCCGCCACCGGCCGCGGGGCTCATACGAGCACCTCGTCCACGTAGCACCACCGCCAGCTCTCGCCGGGCTCCAGCGAGGCGACGATCGGGTGGCCGTGCACACCGGCGTGCGCGCGGGCGTGCCGCATCGGGGACGAGTCGCAGCACCCGACGTGCCCGCAGCTCAGGCACAGCCGCAGGTGCAGCCAGGGGGTGCCCATGCGCAGGCACTCCGCGCATCCTCGGGTCCGCGGGGCGACGTCGCGGATCCAGCTCACGTGCGGATCGACACCCGTCGGGCGCGGGACGGTCACCGCCGGTCCCCCGCCACCAGCGCCGCACCGATGCCGACCAGCCAGGAGTCCTTGGCCAGCGCGACGCCGTCCGGGGTGGGGAACGGCGTACCGGGTCGGCGCATCCCGGGGGTCCGCGCGTACAGCCCGAGCAGGCCGGCGCCGAACCCGAGGAGCCCCAGACCGGCCAGACCGGCCGGGACGACCGGGACGAGCAACGCGGCCCCGAGCACCACCTCGGCCGCGGCCAGTGCCCTCGTGAAGGTGACCGGCCGGACCGCACCCAGGAACGGGTAGGTGCCGGTGGCTAGTCCGTGCAGCTGCCCGGCCGTGTCCTCGTCGGGGTCCCACTTCTGCAGGCCGGAGTCCAGGACGTAGGCGCCTGCGGTCAGCCGCAGCGGCAGCTGCCAGGTCGGGTTGCGCCGGCTCATGGCGACTCCTCGGTCTCGTCGGGACCCGGGGCCGAGGGACTCGGTACCGGGGGGTCCAGGCCCGCGAGGGCGTCGTCGAGCCAGCGCCGCAGCGTCGCCACCGGAGCGGCCCCCGGCTGCCGGGCGACGACCTCGCCGTCGCGCAGTACCAGCAGGGTGGGCACCGCCCGGACCTGGAACCGCGTGCCGGTCTCGGGCGCCCGGTCGACGTCGACCTTCACGAGTTTGATCGCGCCGGCCCGCTCGGTGGCCAGCTGCTCCAGCACCGGGCTGACCATCCGGCACGGCCCGCACCAGGTCGCCCACAGGTCCACCAGCACCGGGACCGACGGCTGCTCCGCGACGGCGGCGAAGTCGTCGTCGCCCGCGTCGGTGATCCACGGCAGCGGGTTGCGGCAGTTGCCGCACCGGGGGAACCCCCCGGCCACCGACGGCACCCGGTTGCGCGAGCCGCAGTGCGGGCAGGTGACGACGGTCCGGCGCGCGGCCGCGTCGGCGGTCACGGCGCCGACCCCGCCGGGACGTCGTGGGAGACGACGAGCTCGCCGCCCTCACCGAGGTCCAGGTGGATCGTCGCGCCGTCGGGCACCGCGTCGCGCAGCAACGCCCTCGCGATACCGGTCTCGACCTCGTGGGCGATGTAGCGGCGCAGCGGCCGGGCCCCGTACACGGGGTCGTAGCCCGCACGGGCGATGTGGGCCAGCGCCGCCGGGCTCACCTCCAGCTCCAGGCCGCGGGCGCCGAGCCGGCGTCCCAGGTCGCCGACGAGCAGCTCCGCGATGCGCTCGATCTGCGCCGGGGTGAGCGGGGTGAACAGCACCGTGTCGTCGACCCGGTTGAGGAACTCGGGCCGGAAGTGCGCACGCAGCTCGGCCAGGACCAGGTCCCGCGCGTCGGGCTTGAGCTGCCCGTCGGCGGTGACGCCGTCGAGCAGGTGCTGCGACCCGATGTTCGACGTCATGATGATCACGGTGTTGCGGAGGTCGACCGTCCGGCCCCGGGCGTCGGTGAGCCGGCCGTCGTCGAGTACCTGGAGCAACGTGTTGAACACGTCGGGGTGCGCCTTCTCGATCTCGTCGAACAGCACCACCGCGTACGGACGTCTGCGCACCGCCTCGGTGAGCTGGCCGCCCTCGTCGTGGCCGACGTAGCCGGGCGGGGCCCCGATCAGCCGCGAGACGGTGTGCCGCTCCTGGTACTCGCTCATGTCGAGCCGGACGATGTTGTCCTCGGAGTCGAACAGCGCCCGGGCGAGCGAGCGGGCCAGCTCCGTCTTGCCCACACCGGTCGGGCCGAGGAACAGGAACGAGCCGCTCGGCCGGCGCGGGTCCTTCACCCCCGAGCGGGCCCTGATCAGGGCGTCCGCCACGGCCTGGACCGCCTCGTCCTGGCCGACGACGCGTTCGTGCAGCACCTCGTCCAGGCGCAGCAGCTTCTCCCGCTCGCCCTCGGTGAGCCGGGCGGTCGGGATGCCGGTCCACAGCGAGACGATCTCGGCGATCTCGTCGGTCGTGACCACCTCGCGCAGCAACCGGCGCTCCCCCTGCTTGTCGGTCAGCCGCGCCTCCTCCGACCGCAGGCGCCGCTCCAGGTCGGCGAGCTCGCCGTAGCGCAGCTCGGCGGCCCGGTTCAGGTCGTAGTCGCGCTCGGCCTCCTCGACCTCGCGGCGGACCCGCTCCAGGTCGGCCCGCAGCTCCTGGACCCGCCGGATGGCCTGCCGCTCGGCCTCCCACTGGGCCCGCATCGCGTCGGCCCGGGCCCGCAGGTCGCTCAGCTCGGCTCGGAGCTGGTCGAGCCGGGCCCTGCTCGCCGGGTCGTCCTCCTGGGCCAGCCCCGTCTCCTCGATCTCGAGCCGGAGCACCGCGCGGGTGATCCCGTCCAGCTCGGCGGGCATCGAGTCGATCTCGGTCCGCAGCCGGGCACACGCCTCGTCGACCAGGTCGATGGCCTTGTCGGGCAGGAACCGTTCGGTCAGGTAGCGGTGGGAGAGGGTGGCGGCGGCGATCAGGGCCGCGTCCTGGATGCGGACGCCGTGGAACACCTCGAACCGCTCGCGCAGACCGCGCAGGATCGACACGGCGTCCTCGACGGTCGGCTCGTCGACGTGGACGGGCTGGAAGCGGCGCGCCAGCGCGGCGTCCGCCTCGACGCGCGTGCGGTACTCGTCGAGGGTCGTCGCGCCGATCATGTGCAGCTCGCCCCGGGCGAGCATCGGCTTGAGCATGTTGCCGGCGTCCATGCTGCCCTCGGCGGCACCCGCGCCGATCACCGTGTGCAGCTCGTCGAGGAACAGCAGGACCCGTCCGTCGGCCGCCCGCACCTCGGCCAGCACCGCCTGCAGGCGCTCCTCGAACTCTCCGCGGTACTTGGCGCCGGCCACCAGCAGGCCCATGTCGAGCGCGACGACGATCCGGTCCCGCAGCCCCTCCGGGACGTCGCCGCGGGCGATCCGCTGGGCCAGTCCCTCGACGATCGCGGTCTTCCCGACGCCGGGGTCGCCGATGAGCACCGGGTTGTTCTTGGACTTGCGGGACAGGATCTGCACCACCCGGCGGATCTCGGCGTCGCGGCCGATCACCGGGTCCCGGTCCCCGGAACGGGCGGCCGCGACGAGGTCCTGCCCGTAGGTGGCCAGCGCCTCGTAGGTCCCCTCCGGGGTGGCCGACCGGACGCGCTGGTTGCCGCGCACCTCGGCGAGCCGGCCGAGGAACGCGTCGCGGGTGATGCCGTGCCGGCCCAGCACCCGTCCGGCCGGGCTGCGGTCGGCCTCGGCGAGCATCGCCACGAGCAGGTGCTCGACGGAGACGTACTGGTCGGCGAGCCGCCGCGCCTCCGCCTCCGCCTCGTCGAGCAGCGTGGCCAGCCGCGCCGAGACCACGACCCGGCCCTGCGGGGCGCCGGCGCGGGTCGAGCGGGGGACGCGCCGCAGCTCGGCCTCGACGTCGGCGGTCAGCCGGTCCACGTCGACCGCCATCGCGTCGACCAGCCGCGGGATGAGACCGTCGGGCTGCTGGAGCAGCGCGAGGAGCAGGTGCAGCGAGTCGGTCTCGGCGTGTCCGGCCCGGGTCGCGGCGTCCTGCGCCGCGGCGAGTGCCTGCTGGGACTTCCGGGTCAGGCGGTCGGCGTCCATCAGGAGATCCACCCTCGGGTCGTGTCGTGCGCGGCGCGCTGCGTCCGCAGCGCCGTCTCGAGACGGCCGATCCGGTCGAGCAGCTCGACGATCAGGCCCAGTGCGGCGTAGTTGACCGGGAGCCCGGAGCGCAGCCGCTCGATGCGGCGGACCGCGGCGAGCTCGCCGGCGGGGACGGACAGCCGGCCGTCGGTGTCGGGTGTCGCCCGCAGCAGGCCGAGGGCGAACAGGCGGTGCAGGTGCTCGGGGTGAACGCCGCTGCGCCGGGCGAACTCGGCCTGGCTCAGGGGCCGGCCGGGCCGGACCAGCAGGGGATGGGTCGTCACGATGTCGCCGCCTTCCGCCGTCGGGCGCCGTGGGTTCCCGGGCGGGTGGGTTCCCGTCTCGGGTCGAACGTGGACACCTGTGCGAGCTCGGAGAACAGTTCCCGCTCCCGCTCGGTGAGCCGGGCCGGTACGTGCACGCCGAGCTCGGCGACGAGGTCGCCGCGGACCCCGCGGCGACCGGGCATGCCCTCGCCGCGCAGACGCAGCTTCCGCCCGGTGGAGGACCCCGGCGGCACGGTCACGGTGACCTCGCCCCCCGGGGTGGTCACCGGCACCGTCGCGCCCAGCGCCGCCTCCCACGGGCTCACCGGCAGCCCGACGACGATGTCCCGCCCGACCAGCCGGTAGCGCTCGTCCGGGAGGATGCGGACGACCAGGTACAGGTCACCCGCCGCGCCGCCGCCCAGGCCGCGGCCGCCCTCGCCGGCCAGCCGGATGCGCTGCCCGTCGACGACGCCCGGCGGGATCGTCACGGTGTAGGTGCGCGGACCGGAGGTACCCGACAGCTGCATCTCCCGCCGGCCGCCGTGATAGGCCTCCTCGACGGTCAGCGGGAGCTCGGCCTCCTGGTCGGCGCCGCCCACCGTCGCGCCCCCGCGGCCCCGGCCGAACAACCCGCCCAGCAGGTCCTCGATGTCGACCCCCGCCCCGCCGACGTCGGTGAACCCGGCTCCGGCGACCCCCGCGTCCCCGAAGCCGGAGAACCCGCCGTCCCGGGTGGCTCCGGACCCGCCGCGGCTCCCCGCACGGGACACCCGCTCCTCCCAGTCCTCCGGCACCCGGCGGTGGTCGTCGCCGAAGCGGTCGTAGCGGCGCCGCGACGACGGGTCCGACAGCACGTGGTAGGCGTCGTTGATCTCCTTGAACCGGTCCTCGGCCCCCGGGTCGCGGTTGACGTCGGGGTGGTTGGCCCTGGCCAGCCGCCGGTAGGCGGCCTGGATCTCCTCCGCGCCGGCGTCACGACCGACGCCCAGGACCTCGTAGTGGTCGCGCGCCACGGCTACCGCCCCGACCCGCCGGTCACGGTGACCGTCGCAGGTCGCAGCTGCCGCTCCGGCTCGCCGTAGCCCGGTCGCTGCACGGCGGCGACGGCGCCGGCGGGCAGCCCGGCCTCCTCCGGGCTGACGACCGCGACCACCTCGTGGCGGAGCGGGTCGAACGGGACGCCGACGTCGTCCTGCCGCGGGTAGCCGAGCTCGGAGAGCACGGTCAGCGCCTGCTCCCGCACCGCCCGGACCCCCGCCACGATGGCGCCCGGGTCGGCGTCGGCGTGCGCGAGCGCCATGTCGATCGTGTCCAGCACGGGCAGGAAGGCCCCCGCGACCCGCGCCCGCTCGGCGGCCCGTTCCCGGGCCAGGTCGCGGGCCGCGCGCTTGCGGACGTTGTCGAGGTCGGCGACCGCACGTCGCCACCGGTCCTCGACGTCGGTCCCCGCCACAGCGGCGGCCCCGGTCCCGGTCCCGGTCTCGGCCTCGACCCCGTCGCCGCGCTCGGTGTCCTGGTCCTCCGGTGATGGGACGCTCATCGGTGTCCTCTCGGTCGGCTCTCGGCGGTGGTGGCCGGTCGGGGTCGTCATCCGCTCCGGTCGAACTCGGCGTCGATCACGTCGTCGTCCACGGCGTCCCCGTCGGGGCCGGCGCCGCCGGTCTCCCGGGCACCACCGCTCCCGGCGGCCTGCAGCCCGCCGATCACGCTCTGCAGCTCCGTGGACAGCTCGCGGAGCCGCTCGCCCGGGGCCTGCTCCTCGACGGCCCGGCGTGCGTCGGCGATCGCGAGCTCCGCGCGGGACCGCTCGTGGGCGGGGACGGCGTCGCCGCGCTCGTCCAGCAGGCGCTGCGCCCGGTACGCCAGGGAGTCGAGCTCGTTGCGGGCGTCGACCTCCTGGCGCAGCTGCTGGTCGGCCGACCGGTTCTGCTCGGCCTCGGCGACCATCCGCTCGATGTCGGCACCGTCCAGGTTGGAGCTCTCGGAGATCGTGATCCGCTGCTCCTTGCCGGTGTCCTGGTCGCGGGCGGTGACGTCGAGGATGCCGTTGGCGTCGATGTCGAACGTGACCTCGACCTGCGGCTCGCCCCGGGGGGCCGGCCGGATGTCGGCGAGCTGGAACCGCCCGAGCACCCGGTTGTCCGCGGCACGCTCGCGCTCGCCCTGCAGCACCACCACGTCCACCGCGGGCTGGTCGTCCGCCGCGGTGGAGAAGGTCTCGCTGCGGCGCACCGGCACCGTCGTGTTGCGGTCCACGATCCGGGTCATCACCCCGCCCTGGGTCTCCACGCCCAGCGACAGCGGGGTCACGTCGAGGAGCAGCACGTCGGAGACGTCGCCCGTGAGCACGCCGGCCTGGATGCCGGCGCCGACGGCCACCACCTCGTCCGGGTTGACCGTCATGTTGGGGTCCCGGCCGCCGGTGAGGCGCCGGACCAGGTTCTGCACAGCCGGGACCCGCGTGGAGCCGCCGACCAGGATGACCTCGTCGATGTCGTCCGGGCTCATCCCGGCGTCGCTCATCGCCTGCCGCAGCGGGGCCATGGTCCGCTCGAGCAGGTCGCCGACGAGCTCCTCGAATGTCGAGCGCATGAGCGAGGTCGTGAGATGTTTGGGCCCGGTCGCGTCCGCGGTCACGAACGGCAGGCTGACCTGGGTCCGGGTGACCGAGCTGAGCTCGACCTTGGCCTTCTCGGCGGCCTCGAACAGCCGCTGCAGGGCCTGCGGGTCCTCCCGCAGGTCGATGCCGTTCTCCTTCCGGAACCCGTCGGCGAGATGGTCCACGATCCGCCGGTCGAAGTCGTCGCCGCCGAGGTGGGTGTCGCCCGCGGTGGCCCGGACCTCGACCACGCCGTCGCCGACGTCGAGCAGGCTGACGTCGAACGTGCCGCCGCCGAGGTCGTAGACGAGCACCGTCTCGTGCTCCTTCTTGTCCATCCCGTACGCCAGCGCCGCGGCCGTCGGCTCGTTGATGATCCGCAGCACCTCGAGGCCGGCGATCCGGCCGGCGTCCCTGGTGGCCGTGCGCTGGGCGTCGTTGAAGTACGCCGGGACGGTGATGACGACCTCGGTCACCTTCTCCCCGAGGTGGCGGCTCGCGTCGTCGACCAGCTTGCGCAGGATCATCGCGCTGAGCTCCTCGGGCGCGTACAGCTTGCCCCGCACCCGGATCCGCGCGTTGCCGTCGTCGTCCGGCACGACGTCGTAGGGGACCTGGCCGGCCTCCTGCTCGACCTCGGCGAACGTCCGCCCGATGAACCGCTTGACCGAGGAGATCGTGCCCATCGGGTTGAGGATGGTCTGGCGGCGGGCGAGCTGGCCGACCAGCCGGTCACCGTTCTCGGCGAACGCCACGACCGACGGGGTGGTGCGGGTCCCCTCGGCGTTGGGGACGACGTCGGCCTGTCCGCCCTCCCAGACGGCGATGACCGAGTTGGTGGTGCCGAGGTCGATGCCGGCGGCCCTGGCCACGGGTCACACCTCCCGGTCGAGCAGCCGGGTCGCCTCGTCGGCGACCTCCTCGTCGACGACGAGGTCGAAGTGCCGGGGCTCCACGACCGTGATCGAGGTGAAGTCGCGCCGGCCGCGCTGGAACGCGTAGACGACCAGGCCCACGACCGCGCCGAGCACGGCGCCGAGGACCAGGCCGTACGCCGCGAGCAGCAGTCCCCCGATCAACGGGTCGATCCAGGCGAACAGGCCGAAGATCCAGCCGATCAGGGCTCCGGGCACCGCGCCGGACAGCGCTCCCCGCCAGACGGCGGTGACGACCGTCAGCCGCCCGACGATCTGCTCGACCGACCGCAGGTCGCGGCCGACGATCGCGGCCCGCTGCACGGGGAACCCGTGGGAGGTGAGCCGCTCGACGGCCCGCTCGGCCGCGGGGTAGTCGTCGAACGTCGCGATCCGCCGTCGGCCGGAGCGCGTCGTCGAGCCACCGTCCGGAGGAGCCGTCGACGTGTGGTCGGTGACGGGGGTGGAGGGTTCGGACATGGGTGTGCTCTCCGATCCGGAGGGGCCGGCCGCGACGATCCGTCCGCCGGCCCGGGCCGGCGGCTGGCGGGCTACTGGGAGGACGAGGCGAGTGCGACCCGCCGGGGCTTGCTGGACTCGCTGACCGGGACGAGCAGGGTCAACACCCCGTCGGCGAGGTCGGCGGTGAGGCCGTTCGGGTCGAGGTTGTCGCCGAGGAACAGCTGCCGGCTGAACTCGCCGTAGGTCCGCTCGTCGGCGATCACCTCGTCCCCCTCCGCCCGCTGCGGCATGCGCCGGGCCCGGATGGTGACCACGTTGTTCTCGACGGTGACGTCCACGTCGTCGCGGTGCACCCCGGGCAGGTCGAGGTGCACCGCGAAGTCCTCGCCCCGGCGCAGGGCCTCCATCGGCATCGTGCGGGCAGCCGGCGGGAGGCTTCGCTCGGCGAGCCGGTCGAGCTCGCGGAACGGGTCGAAACGCATCAGCGTCATCGGGGCTCCAGATGGGTCGTGGGGCGCTGCCGGGGCCGGCCCGGCACCGCTCGGCGGTCGCGACGACAGTGGCGGAGGCGCGTCGGTTCCGACTCGCTCCCGGGGACCCAACCTCGGCGCGTGTCCTCGGCCTGCCGGGCCGGCGAGGCCCCGGGCCTCGGGGACCGCACGGTGCCCGTGACCGGCCCGACAGGGCGAACCGGAGCCCGTGGGTTGGCACCGGACGGTCCACGCCGTACGACCACGCCCCTGTCACGGTGGGCCCGGCCCGCTGCCCGCGGGCCGGCAGCGGGAGGCGGGAGGCCGGCGGATGACGAGTGTCCGTTGCGGCGGGCGGCCGCGCTGATGCCGCCCGACCGGGCGTCCCTGCGCGCCGTCGGAGGCCGCCTCGGCCGGACGGAGCGGAGTAGGGTCCTGCCGACGGCGGCCGGACGACCGCCACCGCCGGCGCCGCTCGGTCGAGGAGCCGTCATGGACGATCGACAGCAGATGGTCGAGCTCCGCATGCAGATGTCGAACGTCTGCAGCATGTTCGCGCTGGCGATGGTCATGTTCGACCGGGTCGAGGAGCCGGACATCCTCCGGCTGGCGATCAGCTCGGTCTCCGCCCTGGGCCCCTACCGCCCGCTGGGCTCCTACCTGGTCGACGAGACGGGGATGCGCACCGCGGACGGCGACACGGGCCTCGTCGCGCCCCTGCTCGACCTGGACGGGAAGGAGGGCGGTCTCGACGTCCCCGGGGCCGCCTGGGTCTGGGCCTTCCCCATGCGGGCGGTCAGCGGGCACACCGGCTACCTGGTCGTCTCGGCCGGGCGGGAACCCTCGGTCGACCAGCGGTTCCTGCTGACGACGCTCGCCCAGCTGACCGGGGCGGCCCTGGTCAGGGCGGACCTGCACCGCCGGGAGAAGGCCGGCACCACGGAGCTGGGTGAGCTCAGCACACGCCTCGCGTCGACCAACCATCAGCTCCAGGACGCCGTGGCGGACCTCCAGCAGCGTCAGCGGATCCACGAGACCCTGACCCGGGCGGCCGCGCACGGAGGCGGCGCATCCGGGATAGCCGACGCCGTCCACACCCTCACCGGTCTGGTCGTCGCGGTCGAGGACCGCTTCGGCAACCTGCTCGCCTGGTCCGGCCCGGGGCGTCCGCGGACCTATCCGCGGCCCAGGCCCCGGGTCCGCGACGAGATGCTGGCTGAGGTCCGGCGGAACGGGCGGGCCATGCGCCACCGTGAACGGATCGTGGCGGTCGCCCAGCCCTACGACGAGGTGCTCGGTGTGCTCAGCATCGCCGACCCCCGCCAGGAGGCCGGCGAGCGGGACGTGTTCGCGCTGGAGCACGGCGCGGTGGTGCTGGCCGTGGAGCTGTCCCACCAGCGTGCGCTGGCCGAGGCCGACCTGCGGCTGCGCCGCGACCTCGTCGACGACCTGATCAACGGCGCCGACGGCGAGAGCGCCTCCGCGCGCGCCGCGGTCATCGGGCACGACCTCCACCGGCCGCACCAGGTGGTGGTCGCCCGGTGGAGCCCGGCGAGCGACGAGGCGCTCGTCGAGGCCCTGCGCCGGGCCGGGTCCCGGGTCCTCGGCGTGACCCCGCTGACCACCCGGCGCAGGGGCACGGCCGTGCTGGTGGTGCCGCAGCCGGACCCGGCCGACGGGCGCCCGCCGCCCTGGGTCGAGCTGCACGACGTCGTGGCCTCGCTGCTGCGGTCGACGAACGGGTCGATCGGCGTGGGGCGGCCGTGCGAGGACCCGTCCGGGCTCCCGCAGTCCTACTCCGAGGCCATGCGTGCGCTCGAGGTCAGGACGGCCGCGGCGGGCGCCGGTGGCGCCACCACCTTCGACGAGCTGGGGATCTACCGGCTGCTCACCGCCGGCGACGGCGACGGGGAGGTGCGGGGGTTCGTCCGCGAATGGCTCGGCACGCTCATCGACTACGACACCGCGAACCGGTCCGACCTCGTCACGACGCTGTGGCAGTACTACGAGTGCGGCGGCAACTACGACGCCACCGCGCGCGCCCTGACCATCCACCGGAGCACGCTGCGCTACCGGCTGCGGCGCATCCGCGACCTGTCCGGGCACGACCTGGGCGCGGTCGAGAGCAGGCTGAACCTGCACGTGGCGTCGCGCGCCTGGCGGGTCCTCGGCGGCGCGGGTGCGGCCCGGGAGCGCACCCGTCCTCCGGGTGCGGTCCCGGGCCGCTGATCCACCGCACCCGTTCCCGCCCGGGAGCGCCCCGGTCAGGGCAGCTTCGACGCCACGACGTCGAGCCGCACGATGTCGGGTGCCGTCGCGAACAGCTCGTCGGCCCGCTCCCCCAGCGCCTGGCCGACCCGGCCCTGCAGGTGGGCGGTGCGGCCGTCGTCGTCGGGGAAGAAGTCGACGATCGCGTACGTCGTCGGACCGAGCCTGACGGCGAACCAGGCCACGGTGGCCGGCTCCTCACCGACCAGCGAGCGCCCCGCCTGCAGGAACTCCTCGACGTCGCGCTCCTTGCCCGGCCGCGCCTCCAGTGTCACGAACAGTCCCACTCCGACCGACATGTGTTCTCCCCTCGACGGTGGTCCGATCCGGCTGCCCGGGTCCGGCCGAGATCAGGATGGGAGGCGCGGAGGGCCGCGGCCTCGGCCCGCCGGGTCCGACCTCGGCGGTGTGGCTGGACGTGCCGGGCCGGGTCGCGGCACCGCGGCGCGACCTCCTCCCCCCGCTGCCGCCGGGTCGTACCGGGCGGTGACCGCGCACCATGTCCGTTCGGGTGTAGTGCAGGTCCCGGCCAGATCCTGCCCGGCCACCGTCATGCGCAAGCTCGAGGCCCGAAACCGGGCCCAGGTGATCTCCCGGGCACGGACACACGGCCTGCTCCGACCACCGGTGCCGGCCTGCCCCGACCGGGGCGGCCACGGCCCGCCGGGCCGGACCTCGACGGTGTCGCTGGGCATGTCGGGCCCGATCGCGGTGCTCCGGGGCTCTCTAGCGTCGTGACCGCGCCACAGGGACCCGCCGGGCCCGGCGCACCAGCTCACCGCAGCCACCGGAAGGGGAGCACACCCCCGATGTCGCCACAGCTCGCCACCGACCACCCGGGACGGGAACGGCCCCGCACGGCCACCGGACCCGACCAGGACCCGACCACCGTGCTCCAGCGGCGGGTGGACAACCTCGCCCGAGCCCTCCACACCCGGGACGCGATCGGTCAGGCCAAGGGCATCCTGGTCGCCCACTACGGCATCGAGGCCGACGAGGCGTTCGCCCTGCTGACCCGCATCTCCCAGCACACCAACACCAAGCTCGCCGACCTCGCCCTCACCCTGGTCACCCGGGTCCGCGAGCGCAGACCGGCACTCCCGCAGCACTGCCGCGTCGTCACCGAGGTCGTCCAGGGTCTGCTCGAGCGGCCCGGGCACTCCGGCGCCGGCCGGCCCGTCCGGGACGGGGTCGACCGGTGACGGCCGGGGACCTGCACGGCCGGACGGTCGCGATCCTGGCCGCCGACGGTGTGGAACGCGTCGAGCTCGACCTCCCCCGGGGCGCGCTCTACGGCGCCGGGGCCCGGGTCGAGGTGCTGTCCATCCACACCGGATCGCTGTGGACCCGGGAGTGGGACAAGGACCCCGCGGGCACCGTCACCGTCGACCGGGACGTCGCCGAGGCCTCGGTCGACGACTACGACGCCCTGCTGCTGCCCGGTGGCACGGTCAACCCCGACCAGCTGCGCACCCACCCGGTCGCGGTCGAGTTCGTTCGGACCTTCGTGGCCACCGGCAGGCCGGTCGCGGCGGTGTGCCACGGCCCGTGGACCCTCGTCGAGGCCGACGTGGTCCGGGGGCGGCGGCTCACCTCGTGGGCGAGCATCCGCACCGACCTGCGCAATGCGGGCGCCGAGGTCGTCGACGAGGAGGTCTGCGTCGACGGCCAGTTCATCACCAGCCGGTCCCCGTTCGACCTGCCCGCGTTCTGCGCCGCGATCGTCACCCGGTTCGCCGCCGTGCCCGCCCGGGCCTGACTGACGCACCGAGCACGGGGCGGACAGCACACGGACCCGTCTGCGGGGGGAACCGCCACCCGATGCCCTCCGCCATCGCCACCGCCCGCGGGGACGGCCGGACCGAGGTCGTCCGCACCCCCTCCCGAACCGCTGACCG
>JAESFO010000551.1_pt1 | contig 24239 bp, 23 predicted proteins | sample 9269421 | NCBI WGS metagenome assembly JAESFO01 (sample SAMN14502839, study PRJNA617101) | algae metagenome | isolation source: Nostoc desertorum CM1-VF14 and co-occurring heterotrophs from rocky... | place: USA: Clark Mountains, San Bernardino, California | collected 2000-06-05 | reverse complement strand
AGGTCGTAGACCGATTGGTCGAGTTGAAGTTCGCCCCCCACCTCCTGCGGGCCTTGTGGGATGGCTCCGACCTGCCCTTCCCGAGGAGGGGCTTACATACACAAGGCTCGCTACCTGCCAGTCAGTAACGAACGCCCCCGGTCGGCCCCACGCGGGCCGCCGGGGGCTTACCTACCGGCGGGCGAGGCGGATGTTCCCGCCCCAGACGTTCAGCCCGACCAGCGCCACCAGCACCGCGGCGAACGCTCACCACGACTGGAACGCCAGGCCGAACCACCCCGCCACCACTGCCGACCCGGTCGCGTGCAGCTGGTTCAGCTTCCGACGAGCGCCCATCCCTCACCCCCTTCGGTTGCGATCCCTCGACTCGGCCTCACCCCCGCCGCGCCCTCCGTCCTGACCCCGGCGAGACAAGGGGCTGGCAGCCGCCCGGGGCTCCGGGCGGCTGCCAGCCCCTTGTCTCGCCGTGACACCTCGGCTGCCGCCGTGTCCAGGCCGTCCTCCGCCCACGCCGCCGCCAGTCGGTCGAGCCCGCCCTCCCGGCCGGTCGTACCGGCCAGGAAGTCGGCCTCCAGCTCCTGCACCGCCTACGACTTGCCACCTAATTCGCAGCGAGTCTACTGTTTCCCACCCCGCCACTTACCCCCGCGCGGGGGTGGCGTGAAACGCGGCCCACCCGTCGGCCAGCTCGCGGCGGAGCTGGCGGACCCGGCTCGGGCCGAGCCCCAGCCGGGCGGCCGCCGCCCCCGTCCCCCACCCGCCGGCCAGCAGATCCAGGGCGGCCCGCCGGCGCGGCCCGAGCCGGGTCCGCCACCGGGGGAAGTCCACCCGGAAGGCGGCCTGGTCCGGCACGTCCACCCGCGGGTCGGCTGTTCACAATTCCTCTGCCACCATCTCTGCCGGTACTTGATCCCAGCGCTGGTGCGTCCGCTCGCGGAGGCGGCGGACGACGACCAGGCCGCGGAGGAGGGCGAGTCGGGACAGGGCGTCGTCGGCCCGCTCGGCCCCGCACACCCGGTGGCCGGCGAGTGCGGCCTGGGCGGCCCGCCGCGCCATGGCGGTGACGAACGCCCCTGGGTCGTGGCCCCGGCGGGTGAGTGCGGCGAAGTACTTCCAGGCGAGGGCCACCGCCTCGGCGACGAGATCCTCGCGGGTGACCGGGCAGGTGACCCGACGGGTGTGGTAGCGGGTGACGGCGTGGACTCGCGGCAGGGCGGACGCGAAGGCTTCGCCCGCTCCCAGCCCGAGCCGGGTCGGCGTGACAGAGACGGACACAGGTACTCTCCGGGACGATGGCGTGACGGCCGACCCGCGGGTGACGAGCGGCGGAGACGGACTGAAGTGAGACCACGGGGGTAATGAACCCCCCGTTCGGAGCGACTGCGATGGCCCGACGAGCCCGGCGCACCTTCACCCCCGAGTTCAAGGCGGAGGTCGCTCTCGGCGTCCGGACCGGTACCACCCCGGCCACCGAGGCGTGCCGCACGCACCAACCCCGCCCGACCCTCCTGGCCGTCTGGAAGGCCACCTTCCGGGAGCGCCTGCCCGTGGTCTTCTGGGCCGACGAGCTGCGGTCCTCCGAGGCGGTCCGGGTGGCCGACCCGGAGCGACTGGTCGGTCCGCAGACCCTGGAGCTGGCCGCCCTAAAAAGTCTCGACGTGGCCGGGTGGGGCCACGACCAGCGGCGGCGGGTCGTGGCCCGGCTGGCCGACGAGTACCCGGCCCGGTGGCGGTGCCGGGTGCTCGACTGTCCCCGGGCCGGGGTGCGGCACCCCGGTTCTCGCCGCCGGCGAGGGGAAGCTCCATAAGGCCGTCGGGCGGGTGGCCGGGGCGTGGCCAACCTACGGCTACTGGCGGGCCGCCGCCTCGCCGTCCCGGGGGGCGGACGACCGACAACGCCCACCCGTTCCCGCGCGACCGGAACCGGGTGGCGGACCGGGCCGTGACCCGCCCGGATCAGGTGTGGGTGGCCGACCTCACCGACGTCCGGGTGCGGGCCGAGTTCGTGTACCTGGCGGCCTTCATGGGCGTGCTCACCGGTAGTGGCCCTACATCAATGATGCGTTGTACTGGTGGATGAAGTCCCAGAGTGCCCCCACGTGGTTCAACAGGCACTTCGAGAAGGACAGCGTCTTGCGGACGCACCGCCCGGCCCGTTGCCGGACGGTACACCAGAACCGCTCGACGTGGGCCGTCAGCCCGGCCTCCTTCCCCGCCGCCGCGTGCCGGTCCTCCGGCGCCACGGCCGTGTGCGCGGCCAGGAAGTCGGTGCAGACGATGGCCCCGTCCCGGTACGCCTGCGGCCGCGCCTCCCACAAGCATCGGGCCGTTCGCACGTCCCGCCCGCCGCACACCATGGCCACCACCTGACGGGTGTCGGCGTCCAACGCCACCCACACCCACCACCGCTCCCGCTTGTTGCCGACGAACGTCCACCGCTCGTCCGCCTCCAGGATCAGCTCGCCGGACTTTTTTTCAGCGGCCCCGGCTCGAACGGCGTCCGCTCGCGGTACAGGTCGTTCACGAGCGCTTGCAGCCAGGACCGGGACACGCCGGTCGCGCGGGCGATCCCGCGGGGGCTCATCCGCTCCCGGAGCAGCCGGCGGATGAGCGCCCGGGTGGCGTCCGGCACCGGCCCCTTCCGCGGCCGAGCGACGAACTGTCGGCCGCACTCGCGGCACAGGAAGTTCGGCGACGCGGCCCGGTTGTGCCCGTTGCGGACCACGTGGGTCGTCTGGCACCGCGGGCAGGGTGGGCGGGGCGGCGGTGTTGGCGGCATCCGGCATCCGCCCAGGCTACGAAATCATGCCTATCGGGCCACTACCTGCTCACCCGGGCCGCCCGGGGATGGGAGCGGGGTCGGTCGCTCGACGGCGGGCGGACCCTGACCGCGTGGAGGGGGTGCGGGACATCGTCGGCCTGTACCTCGCCCGCCCGACCGGGCCGTCGTGCTGTGCGTGGACGAGAAGAGCCGAGTGCAGGCGCTCGACCGGACTCAGCCCACCCAACCGCTCCTCCCCGGCCGCCCGGCCAAGGGCACGCACGACTACACCCGGCACGGCACCACCGGCCGGTTCGCCGCCCCGGGCATCACCACCGGAAAGGTGGTCGGCACCTGCCACCGCCGGCACCGCCACCGTCGCCCGCGAACCGGGCACGGCCATCCGCGTGGTGATGGGCAACTACGGCACGCACAAGCACCCGCGAGTGCGGGAGTGGTTCGTGCGGCACCCGCCGCTCGTTCCGCACTTCACCCCTACCCGCTCGTCGTGGTCGAACCAGGTGGAGCGGTTCTTTGCGGCGACCACCGAGCGGCGGATCCGCCGCGGGTCGTTCCGCGGCGCGGAAAAGTTGGAGGCGGCGATCGCCGACGACCTCCGCACGCACCACGAGTGGCCCACGCCGTTCGTCTGGACCAAGCCCGCCGACCTCATCCTCCGCAAGGTCCAGAAAGTCGCCGAACGCCTCGCTCCACCACCGGAAAACTAGAAACGGACTTCTGACTCAGGACACTAGTGGTCGGCGGGGGGAGTTTGCTGGGGGTAGACCTTCGCCATCGTCTTGCGGGCGTCGGCGACCCTGAAGCACCCGTGGATCTCCACCCCGTCGCGGTTCCGGGCGTCTTGCCCGGCGTCCCCGGCGTCGCCGCGTCCGGGGTGCGGCGGCCCGGGCACGGCCGCGCCCGGGCCGACAACTCCCGCTCGGCCGTGTTCCGCCGCGGCGCGTGCTCGGGCGTGTCGCGGAACTCCACCCGGGCCGCCCGTCGCCGGGCCTCCGCCGGCCCGGGTGCCCCGTACAACGCGCCGGGGGTGTGCGCATTCCGGTTGCCCCGCACGACCCGGGCACGGCCCGCATCCGGGTGCCACTCGTCGCACAGCCGCCGCATCGGCTCCGCGACGTCCGCCGTCGCCCGCCGCCCGGTGACCGTCGCGTGCCGCCGGCCGGCGGTCGGATCGGCGGCCACGAATCGGTTGGCCGTGCCGTGTCGGCCCGCCCGTCGGGCGTCGGTGAGCCGGCCCGGGCGACGGCCGTGGCCCCGACCTTGCCGTCGAGCGCGGCCGGGCCGCCCGACCGCGGGCGCTCGGCGAGTGCCGCCCCCCAGCCCCTCGGCCGCGAACCGCTTGCGGACGGCGGCCGTCGCCACGCCGACGTCGAGGGCGTCGGCGACCTCCTCGCCGGTGTCGCCGCCGTCGCCCCGCAACCGCACCGGGATTCGGTTGCGCGCGGGGCGTCAGCCGGCCGGCGAACCGCTCCACCAGGTCCGCCCGCCGGTCGTCGGTCAATCGAGCCACGTGACGCGTGATCCTGCCCGGTCCTCCTGGGGGCAGGATCGCGCCACCTGGGTCAACCGTCCGGAACTCCCGCCGCCGTCCACTAGCGCGGGATCAAATCCCTAGGTTTGCGATCCGGTCGGGCGGCCTACCCTGACCGGATGAAACCCAGGATGGTGGTTCGGGCTCTCACGGCCTCAGAGCGGCAGACCCCTGGTGCGGGGGGCTCAAGGCGGCCGACGGGTTCACCGTCCGCCGGTCCCAGATCGTCCTCGCCAGTGCCGCCGGGGACGACCCGGCAGCCATCGGCCGGGCCGTCGGGCTGACCGCCCAGGCTGTCCGGAATGCCCTCCGGGCGTTCCACGCCGACGGGCTCGGGTGCCTGACGCGCAAGCCCCCGGTAGCGAAGTCCCCAGCCGTCGCCTGGGACCGGGCGCGCGACTCCGACCTGAAGGATCTGCTCCACCGCCGGCCCCGGGAGTTCGGCAAGCCGACCACCGTATGGACCCTGGCCCTGGCCGCCGACGTGTGCCACCAGAAGGGGTGGACGACCCGACGGGTGACGGCCGAGGGGATGCGGCAGGTGCTCCAGCGGCTGGGGTCGGGTGGAGGCGGGCGAAGCACGGGATCACCCGCCCGGACCCCGACTACGCCAAGAAAATAGGCCCGGGACCGGCTGATCGCCCGGGAGCCGGGGTGGGTGGTCGGGTTTCAGGACGAGTGCGGGTGGACCCGGCTGGCCCAACCCGGGCTGTTCGCCTGGGCGGCCGACGACCCGCTCCGGCTGGTCGGGAACGCCCGGAACCCGACGACGGGCTCCTCCGGCCGGACACCGGCGGGATGCTCCTGCGGTTCTGCGACGGGCGGCCGGTGAGCACGACCACCGAGGAGTTCCTGGGGTGTGCGGGGTGCTGGCGGCGGAGGGGAAGCGGGTTCTCGTGCCGGTCTGGGACAACGCCGCCTGGCACGTGAGTAACCGGGTCCGGGGGTGGATCGAGCGTCACAACCGCCGGGTCCGGCGGGCTAGGGCGGGCTACCGCATCCGGGTCTGCCCGCTGCCGATCAAAGCTCCGTGGCGGAACCCGACCGAGCCGAAGTGGGTCCACGGCAAGCGGGCCGCGGCCGAGCTGGACCGGAAGCTGTCGGACGATGTGTTGCGGGAGCAGGTGACGGCCCACTTCGGGTGCCCGCCCACCCCGCCCCTTTCACGCCCGGCTACTTGATCCGGCACTAGCTTAACCCGCTCAAGCGGCTTTGGAAAACCTGCGCCGTCGGGGCAATCATAACCGGTTGCTCGACAGCCGAAGCTTGCCGCTGCAAATCCGCTACTTGCGATACCCGTCAGCGCACCATGACGTCGGCGGTCGTCGAAAATAGAATCTTCCTGTCTCGCGACAGACCATTAATTCTCACGCGTAGGCCGCCTTGAAAGGCTGGTTCCGCATCCATGTTCAAGTCGAGTACCATGTGGAGTCGCTCACCCGGCGACAGTGTTTTGCGCGAGGGTCGAACACTAGCACAGGGGCAACTCGTTTCTACCGAGGCGATCTCGATTTCCCCGCCGGAGCGGTTGTGTAGTTCGAATGCCCTCGAGCTCGCGCACCCCTGGCCAATGAGCCCCATGTCTATTCGCTCTGGCGAGACGACCAGAGGAGACGCATGCATGTCCTGAAGGATCTTGGCGTTGACGGGTACCCCGGCTACGATCATCACTCCGCCGGCAAGAGTCACTCGCCAGTTGCTCACTCCAGCGGCTGCGGAGTCCGGGCGGAACGCCCAACATGCCATAACTCCCAAGGTGTCGACGACGACCATCGCCCACGGGGCAACCTCCACTGTGCCGAAACAGCCGCATGATGCTTTGCCGTGAACCAAGTGGAGCAGCGATAGGCCAGTAAAGCCTGCGAACGTTAGGAGTGCTACTCTCCGTGCCGATGCTGGGTATGCGCCACTCCAGAGCCAGAGCCCAAGTGCGAACTCTATGTTGACCGCGACGAGTTGGACCCACCACGATCCGATAATGGCATCCACGGTCGAGGGGGCGGTGGCAAGTTGCTTCGCTTTCAAAGTAGCTGCACACAGCAACAGTGTGCCAAGTATAATGCAAGTTGCTCGATAGGCATTATTGTTTAATGGCATTTCAATTGGCGTGTTGGTCGCATCTTGCTTCATCGGCGTTCCCCCGCTGAGGCCTGAGTGTACAGCGGTCGTTCCGGGAGCCCGGGGAGATTCGCGTCATGCCCGTACGCTGCGTTCATGGTCACCATGTCCGCCTTAGCTCAACTGGTGCCAATTCCTACGGCGTCCCGGGGTGGCATGGGGTCGCTGCTGCTCGCTCCCCAGGCTTGTGGACGACTACTGAAGTTTGGCCTAGTTGCTGTGCGGATAATTGGTCTTATGGTGTGGGAACACGTGAGTGGCTCACGCCTTCGAGTAAATTTCTCATTACCCGTCCGCCGGCGTGAGCGATCGGTCTTGACCGATTTGTACCGTCCCTTATGCGGTTGCGACGCCGATAGCAGGGTCACGGCGGACTGCCAGCCTCGCCGCCTCGGATCGTGGCGAGTCCGCGGTACACCGGGAGGTCAATTGTGTCGAGTACGAACCGGACCGACCCGTCGACGGTGGCGAAGTTGAGCCCCCCGGTGTGCCGGCTCCTGAAGGACCACAGGTTCTGCCAGTCGCCGGGCCGGTACTGCGGCCCCTGGTAATGAAGCTCGACGTTCGGAGGGATGGCGCACGTCCCGTAGGCGTTGTTCGAGTACGGCCACGAGCACCAGACGTTGTTGGCCGGTACGTCCTCCCCGACCATGAGCGTGTTGCTCGTCCCGTCGGAAACGTCGGTCAGGCGGAGAGCCCGCGTGGAGTCGGACCGGTAGAGCATCCCGTCCCCGTTGTCGAGGCCGTTGAACGACCCGTTCATCCCCGGGTTCCGCCAGTCAGTGTCGATGTTCGGGCCGATCCCGTTGTCGTCGTCCCCCCAGTTGGCCCCGCTCACCCCCTTGTAGTTCGTGTTCCCGACGGGGAACCCGAGGAGCGTGCCGGCGTCCAGCCGTGGGCCCGCCCCGGGCGTGACGTCGGCGGGGCAGAGAAACACCCGGACCTCGTGATGCGCGATGCCGCTCTGGCGGAGCGTCTTGAACGGGATCGCCCCCTGCTGGTGGAGCGACCCCTGCTCGACGAACGGGAGCAGCCGGGCCAGCCAGCTCCAGGCCTGGGAGTCCGGCCCGTAGCCGTATGGCCCCCTGAACTGGCCGTATGGCACCCGCCCCTCCGCGTCGTGGAACGCGTGGGCGGCCAGCGCCAGCTGGCGCAGGTTGCTCTGGCAGCTCGCCCGCCCCGCGCTCGCCCGGATCTTCTGGACGGCGGGCAGGAGGAGCCCGATCAGCACGGCGATGATGGCGATCACGACCAGCAACTCGACCAACGTGAACGCCCGGCGGGCTCGGGTGGCCGTGCGCATAGGTTCTCCAAAGGTTCGATGCCGGTCCGCACTGCCGCATCCCTACCGCGTGACCAGCCGAAGGTCGTACCCCCCCGGGGCAGGGTTCGGCCCGACCTCGACCGCGAGCCCGGAGGTTTCCGGGCGGCCGTACCGGGCCGCCACTAGTGACTTCCGTCGGCCGCTCGGGTTCTGTGTGTCGACCTTCTCCGCAACGACGACCGAAACCCGGTACCACCCCGCGGCGGCGCCGCCGGGCAATTCGTAGCGGCCGTGCTCATCGATGTGTCCGACAATCACGGTTTGACCCGTATTGCCCTTGCCGGGGTCGGGGTGGAACCACACCTTGCCGAACGCGGTCCCGGGGATCACGAACGGGCGGCCGTCGAGGGTCACCGCTCCGCTCACGGGATGTCCCGGCGGGACCGCCGGAGCCCGCCCGCAGCCCGCTGCGAGCACGGCCAGGAGCGAGGGTACGAGCCGCAGCCTCCGGGCGGGAGCGGCAACACGTCGAGGCGCGATCACGACTTCCTCCGCGGCTACGCCACTCGGGAGGGGGGGGAGGCTCAGGCGAGCTCGCGGTACACGTCGATGGTGGCGGCCGCGCACCGCTCCCAGGTGAACTCCCGGGCCCGGTCCCGGCCCCGGGTTCGCAAGTCTCTCCTCAGCCGCTCGTCCCCCAGGACGCAGGCCAGCGCCTCGGCGAAGGCCGGCGGGTCGTCCGCCCGCGCCAGCACCCCGGCGTCGCCGACGACTTCCGGGATGGCCGAAGCCGCGGAGGCCACCACCGGGGCGCCGCAAGCCATCGCCTCCAAAACCGGGAGGCCGAACCCCTCGGCGAGGGAGGGGAAGGCGAAGGCCGCGGCGCCGGCGTAGAGAGCCCGCAGCTCCGTCGTGCCGACAAACCCCGTGCGGACGACCCGGCCGGCCACCCCGAGTTCGGCGATGAGGCGGTCGACTCCCCGACTGGCCTGGTGCTGCTCGCCGGCGAGAACCAGCTGGGTGTCGCCGTGCCCGAGCCTGCGCAGGTGGGCGAACGCCCGCACGAGCCCCGGAAGGTTTTTGTGAGCGTACCCCCGGCCCACGTTCAGCACGTACGGGTGGCGGCACCCGAGCGCCGCCAGTACCCGGGCGACGGCCGGCTCGTCGGGGGCCGCACCCGGCACCCGGCCGCCGCCGAGCGGGACGACGCGGACCCGCTCCGGCCGGACGCCGAGCAGTGCGACTACTTGCTCGGCGGTACTCCGCGACGGGACGATCACCCGGTCGGCCTGGCGCGCGACCCGAGGCTGCACCCACCGCATGAACGCCCGGTTCAAGAGGGGGACGCTCTCGGGGTACTGGCGGTAGATGAGGTCGTGGACGGTCAGCACGAACGGCCGGCCAGGCGAGCGGGGGGACCGGCCCCCCAGCCCGTGGACCAAGTCCGCGCTCAAGCCCGCCGCCTCTCCCGGGAAGGTGCGGTACTCCCACGCCGCCCGGCCGAACGTACTGCCTCCCGAAACCGGCGCCCGGACCACCCGCACCCGGTCCGTTGGGATGTCCGGGAGGTCGGTGTCTTGTCTGACGAACACGACGTACTCGTGGCCGCCGGCGGCGGCCAGAGCCCCAAGCAACTGCTCGCAGTATACCCGGTCCCCGGCCAGGCCGGGGGCTATTACGAGCGCGTTGAGAACGATTCGCACGGAACCTCCGGCTCGGCGCTGTTGCCCGGCCCGCGGTCCCGACCTAGAGGCCGGGTCAAGCGGGCCGCCAGGTCGGCGGCCTTGTAACAGCCGACCGCCAGCCCGGCTTTGAGAGCCCCGTACCTTCGGGTCCACGCCCGGCCCGGCTCGTACCTCGCGGCGATCGCCCTCGCCTCGCGGAATTGTTGAACGTAACGCGACCCGCTCTTGCTGACCGGATACCACCGGAAGCAGGCGAGCGGCGCATCGAGGTAAAGGGGGTCACCCGCGCGGGCGAACCGAATCCACAGGTCGTAGTCCATTGCCAGGTGCAGGCCGGGATCCACGCCGCCGACCCGGGCCATCAGCTCGCGCCGCCAGAACACGGTGTTTGGTTGGACGAAGTTCTCGGTCAGCAGCCGCGTGTACGAGTAGGAGCGGCACCGCCACCGCTTGTACAGCGACACCCAGCGCCGGCAGGGCCGCCCGGCCGAGTCGATGACGTCGGCCCGGCCGTGGACCCACCCCACGCCCGGGTGGTCGCGGAAGGCCCGGTCCACGGCCCCGAGAGCCCCGGGTTGATACAAGTCGTCGCTGTTGAGCCACCCGACTACGTCCCCGGTGGCGAGTCCGAAGCCCTTGTTCAGAGCGTCCGACTGCCCGCCGTCCGGCTCGCTCAGCCAACGGATCCGGTCTCCGTACGACCGGAGCAGGTCGACGGACCCGTCCGTACTCCCCCCGTCGATGACCCACACCTCCAGGCCGAAGCCCCCTTCCTGCCCAAGAACGCTTCTGAGGGCGAGGGCCAGGAACCGGGCCTGGTTGAACGACGGGATCACGACCGAGATGAGGGTCGGCGTCTCACGGGTCATGGGCAGGTGACCTCCGCCGGCGCGAGTGGCTGGCGCATCGGTTCGGCTGACCGCCGGGCCTCGTACCAGGCCACGGCCTCTTCCAACCCCTCGGCGAGCGACGTCCGGGCGACAAACCCGAACGCGTCCCGCGCCCGAGCTGTGTCGAGGCACCTGCGCGGCTGGCCGTCGGGCTGCGTGGGATCCCACCGGGCCTCCCCGTTGAACCCGCACGCCCGGCAGACGGCCGCAACCAAGTCGCGGATGGTCACCTCCCGGCCGGTCCCCAGGTTGATCGGCTCCGGCAGGTCGTACTGGTCGGCCGCCCGGCAGATCCCTTCGGCCGCATCCCGGACGAAAAGGAACTCTCGGGACGCCGACCCGCTTCCCCAGACCTCAATGAACGGGTGGCCATCATCCCGTGCCTCGACGGCTTTGCGGATCAGTGCGGGTATGACGTGACTGGAGTCGGGGTCGAAGTTGTCGCCCGGGCCGTAGAGGTTCGCCGGCAACAGTGTGACCGCGTTGAACCCGTACTCCTGTCGGTACGCCTGGGCCTGGACCATGAGCATCTTCTTGGCCAGCCCGTATGGGGCGTTCGTTTCCTCCGGGTAGCCGTTCCAAAGGTCGCTCTCTTTGAACGGTACGGGAGTGTGCTTCGGGTATGAGCAAACTGTCCCCACCAGAACGAACTTGGCGACCCCGGCGAGGCGAGCCTCCTCCATCAGGTGAAGCCCCATCTGGGCGTTCTCGAAGAAGAACCGCCCCGGGCTGCGGCGGTTCGCTCCGATCCCGCCCACGACGGCGGCCAGGTGAATCACCACGTCCGGACGAGCCTCGCGGAGGAGAGCCCGGACGGCCGGCAACTCCCGGAGGTCGTACTCGGCACGCCGAGGCGCCAGGACGGTGGCCGGGCGGTACTTCCAGATTTCGGGACACACGAACCGACCGAGGAATCCCCCCCCCCCGGTCACGAGGACTCGGCTGTTAAGCAGCGTGGACATGTCCAGAACTCCTGTCGGCCGGTCGGGGAGCGCCTTGGCGGGCGCCGGTTAGGGGCAATCGGTGGCGGACCGCTGGGGCGAGTGGCCGGACGGCGGGGTGCCGGGCGCCCACTGGCCGAGCAGCCCGAGAAAGAACGCGCTGGTCACGAGCTGGAGCCCGAGCACCATCCCGGTCATGCCCCAGAGTGCGTACCGGAGGGTGTGAGGAACGTTCAGCCCGCCCAGGGACAGCTGCCACCACTCGGCCGCCAGGCAGAGGTTCGCTGCCGTCCCCGCGAGGAACACGCCGCCGCCGAGGACCAGCCCCCGCTCGGGGGTCAGCCAGCCCGACACGGCGTCGGAGACCCGGTCGCGCGGCAGCATCCCGCTGCGGCAGCCGAGTACCTTCCCGAACAGCCCCAGCCAAAGCATCTGGTGCCCGAGGATGGCGCACAGCGCGCCCAGGAGCATGGTGTGCACGTCGAGGGTGACCCCGCCCACGTCCCGGGGGGCCGGGGTGAGCCAGGCCATGAGCGAGAGCCCGACGGTAAGGAGCAGGCAGGCGGGGATCACGAACAGCCACAGGGGGCAGAGGAGGAGCAGGAACCGGAGGTGGCGCCACCCGTCCCGGAACCTCCGCAGGTGGGGGGGGCGGTCCCGCCCGTCGGGGTGGAGGACCACCGGAACCTCGCTGATCCTGAGCCCCCGGAGCGACGCCTTGACCACCATCTCGCTTGCGAACTCCATCCCGTCGGTCGTCAGCAGAAGGCGGCTGTACGCTTCCCGGCAGAACGCGCGGAGCCCGCAGTGGGCGTCGCCGACCCCGGTGCGGAAGAACAGGTTGAGGATGCCCGTCAGCACCGGGTTGCCGACGTACCGGTTGAGCCATGGCATGGCGCCCGGCCGGATGCCCCCCCGGAACCGGTTGCCCATCACCAGCTCGTCGCCCGCGCGGAGTTGGGTGACGAACGCCTCCAGCCGGGAGAAGTCGTAGCTGTCGTCGGCGTCGCCCATGATGACGTACCGCCCGCGGGCCGCGGCGATCCCGCCCTGGAGTGCCGCCCCGTACCCCCGGCGGGACACCCCCACGACCCGCCCGCCGGCGGCCTCCGCGATCCCCTGCGACCCGTCGGTACTCCCGTTGTCGGCGACGACCACCTCGCCGGTCACGCCCAGGTCGCGGAGGGCGCGGACCGCCTTCTCCACGCACACGCCGACGGTGCGAGCCTCGTTCAGACACGGCATGACGACGGAGACCTCGACCTCCGGCGGCGGGGTCGCCGGCAGGCGGGCAGACCGCGGTGCGGGACAGGCGGTCTCGGTCCGACTGCTCATGGTCGTGTCCTAATGGGTTGGCAGGGGACGCAAGTGCGGCGGCACCCCGCACGACGTTGCTGGGCGAACCCACCTGGTTCGGCGTGGCGCGGCCAGCTGTGGGGCCGCTAGTTACCGCCCGCGGTACGGGGACGCGCGAGGGTGATGCTTGATAAGCAAAAGCTTAAGATCAACTGATTTAGAGTGTTGCCGATTGGTGATAGACTCTAACCCGATCGACCCAGGGTTTCAAGTTTTTTCCAGAGCTTTACTCAAGTGCAGGGCGGATAGGGGATTGTATCCGAGATAAAATTCGTATTTACATATGATTAACTTGGGTCATTATTCATTCTCTTGCTGTCCGTAAGCGAGCTATTGGCGGGGGATGCGATTTCGACGGAAAGGCTGCTGCGATCTCGCTATGTCGGGTTTGCCGTCGGCCCTGTCTGGACCCTGGGCGACTACAGGATGCGTCTCCACCGGCTGATGCTCGGTTCCGCAGGGGCAGTCGCGGTGACTCTGCGGTTCCGGCCGAGGTGGAATTGTCAAGGAATAGGCCGATCCATGAAATCTGACTGCCTCCGAGACATTTATTTTGCTTTGTTGTTGACAGGTCGGCTTGTCGCTATCTACCTTCTCTTCGGGGTCGCCGCGTGAGGTGACCTGACAAAGAAGGCCGTGACGGTCTCACTCGTGCAAGGAGAACTGCAATGAGAAGCCTCAGTTTGCTGTCGGCGCTCGTGGCCCTGATGCTCGCGATCAGTGACGTGTCGGCACAGACGAACACGAAGTTCGACTGCAACTCGGCGGTGACGAACTGCCCGAACGGGGCCACGTGCAGGTACGGAACCGGCACGCGGACCTGCTACACAAACGGCACCGGCAAGTGTGGCCTCTGTGTGGCCGGAACCCTGACGAGCTGCCCGCTGAAAGCGAGCTGCCCGGGCCAGACGAACCACTTCATCCCGCGGAGTTGCTCGTGCGACTGCAACGTCGTTGTGAGCAATGGGTGCTGATCGCCCCCGGCACGGACGCGGCACGGCCAGTACGGGCCGTGCCGTTGACAGTGAGCCTGCGCATTCAAATTATCTCGTGCTAATCATCATTGCACCATCTTCCTGATGATATCGATTAACAAGGCGGCTGAATCTCATTCGGTCGCCCTCGTTGCCGCTTCGGCGGTCGGCCGGAAAGCGAGGATCGGTGTGGCGAAGTTCCAGACGAGCCGCTTGCTCGCCATCGGGTTGGGCTGTTTCCTGGCGGCCGCCCCCCCCGGTACCGGCCAAGATACAATTGACATAAAAACAATAATAGATCTAAATTATCAATCCGTGAGATCGATTCATGCTATTGCCGCAGAGATTGATCTTTACGACGTCGCTGGTGGGAAACGATACGCCGTATCTAAAACGACTTGGTATCACCAGGGGCATCAGGAGCGGCTTCGCATCAAGCTGTACGACCGGTCAAAGCCTGGCGGCCCGGTCAGCACGCGTGACGGGTTCAACGACGCCACACAGTTCCGTGCCATCGAGGGCGGGTACGACTTCGACTCCCCCCCCGGGCTGAGCGAGAGTGTTGACGGGCCGGGCTACGGGCGGCTCGGGCCGCGGGCGGCGAGCCGCACGGTTCTCGGCGTCGACTCCCGAACCTACCTTCTGTTGGCGATCTCGCACGAGCAGGAGACGCTGACGCTTAAGGAGTTGGCGGGCAAGGCGACCTCCCCCCGCATCGCCCGTGGCCCGAGTACGACGTCGCCCGAATACCAGCTCGAACTCCCGGTCGGGAAGCAGGTGTACCGGGTGAACCTGGACCCGAGGAAGGCGTTCGCGATGACCCGCTTCGAGGTGTCCGCGAGCGACGGCGCCACCGTCACCGGGTGGGTCGAGGGGGTGAAGTGGCAGCACTTCGGCAACGGCGTCCACCTGCCGACCGAGCTGAAAACGGTCGACGGGAGCGGCCCCGACGCGGAGCAGGCTCTGATCACAGTCCGGTACCTCCACGTCAACGACCGGATTCCCGAATCGGAGATCGGTCTCGTGTTCCCGGACTGGATGCGGGTCTACGAGGAGCCCTCGGGGCGGGTGCTGATCGCCGACGGCAAGGGCGGCTTCCGCCACACCTTCGCCTCGCGGGACGAGTACAAGGGGTGGGCCGCCGCGCACCGCCCGGCCCCGGCCGACCAGGGTCAGCTGCCCACGTCGACCCGCCGGTGGCTCTGGGTGTCCCTGGGCGCGCTGGCTCTCGCCGCAGGTGTCGTGGCGGGCGTCCGCCTCTTCCGGCGCCGCGGCGGTGAGCACGCCGCCGACGCTCCTTAGTGGACACTTCACCCGCTGACGCCCGCCGACGCGGCGGGCGATCCCAGACTCCCAACCGATAGGCCGAGCATGTCGCGGTTCAAGAGCGGGTGGTTCCTCCTCTTTCTGGTCTCGCTCGGGAGCATCGCCTTCACCATTTATCACCGACTGGCGGCGGCCCACCCGCTACAGCCACTCGCCTTCGACCGCCCCGTGATCGACCTGCGGGAAGAGATCCATACCGAGGACGGCCCCCCCCTTCAGATAACGGCCGAACTCGTCAATCAGTCTTCCGAGCCCGTCGAGGTCGTGAAGGTGTCCAAGAGCTGTAGCTGCATGCTGGCCGAGACGGAGCCCACCCCCTGGGTGATCCAGCCGGGCGAGTCGCGCACGGTTCGCCTGCAGATCGACGTCAAGAGCCGGAGCGGCAACCAGTCGTTCGAGCTCGCGGCCGACTGCCGCCGGCCGAACGGCGAGCCGCTCGACCCCGCCCAACTGGCGATCCAGGCGTACGTCCGCAAGCCGCTCACGGCGATCCCCGAGTGGTACTACGACCCCATCGACGAGGACAACCCGGTGCGGCCGGTGAAGCACACCTTCGTCCTGGCCGACGACTGGGCCGGGGCGGCCCTGCCCGGCGTCCGGGTGGCGGCCGCCCACCCCGCCCGGACCCGGGTCGAACTCCGGCCGGCCGGCGGCCTGGCGAACTGGGGGGCCGCTCAGCTGAACAAGCGGTTCGAGTTGGACGTGGAGTACACCCCGTCGGGGGAGAAGGACTACGAGGAGACGATCACCGTCACGCCCGACCACGCCGGCATGGCGCCGCTGACCGTGAAGCTGATCGGGCGGTGGGCGCCGGCGGTCAGCGTCGAACCGGCCGAGTTGGCCGTTTACGGCACCGCCCCGGGCGCGACCGAGTCGAGGCTCGTCGAGTACCGCTACCGGCACGCCCGGTACGCCGGGGTGCGGTGCGAGCCCCCCCCGGCGGGGGTCAGCGTCACACGGGTCGCCGAGTCCGCCTCTACCGTCCAGTTCCGGGTCGATTGCGTCCTCCCCAGCAGACCCGGCACCACCGACACCCGTGTCACCTTCACGACGGGCGAGGGGGGTAAGAAGCTCTCGGTCCCCATCAAGGTCATCCTGGCCCCGCCCGTGGGGCCGTGACCGAACGGTCCGGCGAGTTCAAGGGGCGGCCGGCCGTCGTGCGGCCGCCCCCGGGCCGGTGACGATGGGTGAGCACGGCCTTCTCTTCTACCGCAGTTCCCCGGGACCGCCCGTGCCGACCCCCGCACACGCCACCTCGGTGACACGCCAGGCGGGGCGGGGCGCCGCCGCCGAGTTGGTGTCGAGGGGCGTCCTGGTCGGTGCGGGGCTGGCGACCCAGGCGGTCTGCCTCGGTCAACTCGGCCTGACCGAGTACGGGCGGTTTGCCACCGCCAACCTGTTCGGCATGTGCGGCTCACTGCTGCTCGTCAGCGGTCTCCCACAGGCCGTCCGAATCGCCGCCGCGGCCGACCCGGGGGCGGGCGCCCTGGCGCGGTGGTGGATTCTCCGGCGTCACCTCCCGCTCACCCTCGCCGCGTCGGCCGCGGCCTTGTTCGCCTCGCCCGCCATCGCCCACGGCCTCGGCGACCCGGAGTTGACCCGCTCCTTGCAACTGACGGTGGTCGAAGTGGCCGCGCGGGCCGGGGTGTTCGAGCCCTGGGTGCTGCTCCTGAACGCGACGGGCCGGCAGCGCGCGCAGGCCGTCGCCCAGGGCGGCTACGGGCTCGCCCGCCTCGCCGCCGTCGTGGGGTGCCTGTCCACCGGCTGGGGGCTGACCGCCGCTGTCGCGGCCTACACGGCCACCGCCTTGGTGGGGGCGGCGGTGGCGGCGGCCGGGCTGGCCGCCCTGGGGGGGCAGGGGGGGCCGTCTCAGGCCGGTTTCCGGGATCGCGTGCTGCGCGCGGCCCGGTTTACCGTCGGGTACGACCTTCTCCCCTTTCTCCTCCCCAGTACAACCGTGTGGATGCTCAAGGGGTCGGGCCAGGAGCCGGAGTTGGTCGGCCTGTTCTCGGCTTGCGTCCTCGCCTCGTCCCCGCTGGTAACCCTGGGGGCCGCGCTCGGGGTCGGGGTCTTCCCTCACTTGGCACGGAGCCTCGCCGGCGGCGACCGCGGGGACGCGGGGGCCATCGTCTCATCCGCCGCCCGCGTGATGACCCTCGTCTACCCCGCGGCGGTCGCCTTTGCGGCGGTCCGCGGCGGGGCCGTGGTCCGCCTCCTCCACGATCCCGCGGCGGGCGCCGGGCTCGTCCCCCTGGCCGCAGTCGCGGGCGGAGCCTGCCTGGGTGCGACGCTGTTCCTCGTGGACGTCATCACGGCGAGCGGGGTCGTCCGGTTCCGCCTCTGGATGGGGCTGGGCTTAACGACGTCGCACCTGGCGCTCGGCCCAGCCTTGCTCGTCGCTTTCGGGGGGGGCGGCCTCCCGTGGGCGCTGCCCCTCACGGCGGCGGGCGGGCTCGCCGTAGCGGTGGTGCGGACCCGGCGAATCGTCGGCCCGTTCTTCCCGGCGTTCTGGACCGTTCGGGCCGCACTGGCCGGACCCCTCGCGGCTGGCGCCTTGGCCCTGTGTCCGGAACCCCGGTCCCCGGCCGCGGTCGCACTCCAACTCTCGGGCGGGCTCGCCGTGACCGTCGCCGCCCTCGCCGCCTTTGCCGCCCTCGGGGGGCGTCCGCCTCGGTTCCGTGCGGCGCCGGGCCGGGCGGCGTTTGAGGGCCGCCACCCGCCTCGGTCCGCCGGTCCGGGTTACACCCCGGGGCGCGACGAGGTTTCGCCCGCCGGGAGGGGTGGCCCGTGAGCGACGCCCTCACCCCCGTCGGGGACGCGGCCGCGGCGCTCGCGTGGTCGGTCACCAACGTCCTCCTCTTCACCTGCGCCTGGCGGGTCGGCCGGCGGCTCTTCCCGGCCGACGCCGGGCTGGCAACCCTTCTCCACGCGGTCGTGCTCGGCGTGGCCTTCATCAGCGCGGTCGTCCTCGCCCTGGGTGGGCTCGGCCTCCTTTACCCGTGGGCCGCCATCGGGGTCGTACTGTGCGGGTCGGCCGCGGGGCTGCGAGTCCTCGGCCGGTGGCCCGGCGGCCCGTTGCCGCAACAACCGGCCGGGTCAGCCGGCCCGGTGTCGCCCGTCTGGGCCGTCCTCTGGGGCGCCCTTTCCGCCTTCCTCCTCGGCCACGTCGGGGTGAGTGGGCTCGCCACCTTCCCGACCGACGTCGACTCCCTGACGTACCACATTCCCCTCATCCGCCACTGGCTCCAGGCGCACGGGTTGTATGCCCCGGAGAGCTCTCACTGGAGCGTCCCGGGGAACCTGGAGGTCGTGGGGCTGTGGGTCGTCGGCCCGTTCTCCGGGGACTTCCTCGCCCCGCTGACCAACTTCCCGTTCGCGGTCGTTCTGGCGCTCGGGGTGGTCGAACTGGCGAAGGCGTTAAGGCTCAGCCCCCTCCTTTGCCACGCCGCCGGGCTCGCGGCCGTGGCCAACTTCATCGTCTTCCGCCAGCTGCTCGACGTGGAGAACGACATCCCGGTGGTTGCCCTCTTCGTGGCCTGCCTCGCCTACGGCCTCCGGCACCTGCGGGGGCGGTGCGCCGCGGACCTGCTCCTGGGGGCCGTGTGCTTCGGGTTGCTGTGCGGGGTCAAGTACTACGCGCTGGGGTACGCGGGGGTCGCGTGGGGAGGGCTCACCGTCTGCGTGGCGCTCGGGCACGGCCTGCGGGCCGGGGGCCGATTCGGCCTGGCGGGCCTGGTGGCGGCGGCGGTCCTCGCCGGCTACTGGTACGCGCGCAACTGGGTCGTCACCGGCAGCCCCCTGTACCCGGTTTGGGCGGGTTCCGGGCCGGGGGTCGGGGAGGTGTACCCCGACGTGTGGGCCACGACGCTCGTGGGGTACGGGCGGGCAGACGCCGCCGACCTGTACGCCGAGGCGGTATGGAAGATGGTCGGACCGGTCGGCTACGTCGCCCTGCTCGCGGCGCCGGCGGCGGTGGCGTGGGTGGCGTGGACGGCGGCCCGTGCGGCCCGCCGGTGTCTGGTCGGCGCGCTCGGGCGCGGGGTCGTAGTGGTGGCGGCAGTCGGCTGCTCCGGGCTCGTGCTGGTGACCCCCTTCCTGGTCGAAAATATTCCCCACACCCAGAACCAGCTGCGGGAGGCGTGGACGCCCGTCCGGTACAGCCTGTGTCCGCTGACCTTGGCCGTCGTCATGCTTGCCGTGTGCGTGAGCGATGTGGTGGCGTGCCGGCGGCTGCGGGCCGTGTCGGTCACGGCCCGCGTCCGGTTCGCGTACGGGGCGGCGAGCCGGTCCCTCCGCCTCACCGCCTCCGCCGCGGTGGTCCCAGCGGTGGCCCTCGCGGCCCTCGCCTTCGTTCAACTGGTCACCGTCGACCGCGCGGGTTGGCTTCCGATGCAGCCCGCCGACGCCCTGCTGCTGGGTAGCAACGTGTTCGGGGTCGGGGTTGCCGCGGCGGTCGTGTCGTCCGGCCGGCGGCAGCCGCGGTGGTGGGTGGGGGGGCCGGGCGCCGTGTTCGTACTCACCGCGGTGGGGGTGGTCCCACTGCTCTCGGCACGGTGGCACGCCGGGTTCGCCGAGTTCTACGACTCCCACTACGGGACGCGGGCGTTCAGTCAGCTCCGCTCCGTCCCCCCGGACCGCGGCTTGTGTCTGGTGAACCTGACGGAAGTGTACCCGTTCTTCGGATCCCGGGGCGACGTCCGCGTCGTCCAGCCGGTCCGGGCCGATACGCCGGGGCGGTTGGCGGACTATCTGGAAGCCAGTGGGGTCGAGGTGATGGGCACGAAAACGCGTCTGACCGGCTTCGACGCGGTGTGGGCCCGAGCCCCGTGGCTCGACGAGGCGTACCTCGCCCGGCGCTACGCGGACGCGGGGGTGCCAGTCAGCCCGGGCATCGGGCTTTTCCTGAGTGGAGGCCCGGGCGGGTTTGACCTTCGGCCGTGGCGGGCGGGGGTTGCCCCCGGCCCATCGGCCCTCGCGCCGGCCCCCCCCGCGCCCGGTCCGGCTGTTGCCGCGGGTGGGCGGGACCAGGTACCGGGCGGCCCGTAACAGGTGTTGTGGCACCCACCCGCACCGGGACTTATACGACCGGGCCGCCTCCGGGTGGCCGGACGCCCCGCAGGTTCGGAGGTTCCATTCGTCTATGTACGTGCGCTACCGGCCATCCAGCCCTCCCGCCGCGGCGGGGCCGCCCCCCGGGGGCGGCGCGCCAACCCGCCGGCCCCCGGGGTGGGAGAGGTTGTGGCTACACAGCTACCGGCTCGGTGCCCGCTGGCTGGTGCGCGGCGTCCCCGGCGGCCGGGCCGGGTGGCGGGTCGGGCTCAACCGGCTACTGGTCCCCCTCGACCCGTGGAGGTACTTCGAACTCGGTCGGGTGGCGGACGACGAGTTCGGCGGGGTCAACCTCGACGTCTCGAGCCCCAAACTGCTCGCCAGCCTGTTCCGGTGGGAGGGGCGGGGAGCCTGGGTCGGCATCGACCGGTGCGAGGCCGAGGTGCGAGGCTGGCGGGGGCTGGACCCGGACCTACCGCTCGCCGTCTGTGACGCCACGCGGCTGCCGTTCGCCGACGGCGCGTTCGACCACTGCCTTTGCCTGTCCGTCGTCGAACACTTGCCTGGCGACGCCGACGCCGCGGCGATGGCCGAGATGTGGCGGGTTCTCAAGCCGGGCGGCATTCTCCATCTGACCACGAACGTGGCCCGCCAACCGCGGGAGGTCTACACGCGCCGGCCCGTCTACGGGGAGGGCAGCGTGTCGGTCGAGGGGAGGGTGTTCTTCGAGCGGCACTACACACCGACCCAAGTGTCCGAGCGGCTCCTCCGTTGCCCCTGGCAGGTCGCCCGCGTCGAGTACGCCAGACAGGTCACCCCCCTCATCGAGACCTTGTTCTACGCCCTGCGGCCGTGGACTTACCCCCTCGGGGGGTTGCTCCGCTGGGTGTGTCCGGACAACTTCCAGGTCGGCGCCACGCCGGCCGTGCTCCCCGAGACCGGGCACGGCGTCGTCTACGCCAAGCTCTGTAAGCCCGCGGGCGAGGCGCCCGGCTAATCCCGGCGGGATCGGGTTGTGGGCCCGGGTGTCTGTCGCCGCGGACGGGAGGCGGTCATGACCGCGTGTGGGGACGTAGGCTGGTTCGTACCCTGGGCTGTCGTGACGGGGTGGCTTGCGCGGACGGGGTGGGTGGTGAGCGGCCGGCTTTTCCCGACCGACGACGCGGTCGCCCGCCTCGGGCACGCGGTGGTCATCTGCTGGGCGCACGTCGTCCTGGTCGTGACGGTACTCGGTGCAGCCGGGCATCTCGATCCCGCCCCCCTGCTCCTCCTCGCGGCTGTGGCGGCAGCCCTCACGCGGCTCGCAACCGCCCCCGCCGACGGTCGCCCGGCCCCGCAGCCGGTGCCGGCAACGAGGTCGTGGGTTGTGGGGTGGTACCTGTTGTTCGCCTTCTGGGTCGGTCACTGCTTGTTGGGAGCCGTGTTCCAATTTCCGGACGACTGGGACACCCTGATGTACCACCTGCCGATGGTGGACCACTGGATCCAGGCCCGCTCCCTCTACGCCCCGGACTGTTTGATGTGGAGCAACCCCGGGAACAACGAAGTCCTTGCCCTTTGGCTCGTCGCGCCGTTCTCCGGTGACTTCCTGTTCGGCTTGCACAACTTGGTACCCGCGGTCCTCCTCGCATGTGCGGCTCGGGAGGTGGCCTTCCGGGCCGGCCTGTCGAACGTCTGGGGGAACCTCGGCGCCCTGGCGGTTGTTTCGAACTTCGTCGTCATCAAGCAGCTCGCGGACGCCGAGAACGACCTGGCCGTGGCGGCCCTGTTTCTCGCGTCTCTGGGGTACGCGTTCCGGTACGCGGCCGCGGGGCGGCGGGCGGATCTGGCCCTGTGGGCCGCGGGCCTCGGGCTGCTCGCCGGGGTCAAGTTTTACGCCCTCGGCTACGCCGCCGTAGCCGTGGCTGGTGCCGCCGTGGTCACCTTCGCCAGGGGTTCTAGACCCGCATTGCTAGCCGCGGCCGCCGGGGCGACTGGGGTAGCGGTATTGGCGGGATACTGGTACGCCCGAAACTGGATACTCGGCGGGAGCCCGTTCTTCCCGTTGTGGGCTGCGGCTGAGTCGGAGAGCTTGACGGAACGCTACCCGGACGTGTGGGCCACCACCTTTGCGGGAAACGGCCGCCCGGAACTCCTGATGCTCGCGGTCCGGGCCGTGTGGTCGGTGACCGGGCCGTGTACCCTGGCAGCAGCCCTGGCCGCTCCGGCGACAGCGGTGTGGGTCGCGGCCGCCCGCCGAAATTCCGCTGGGGTACACGTGCCGGGTGTTCGTCCCGCCCTTGCGGCCGCGACCATCGGGGCCGGGCTGGTGCTGGCCATCACCCCGTTCGCCGTCGAGGACGTGCCCGGCACCCTGAACCAGATGGCTCTCCAATACTGCCCGGTGCGGTACGGCCTTACATTCCTCAGCGTGGCGGTGCTCTGCCTGGCCGGCGTACTCGACTCGCTCGGCGGCCCGCCAGTAGGGCGGCGGGCCGTACAGGGTCTGTTCGCGGCCGGAACGGCTTACCAGTTCGCATCGGCCCTCGACCGCCAGACGGCACCAGTCCTCGACGCCGGCCTTCTCGCGGCTCACGTCTTTCTCGTCGGTGTCGGCCTGCGAACCTTTCTCAGCCGGAGTGGCCTCCCGCGGATGCTCGCGGTGGTCGCCACGGCGGGAACCCTCCTGGTGGCCGGGGCGGTCGGGGTCCACCACCTTTCCGAACGATGGCACGAGGGGTTCGCCCCGTTCTACGACCGCGCCATCGCCGACGGACTCTTCACCCACATCGCACGCGACCTTCCGCCTGGGCAGTCGATCTGCGTTCTGGACCACAGACCCTACCCCTTCTTCGGGTCCGCGCGACAGTACCGGGTTTGCCAGCCGGGGTCGATGCGGCCGCGCCCCTGGTGGGAGCGATACCTAAAGGACAGGAATATTCGTGTAATCGCCACCCGCTTGGGAGTGAACGAGTACGCCGGTTCACAGCAGATGGTCGAGGTTTTCGGAGAGATGAACCGGGAGCGACGAGTCGATTATATTCAATATAAGCCATTTACTATAGTAAAATATATGTTAATCTTGTATTAAATTTGCTATATAAAATTCATTAATTGATCGGATGGCAAGGGACTGCTAGGCTATGCTTGCGAGTGTAAAATATCTATTGTTCAATAATTATGCATCATTGGTCGACACAATTTGAGAGGTGAGCAATGGGCGTTGCTGTCGGCGTACTTCCCACCACGCCCGCCGAAGCGAGGTGGGAAGTGGAAGGACGACCGGACGATACCCAGCGAGGGCTTCTGACGCCTGAACACGGGCGCCCCTGGCGTGACTTACCCGAGCGGTTCGGGCCGTGGCCGACCGTGTACGGGCGGTTCGCGGCCGCTCCGCCGGAGCGGCTTGCTGGATCGCATCCTTGCGGAGTTTCAGTTGCCTGCACGAGGCCGGGATCCTCGACCCGGACCTGTTCTGCGCCGATGGCACCAGCGTCCGGGCGGCATGAGCCGCGGCCGAGGCCGTGGGGAAAGCCCCCCCCCGCCCGGGGAGCCGGCCGACCACTCCTGAGGTATACAACCGATTGCAAACGTTCGGAGGCCGTTGCCGTAAGTCCTGATTCGGTCGGACCTGTGACGGATTCTTGATTATACTGGTCGAGTATCCCGAGGCTATCGGCTAGAGGGTGACGGAACTTGATTCTCGATCAGGATTACCGAGCGCGGCCAAACAACGGTTGCAATCGGTTAGCAGCCACGGGGGCTTCGGGACCAAGGTGCATCTGGTCACCGATGGTAACGGCCTGCCCTCGGCCGTCGAGTTGACGGCCGATCAAGCCCACCAGGGCCAGACGTTCGAGTCGGTCGCGGGTCAGGTTCGCATCTCCAGACGGCGTGGCCGTCCGGCGCGCCTGGCCGGTGACAAGGGTTACCGCTACCCGCACCTCCGGGCGTGGCTCCGGCGCCACGGGATCACGGCCGCGACCCCACACAGCAAAGACCAGAACCCGCGTCACCGGTTCGACCCGGAGGCGTACCGGCGGTGGGCGGTGGTCGAGCCGTGCGTCGGGTGGCGGAAGGAGAATCGGGCCGTCGGCACGCGGTCGACAAGCTCGTCGTCAAGTTCATTGCCACATTCGATCTGAAGATTGACAATATATATATATATATATATATATATATTAATAATCTGTGATTCGCAGAGCAGAGCCTAGTCCTACTGACTGGCAGGTAGCGAGCCTTGTGTATGTAAGCCCCTCCTCGGGAAGGGCAGGTCGGAGCCATCCCACAAGGCCCGCAGGAGGTGGGGGGCGAACTTCAACTCGACCAATCGGTCTACGACCT
>JAESFO010000550.1_pt1 | contig 24362 bp, 21 predicted proteins | sample 9269421 | NCBI WGS metagenome assembly JAESFO01 (sample SAMN14502839, study PRJNA617101) | algae metagenome | isolation source: Nostoc desertorum CM1-VF14 and co-occurring heterotrophs from rocky... | place: USA: Clark Mountains, San Bernardino, California | collected 2000-06-05 | reverse complement strand
GTCCCGAGCGGCGCAATGCCCTGACCTGGGGCATGTACGAGGGGCTGGTGGCCGCGTGCGAGCGGGCCGACGCCGACCCGGAGGTCCGGGCGCTCGTCGTGCGCGGCGAGGGCGGCCGGGCCTTCGCCGCGGGCACCGACATCGGCCAGTTCCGCGCGTTCACCTCGGGCGCCGACGGAGTGGCCTACGAGCGCCGGGTCACCGCCGTGCTCGACCGGGTCCGCGCCGTCGGCGTGCCCACCGTGGCCGCGGTGGCCGGGTACTGCGTCGGCGGCGGGCTGGGCATCGCCTGCGCGGCCGACCTGCGCATCGCGACGCCCGGGTCCCGGTTCGGCGTGCCGATCGCCCGCACGCTGGGCAACTGCCTGTCCGCGCGGACCCTGGACCTGATGGTCGAGGCCCTGGGCCGCCCGCTGACCGCGGACCTGCTGCTCACCGCGCGGATGCTGGAGGCCGAGGAGGCCGCGCGGGTGCCGGGGTTCCTGCACGCCGTCGTCGACGACCTCGACGCGGGGCTCGATGCGCTCACCGGGCGGCTCACCACCGGCGCACCGCTGACGGTCTGGGCGACCAAGCGGCTGCTGGACGACCGGTCCGCCGACGACACCGCGGTGGTCGACCGGGTCTACGGCTCGACCGACTTCCGCACGACGGTCGCCGGGTTCGGGCAGGGCGGCACCCCGAGCTGGACCGGGACCTGATCCGGGGCTCCGGTCCGCCCTCGGACCGGTGACCGGGGTCGGCGCCGGGCCGTCGGGCCCGAGTGGCGGGTCCGTGGAGCCCGGAGGGCGGGTCCGCCGGGCCCGGAGGGCGGTCAGCGCCGCCGCAGTGGCCGGGCCGGGCCGGTCAGCGGCGGGGTCGTCCCACCCTCGGCCTGCACCTGGCGGCGCGCCTGGAGGTAGAGCGCCGGACCGGACACCAGCCCGCGCAGCTTGCGGGCGCCCGCGCCGCCCGGCAGCGCGGCGACGTCCTGCGGCGCCGGGCGCTCCTCGGTCGCGATCGGGGCCGGACCCGGGGTCGGGCCGGGCGCGCCGACCGCGGTGGGCGCGGGCTCCTGCCGGGCCCGCGCGACCGTGGCCGGCGTCGAGGACTCGCGGCGCACGATGTCGCGCAGCCGCCCCAGCGCGGCCGGGAACCGGCGCACCGCCAGCCGGCGCGCCCGCGGATCCAGCGCGACCTTGCCCAGGAACGCGCCCAGACCCAGCGCGTAGCCGCCCATCTGCTCACGGAGCTCCCCCGGCGACGGCCGGTGGTGGTGCCACACCCAGGCCGAGGGCAGGTAGGCCAGGGTGCCGCCGTCGAGCACGATCCGGACCAGCAGCTCGATGTCCTCGCCTCCGCGGGTGGGCCGGCCCGGGCCGAGCGCCTCGTCGAACCCGCCGAGCGCACGGACCGGCTCGGCACGCACCGCCAGGTTGGCCCCGATCCCGAACAGGCCCGGGGAGAACGGGAACACCGGGGAGTCCGCGGGCGGGTCGTCGAGCCGGAACCGGCGCGGCAGGAAGCCCTTGTTCCAGGCCAGCGCGACGTCGGCGGCCCGCTCCTCGGGCGTCTCCAGCCGCGCGGCGAGCACCGGCCCGCTCAGCGCGGTGAGACCGGGGTCCTCGGCGAAGGCCCCGGCGATCCGCGACGCCCACCGCGGGTCGGGCTCGGTGTCGTCGTCGGTGAACGCGACGACCGCGGTTCGGGCCTCGGCGAGGCCGCGGTTGCGCCCGACCGAGACACCGCGGCGCGGCTCGCGGACGTAGCGGACCCGCGGGTCCGCGCAGTCACGGACGACCTCGCGGGTGCGCTCGTCGGGCGGATCGTTGTCGACGACGAGCACGGTCACGTCCGGGTGGTCGCCTGCCAGCACCGCGGCCAGGCAGCGGCGTACGCTCTCCGGCCGCCCCCGCGTCGCGACCACGACGGTGAGCGGCTCGGCCGACACCGCAGGCTCCCCCGGCGGCTCACGCCCGGCGACGGCCGCGGCGGCCCGGGCCAGGTCGGCGGCGCGCGCCCGGCCCTCGTGCAGCGGGACCTCGGCCTGCCCGACGGGGACGCCGCCGTCGGTGACCAGCAGCCGGGCCGAGCCGAACCGCGGCGGGACGACGAGGTCACCGGCCCCACGACCCGTGCCGTGCACGGCACGGTGGTGGACGAGCTCGCCCACCCAGACGGGGCCGCCTGCTCGCTCCGGCACTGCTGCGACCTCCCGGGTCGTGGGTCCTCGTCGGTGGGTCCGTGTCGGTGGTCCGGCCCCGGGACCCGTCCGCTCGCAGACGTGTCCCCGTGTGCCTACGTCGCGGACCGCCGCCCGGTTCACCGTGTGCGGCCGACGTCACGTTGCGCCGCACCGGGTCCGCCCCGGGCACCGGACCCCGGCGTCGAGCCGGCCGGTGCACGCCGCACCGGTCACGGCCGGCACGCCCCCCGATCGTCGCAGAGCACCCGGTACCCGCGCTCACCAGGCACGGGACGCCTCCCGCGTGCTGCTCCGTCCGCCACGGCCCGGACCGCCTCCCGGCGCAGTCACCGGACGCGGTGCCGCCCGGGCGTCGCCGGCGGGCGTGCCGGGTTCGTGAGGGGGCTGGTCCGTCCGGGGCCGTCCCGGTCACGGTGCGCACCGCGTCACCGCCTCAGACGTACCGTTCGGCGCAGCACACCGACCGTACGACCCGAACGGCGCACCGCACCCACCGTTGGACGCGGGTCCGGTGCGTGGGTCGCTCCGGACCGGCCGTTCGCCGCACACCCGGCGAGCCCGCTCGGTGTCCGTGTCACGGAGCGGTTACGGTCGCTCCTGGCTGGTCGACGAGATGTCGGCTGGTGCGCCTGGTCGGTCCCCCGCTCCCCGCTGGCCGACACTCCCCCTGGCGCCCACCCAGCACGCAGCGGGCGGAGCCGTGTCCGGTCACGAGGACCGGGGCGGATCCGGGGTGGCGAGGACCCCCGAATGACCACTGCACTGACCCCGGACCTCCATACACCCGAGAGCGACGTCCCCCGGCGTCGCCGGGACCGCGACGCCGGCGCGGGCATCTCCGCCGCCGACCTGCTCGCGCGCTACTCCGAGGCCGGTTTCGACACCCCCGCGCCCGGCAGCCGCCGAGCCCGCCGTTCCGAGGCCCCCGGCCCGGAGCTGGAGCGCATCGACACCCCCGCGACCGGCCTCCCCGCCGCGTCCGGCGGCGACACCGTCATCACCCGCGACGCGCAGGACACCCCCGCCGGCGTCACCTCGCGGACCGCGATCGGCCTGCTCGGCGGCACCTCGGACACCGGGCCGCTCGGGCGTCACCCGCGCGCGGTCGTCGCGACCATGTCGGCCACGCTGGTCGGCGCCACCGCGGTCATGGGCGTCGTGTCGGCGCTCAGCTCGCCGGAGCAGTCCCCCGAGACCTCCGCGGACATGGACCTCACCGGCGCGGCCCACGAGGCCACGATGAAGCTGTCGGTCCCGGCCGCGGGCTCCGAGCACGGCGGCACCGGCACCAGCGACGCCGCGTCCACCCTGACCAGCGGTTTCGAGCACGTCACCGCGTCGGTCCCGCAGGCGTTCGAGAAGGCCGACGCGGCCCGCATCGCCGCCGTCGCCCAGAAGGAGGCCGCGGCGAAGGCGGCCGAGGCCCGTGCGAAGGCCGCCGAGGCGGCCGCCCGCAACGGCGGCGGCGGTGACGACGACGGTGACGGCGGCGGGCTCGGCGACATCGTCGGCGGCCTGACCGGCTCCTCGGACGGTGCCCAGGCGCTCGCCCAGGCCAAGCAGCAGCTCGGCAAGCCCTACAAGTGGGGCGCCACCGGCCCGAGCGCGTTCGACTGCTCCGGCCTGATGGTCTGGGCGTTCGAGCAGATCGGCGTCGACCTGCCGCGCACCTCCAGCGCACAGTCGCAGATGGACGGCACCCCGGTCTCCAAGAGCCAGCTCAAGCCCGGCGACATGGTGTTCTTCTACTCCCCGGTGAGCCATGTCGGCATCTACGCCGGCAACGGCAAGGTGCTCCACGCCTCCACCAGCGGCGAGCCGGTCAAGTACTCCGACATCGACGCGATGCCGTTCCACAACGCGGTCCGGGTCTGACCGACCGCGTCACCGAGTTCCGAGGCCGGTGCCCCTGGGGAGGGGTACCGGCCTCGACGCACGTCGGGGCGGAGCACCGCGTGTTCCTGCACCCGCCGTCCGCCCCCGGCTACAGCGAGCGCAGCCGCTCCGCGACCGCCTCGGGCAGCACGTCGGAGATGAACGCGCCCGCGCCGGACTCCGACCCCGCCAGGTACTTGATCTTCCCCGGCGCCCGGCGGATCGAGTGCAGGCGCAGGTGCAGCCGGGCGTCGGAGCGACCGTCGGACTCCAGCACCGGGGCCTGGTTCCAGCCCGCGACGTAGGGCAGCTCGTCGTCGTAGAGGGCGTCGAGGCGGCGCAGCACGTCGAGGTAGAGGGTCGCGAACTCGGCGCGCTGGGCCTCGTCGAGGGCGGGCAGATCCGGGGTCGGACGGTGCGGGTACAGGTGTACCTCGACCGGCCAGCGCGCCGCCTGCGGCACGAACGCCGTCCAGTGCTCCCCCGCGACGACGACCCGCTCCCCCGCCCGCTCGGCGGCCAGCTGCGTGTCGAACAGGTTCTCCCCGGTCGCCTCACGGTGCGCGGCGACGTGGGCGAGCATCCGCTGCGGGAACGGCGGGACGTAGGGGTAGGCGTAGATCTGGCCGTGCGGGTGGGACAGCGTCACGCCGATCTCGGCGCCCCGGTTCTCGAACGGGAAGACGTAGCGGACCCCCGGCCGGGCGCCCAGCTCGGCGGTCCGGTCGGCCCACGCCTCCAGCACCAGGCGGGCGCGGTCGGGCGTCAGCCGGGAGAACGGGGTGTCGTGGTCGTCGGTGAAGCAGACGACCTCGCACCGGCCCGACGCCGCCTGCGGCACCGGGCCCGGCTCGGGCAGCGGCGCGCCGGGCGCCGACCCGAACGACGGGAAGCGGTTCTCGAACGCGACGACGCCGTACTCCGGGCCCGGCACCTCGGTGTGGCGGCCGTCGCGGCTGGGGCACAGCGGGCACTGGTCGGCCGGCGGCTTGTAGGTGCGGTCCTGCCGGTGTGCGGCGATCGTCACCCACTCCCCGGCCAGGGCGTCGTAGCGCAGCTGCGAGGCGGGCACGACCCGCGGGAGGTCACGGGCGTCGACCAGGCCTGCCGGATCGCGGGGGGCGTGGTCGGGGCCGTCGAACCAGATGATCTCCCGGCCGTCGGCCATCCGGGTGGTCAGCTTCTGCACCTTCTGCACGTACGTCACCTTCCGGGGCGCGCAATGATCACGTGGTCGACCTCGCCCTCGAGGACCGCCCGGTCGGCGTCGGCCAGACCGGAGTCGGTCACGAGCACGTCGGCCTCGGACAGCTCGGCGATCGTCGAGATCCCGACGGTGCCCCACTTGGTGTGGTCGGCGACGACCACGAGCCTGCTGCCGGACTCGATGAGGGCGCGGTTGGTGTCGCGCTCGGTGAGGTTGGGGGTGGAGAAGCCCGCCGCGGCGCTCATGCCGTGCACCCCGAGGAACACCGTCTCCAGGTTGAGCGAGCGCAGCGCGGTGATCGCGACCGGGCCGACCAGGGCCTCCGAGGGCGTCCGCACGCCCCCGGTGAGGATCACCGTGGTCCCGCGGGCGTCGGCGCCACCGGTGTGGAACGCGTCGGCGACGGCGACGGAGTTGGTCACCACGGTCAGCCGCGGCACCGCGGCGAGCAGCCGGGCGAGCCGCCAGGTCGTCGTGCCCGCGGACAGGCCGATCGCGGCGCCGGGGGGCACCAGCTCGGCGGCCGCGGCGGCGATGGCGTCCTTCTCCTCCAGCTCGCACACCGACTTCGCGGCGAACCCGGGTTCGGAGGTGGTGTGCTCGCCGACGGCCGTCGCGCCGCCGTGCACCTTGTCCACCAGGCGTCGCCGGGCCAGCACGTCGAGGTCGCGGCGCACCGTCATCTCGGACACGCCGAGGTGGTCGGCGAGCTCGGACACCCGCACCGCGCCGCGGCTGCGGACCTGCTCCACGATCACCTCGCGCCGCTGCTCGGCGAGCAGGCTCATCGCGTCCGGGCCGGACACCGTCGGGGCTTCACCCGCACAGAATGCAACACAACCGAACGTGCGGCAAGGGTCGACCGTGCGTGTCGAAACCCGGCCCCCTGGCGCTCCGAGGTCACCGAGCGGTCTCGAATTCGAGCGAAAGTGTTCACTTCTGATCGAGTGCGGTCTAGCTTGTGCGTTGGTCCGCGCAACGTGCCGTCGTGCACCACCGGCCGGCGGACCGGCAGCGCACGCACTCGACGGCGAGGAGCTACCCGAGATGGATCATCACGAGACGGCCCGGCGGGCCCCGGGGACGTCCCGGGAGGACGCGGCATGACCGCCCAGGAGGTCCTGCGCCTCAACCCGAACCTGGTCGACTACCTGTTGGTCGCGTTCTACTTCGTACTGGTGCTCGGCATCGGCTTCGCGGCGCGGCGCTCGGTGTCCTCCAGCCTCGACTTCCTGCTGTCCGGCCGGTCGATGCCGGCCTGGATCACCGGTCTGGCGTTCATCTCGGCCAACCTGGGTGCGATCGAGCTGATCGGCATGGTGGCCAACGGGGCCCAGTTCGGCATCCCGACGGTGCACTACTACTGGCTGGGCGCGATCCCGGCGATGGTGTTCCTCGGCATCGTGATGATGCCGTTCTACTACGGCTCCAAGGCCCGCAGCGTCCCGGAGTTCCTGCTCAAGCGGTTCAACAAGACGACCCAGCGGGTGCAGGCGGTGATCTTCGCGGTGGCCTCGATCCTGATCGCCGGGGTCAACCTGTTCTCCCTGGGCCTGGTCCTGGAGGCGCTGCTCGGCTGGTCGCTGTACCTGGCGATCCCGGTCGCGGCCGTCGTCGTCCTGGGCTACATCTCCCTCGGCGGGCTGTCGGCCGCGATCTACACCGAGGTCCTGCAGTTCTTCGTGATCCTCGCGCTGCTGATCCCGCTGACCGTCGCCGGGCTCAACCGGGTCGGCGGCTGGGACGGCCTGACCCGCGCGGTCACCGAGGGCCCGAGCGCCGGTGCGGACCTGAACGCCTGGCCCGGCACCCCGCTCACCGAGATCGCGAACCCGTTCCTGTCGGTGCTGGGCATCGTGTTCGGCCTGGGATTCGTGCTGTCCTTCGGCTACTGGACGACGAACTTCGCCGAGGTCCAGCGCGCCCTGTCGGCCAAGTCGATGTCCGCCGCGCGGCGGACCCCGATCATCGGTGCGTTCCCGAAGGCGCTGGTCGTGCTGGTGATCGTGACCCCGGGCATGATCGCCGGGATCCTGGTCCCGCAGATCGCCGCGGTGAAGGCGGGCGGCGGCGACGCCGTCGAGGGCATCACCTACAACAACGCGCTGTCGCTGCTGATGAAGGAGGTCCTGCCCAACGGGATCCTCGGCGTCGCGATCGCGGGTCTGCTGGCCGCGTTCATGGCCGGTATGGCGGCGAACATCAGCTCGTTCAACACGGTGTTCACCTACGACATCTGGCAGGACTGGGTGCGCCCGGGCCGCGCCGACCGCTACTACCTCGGCGTCGGCCGGCTGGTCACCATCATCGGCTGCGTGCTCGCGATCGGCACCGCGTTCATCGCGTCCGGGTCGGCGAACCTGATGGACTACATCCAGTCGCTGTTCAGCTTCTTCAACGCGCCGCTGTTCGCGATCTTCATCCTCGGCCTGTTCTGGAAGCGGATGACCGGGCCGTCGGCCTGGATCGGGCTGCTCTCCGGCACCACCGCGGCGGTGCTGGTCGACGTCCTGGTCCGCACCGAGGTCTGGACGATGTCCAGCCAGGCGGGCAGCTTCGTCGGCGCCATCGCGGCGTTCGTCGTCGGTGTCGGCGTGTCCGCGGGGGTCTCGATGGTGACCACCCCGAAGCCGGACGCCGAGCTGGTCGGGCTGACCTGGAGCCTGACCCCGAAGGAGGCGCGCACCCACTCCACCGACGGTGACGACGCCGGCTGGTACCGCAGTCCGAACGTCCTCGGCGCGCTGGTGCTGGCCCTGACCGTCGTCCTCTACGTCGTGTTCGGCTGAGCGGAGACCTGCGATGAGCTCGAAGAGTGAGAACCACCCCGACCACCACGGGACCGACGCCCCGGTCTCCTCGACCGCGGCGAACCTGTTCGACCTGCGCTCGGTGATCGCCCTGCTGTTCGGGGTCTACGGCATCGTCCTGCTGGTCATGGGGATCGTGTCGGGCGACGACCCGGAGAACCTCGCCAAGACCGGCGGGACGAACCTCAACCTCGACACCGGCATCGGCATGCTGGTCATCGGGGCGTTGTTCGTGCTGTGGGTGTACCTGCGACCGCTGAAGCTGGCCGCGCCGGAGCAGCAGGACTGACCGCACTCCCCCGGCCGGGGGCGCCCTCAGCGCTCCCGGTCGGCGGGGGTCGGGTAGACCGGGTTGAACGCCGCGAGGGTGTAGTCGTCGATCCGGCGCGCCACGCGGGTCAGACCGGAACGCAGGACGCGGAGGGTGTCGCTCATGGGTGGGGGTCCCTTCGATGTCGGCGGTGGAACCGCCTGGTGTGGACGAGGGAGACCGCCGGGTGAGGCGGGCGGCCTCGTCACCGGACACGTCCAGGATGCACTGAATCGATCCCGACCCGCCGCCGATCGCGAGCGCGGTCACGGTGTGAGGCCGGTCGCGGCGTGCGGGTGATCGCCCGCGACGGGAGCGCGGAGACCGAGATCGCCCGGTCGCGCTTCGTCTGCACCGTCGCCCGGGTCGCCGACGTCGGGGCCGCCCATGACGTGATCGACCGCGTCCGCCGGGCCGGACCGGACGCCACCCACCACTGCACCGCACTGCGCATCGGTGACCCCGGCACCGGGGACCTCACCGCCCGCAGCAGCGACGACGGCGAGCCCTCGGGCACCGCCGGCGTCCCGATGCTGGAGGTGCTCACCCGGCGCGGGCTGACCGACGTCGTCGCCGTCGTCTCGCGCTGGTTCGGCGGGACGAAGCTCGGCGCGGGCGGACTGGTCCGCGCGTACTCCGGCGCCCTGACCGCAGCCCTGGACGCGGTCGGTGAGCTGCGCCGGGTCCGGCACCGGGAGCTGCTGCTCGCCGTCGGCCACGACCGCGCCGGGCGCCTGGAGCACGACCTGCGCCACTCCCCGTACCGGCTGTGCGATGTCACGCACGGCACGGACGTCACGCTGACCGTGGCCGTCGCCGAGCCGGACACCGGCGCCTTCGCCGACTGGCTCGCCGAGCACACCGGCGGCGGCGTCGAGGCGCTCGACGCCGGCCCGCGCGACCTCTACCTACCCTGAGCGCATGCACATCCGCGCCGCCACCGACGACGACCTCCCCGCCGTCCTCGCCGTGCTCCGCCCGATCTTCGCCGAGGGCCGCACCTACACCGTCCCGCCCGACGCCGACGACGCCTGGGTCACCCGCATGTGGATGCTCCCGCCGCCGGCGCGGGTCGTCGTGGCGGTGCGGGACGGCCGGGTCGTCGGCACCGCGAAGACCGGACCCAACCAGGCCGGGCCGGGCTCGCACGTCGCGACCGCGAGCTTCGCCGTCGACGCGGGCGGCGCCGGGCGCGGCACCGGACGCGCGCTCGGCGAGCACGTGCTGGCCCTCGCCCGCGCGGACGGCTACTCCGCGATGCAGTTCAACGCCGTCGTGGCGACCAACACCCGCGCGGTCGCGCTGTGGCACTCGCTGGGCTTCGCCACGGTCGGCACGGTGCCCGACGCCTTCACCCTGCCCGACGGCACGACCACCGGCCTGCACGTGATGCACCGCTACCTGTGAGCCGCACGGCCCGCGCCGTCACAGGTCTGTACCAGCGGAGTTAGTCGTGCCTACACTGCATCTTCGTCGGACCTCATCACCTCGCCGGGGGCGCACATGACGAGCACGGACACGGCCGCAGCGGCGGCACCGGTCACCGTGGAGCAGCTGCGCCGGCGCGGATGGCGCGGCAGGCTCGCCGTCCTCGGGCCCGCCTTCGTCGCCGCCGTCGCCTACGTCGACCCGGGCAACTTCGCGACCAACTTCTCCGCCGGCGCCGGCTACGGCTACCTGCTGGTGTGGGTGATCGTCGTCGCCAACCTGATGGCGATGCTCATCCAGTCGCTCTCGGCCAAGCTCGGGCTCGCAACCGGGAAGAACCTGCCCGAGCTGTGCCGCGAGCACCTCACCCCGTGGCGGAACCGGTTCATGTGGGCCCAGGCCGAGCTCGTCGCGATCGCGACCGACCTGGCCGAGGTGATCGGCGGCGCGGTCGCCCTGCACCTGCTGTTCGGGATCCCGCTGTTCACCGGAGGCGTGATCACCGGCGTGATCGCGTTCGTACTGCTGGGGCTGCAGTCGCGCGGGCACCGGCCGTTCGAGCGGGCGATCGTGTTCCTGCTCGCGATCATCCTGGTCGGGCTGGTGTCGACCCTGCTGCGCACCGACGTCGACGGGCCCGCGCTGGCCGCGGGTCTGGTCCCCGGCTTCGACGGCGTCGGCTCGCTGGTGCTCGCCACCGGCATCCTGGGTGCCACCGTGATGCCGCACGTGATCTATCTGCACTCCGCGCTGACCCAGGGCCGTCTGGTCGCCCGCGGGCCCGAGGACACCCGGTTCCTGCTGCGGGTCGGGCGTACCGACATCGCGCTCGGGATGGGCGTGGCCGGGCTGGTCAACCTGTCGATGCTGGTCGTGGCGGCCGCCCTGTTCGCCGGGACCGACGTCCCCGGCACCGACACCCTGGAGGGGATCTTCGCCGGACTGGGCACCGAGCTCGACGCCGTCGCCGCGTACGGGTTCGCGATCGCACTGCTCGCCTCGGGGTTCGCGTCCTCGGGCGTGGGGACCTACGCCGGGCAGGTCATCATGGCCGGGTTCCTGCGCCGCCGGATCCCGCTGCTGCTGCGCAGGCTGCTGACCCTCGCGCCCGCCCTGCTCGTGCTGGGCATGGGGATCGACCCGACGCAGGCGCTGGTGCTCTCCCAGGTCGTGCTGTCGTTCGGCATCCCGTTCGCGCTGGTCCCGCTGGTGTGGCTGACCGCCCGCCGCGAGGTGATGGGCGACCTGGTCAACCACCGCGTCACCACGACCGCGGCGGTCGTCGTCGCCGCGGTCGTGGTGGGGCTGAACGCCTTCCTGATCTGGGAGGCGTTCGTCGCCTGAGTCAGCGGCCGCGCCAGACCGGGTCGCGCTTCTCGGCGAACGCGGTCGCGCCCTCGCGGGCGTCCTCCGAGGTCAGGACCGGGCCGACGACCGCGTCGTGGCGCTCCCAGCGGTCGGCGCCCCAGTCCGGGCTCTCCCGCACGATCCGCTTCGACGCGGCGACGCCGAGCGGCCCGTTCACCGCGATCCGCGCGGCCAGCGCCAGCGCGGCCTCCAGCGCGCCGCCGTCATCGACGACCTGGTTGACCAGCCCGGCGGCCTCGGCGCGCGTCGCGTCGATCGGGTCGCCGGTCAGCAGCATCTCCAGCGCCAGCGCCCGGGGCACCCGGTTCGCCAGCTCCAGCGCACCGCCCGCGGCGGCGACCAGGGACCGCTTCACCTCCGGCACCCCGAACCGGGCGCCGCGCCCGGCGACGACGAGGTCGCAGGCCAGCATGATCTCGAACCCGCCGGCCAGGGCCCAGCCCTCGACCGCGGCGATCATCGGCGTCACCGGCGGGGCCTGGGTGATCCCGCAGAGCCCGCGCCCGGGCACCGACGGACGCTCGCCGCGCAGGAACGCCTTGAGGTCCATCCCGGCCGAGAACACCCCGCCCGCCCCGGTCAGCACGCCGACCCGCAGGTCCGGGTCGGCGTCGAGCTCGTCGACGGCCGCGGCGACCGAGCGCGCGACGTTCTCGTTCAGCGCGTTCTTGGCCCGGGGCCGGTTGATCGTGATCAGCAGGACGCCGTCCCGCCGCTCGACGAGCACCTCCTCCTCGGAAGCGGCCGGTCCGGAAGGAGTCAGCTCTGACTGCTCTGTCATGGGGCCACCCTAGATCGCGGGGGCCACCACCGGAACCGAGTGCTCCCAGTCCGCGAGCAGCGTCCGCAGCGCGGTCACCAGGGCCAGCGGCTGGTCGATCATCACGTGGTGCCCGGCCCCGGGGATCTCGACGACCGGTGCCGCCCGGCCCATCCGGTCCACGACCATCTCCCCCATGTCCGCCGGGACCAGGCCGTGCTCGGCCCGGAACAGCGCGATCCGGCAGCCGGGACGCCCGAGGTCGCCGGGGGTCAGCGAGATGCCGGCGAAGATGGCCGGGTCGAACTTCCAGCTCCAGCCGCCGTCGACCGCGCGGATGCTGTGCTCGGCGATGTGGCGGTGCACGTAGGGCAGGTCGCCGGGCTGCTCGGGGATGGTGCGGAACCGCGCGATCAGCGCGTCGCGGTCGGGGTGCACCTTCGCCGGGCCGAACGCCCGCTGCTCACGGGCGGCCCGCTCCTCCGGCGACCGGTCCCGGACCGGGGAGTCGACGGCGACGGCGCCGGCCAGCTCGTCGCCGTAGCGCAGCGCCGCGGTGAGCGTCACGAACCCGCCCATGCTGTGCCCGATGACCGTCGGCCGGGGGCCGAGACCTGCGGCGTCGATCACGGCGCGCAGCTCGACGGCCCAGCGGTCCAGGTCGTAGGACGGTGCCCGCCCGGAGTCGCCGTGCCCGGACAGGTCGACCGCCACGACCCGGCGCGTGCCCTCGGCCAGCAGCGGGGCGATGTGGTCCCACCAGTGCAGGTGCGCCGCGCCGCCGTGCACCAGCAGCACACCGGGCCCGCCCGGGGTGCCCCAGCTCCGGAAGCGGATCTCGACGCCGTCGCTCTCGGTGCGGCCGGGCTCCCCCGGCTCGGCGAGTGCGTCGGTGAACCAGGTGGGCGGAGCGGTGGACACGCGGGGACCTCTGTTCGTGGGACGGGGACGACCGTTCGAACCTACGCCCCTCGTCAGTTCTGACCACGCCGGGTAACGGGGTACCGGGGCCGGGCGACCTGCGTCACCGAGGGGCCGACGAGGAGGCGCGATGACCGGTGCGGCGACGGGGACGGTGGTGCGGGCCGTGCCACGCGACCCCGGGGCGTGGGACCTCACCGACCGGCGTCTGGGGTGTGCGCTGGGGTCGCTCGCGCGCGACGTCGACGCCCCGGCCGGGACCGCGGCGGCGGTGCGCGGATGGCGCCGGATGGCCGGTCCGCTGCGCGCCGCCCAGCACCGCCCCGGGTACGGCCCGGGGCCGTGCCCGGACCTGTGCCTGGTCCCGGTCGGGTCGGCCGACGTCGCCGCGCTCGGCCTGCTCGCCGCCGCCCTGGGCGCCCGGACGCTGCCCGGCGCCGACGGGGGGCCGCTGCGCCGGGCGGCCGCCGCGGCCGGCACCACGGCCCCGGCGCTCGTGCTGGAGCTCGCCCGGGTGCACGGCGTCCTGGACCTCGACCTGGGCGCCGACGGCGAGCTGCTCTACGCGCTGGCCGGGGTCCGCACCACGGGGACCGCGGCCGCGGCCGCGCACGAGGCGGTGGCCGCCCGGGTCGGGACGATGTGGGCGGCCGGTCGGGCGCCGCACCCCACCCGCACTGCCGACGACCGGGGCTGACCCGGGCGCAGCCGTCGGCGGCGCGGTGATCGTCTTCTGCGAGGGGTGCGGTGCCGGATCCGGCACCGCGCCCCTCACTCGTCGCGATCACCGGTCCCGCCCGGCCACCCGGGACGGATGACGGGCCAGGGGTGGCGCCTTGTTGACACGTTTTCTACGATGACGGCGTGTCTCACAACGAGGTGGAGTCCGCGAGCCGCACCCGGACGGTGACCACGCAGGACGGCCTGGAGCTGGTCGTGGAGGAGCGGGGCGACCCGTCGCACCCGACGGTCGTCGCGGTGCACGGCTACCCCGACGACCGGCACGTGTGGGACCGCGTTGCCGCGGACCTCGCCGCCGACCACCACGTCGTCACCTACGACGTGCGCGGCCACGGGGGCTCGGCCGCCCCCGGCGCCCCGGCCGGCTACGACCTGGAGCTCCTCGCCGCCGACCTGCGCACGGTGACCGACGCCGTCTCCCCCGACGCCCCGGTGCACCTGCTCGCCCACGACTGGGGCTCGATCCAGACCTGGCACGCCGTCACGCGCGAGGACGGCACCCCCTCGGCGATGGACGGCCGGGTCGCGTCGTTCACCTCGATCTCCGGCCCGTGCCTGGACCACGTGGCGCTGTTCCTGCGCCGCCGCGGGCTCCGCGACCTGCGGCCGGTGCTCACCCAGGCGCTGCACTCCTGGTACACGCTGGCGTTCCGGGTGCCGGTGCTGCCCGAGCTGATGATCCGCAGCGGGCTGCTCGGCGCGCTGGTGGCGCGGACCGAGCGGATCCCGCGCCCCTCGGTGCGCGACGCGGTCAACGGCCTGGAGCTCTACCGGCGGAACCTGCCGCGGCGGCTCGGCCGCCCGCAGCCGCGCCGCACCGACGTCCCGGTGCAGATCCTGGCTCCGCTCGGCGACGCCTACGTCTCCCCCGCGATGGCGACGAGTGCCGCCGGGTACGCCCCCGACCTGCGGGTCCGCTACCTGCCCGGCGGGCACTGGATCGTCCGCAAGCGCGCGGGCGTGATCGCCCGGTGTGTCCGCGAGCTCGTCGCCGAGCGCAGCGGCGGGACCGCCGCGCCCGCGCTGGCCCGGGCGGGGGCCCGGGGCGCCGCCCTGGTCCGCACCGGGGGACGGCCGGGCCGGGCGTCGCGCTGGGAGGGCGGGCTCGCCGTCGTCACCGGGGCGGGTAGCGGGATCGGCCGCGAGATCGCCCGTCAGGTCGCCGACCTGGGGGGCCGGGTCGTCGTCGCCGACGTCTCCGAGGCCGGCGCCGCGGAGACCGTCGACCAGGTGACCCGGCGGCACGGGCCCGGGCGCGCGGTGGCCGCGGTCGTCGACGTCGCCGACGAGGCCGCCGTCGCCGCCCTCGCCGAGCGGGTCGCGGCCGAGCACGGGGTGCCCGACCTCGTCGTCAACAACGCCGGGATCGCCGTCGCCGGATCGTTCGCCGACACCACGGCGCAGGAGTGGCAGCGGATCGTCGACGTGAACCTGTGGGGCGTCGTGCACGGCTGCCGGCACTTCGGCGCGCTGCTCGCCGCGCACGGCGAGGGCGGCACGATCGTCAACACCGCCTCGGCGGCGGCGTACCTCCCGTCGCGCTCGCTGCCGGCCTACGCCACGACCAAGGCGGCGGTGCTGATGCTGTCGCAGTGCCTGCGCGCCGAGCTGGCGGGCGCCGGGGTGGGGGTCACCGCGCTGTGCCCCGGGTTCGTCGACACCCCGATCACCGGGGCGACCCGCTTCGCCGGTACCGACGACGCCACCCAGGCCGTCCGCCGCCGCGACGCCGCGGCCGCCTACACCCGGCGCGGGTACACCCCGCAGCGCGTCGCCGCCCGGCTGGTCCGCGCCGTCGAGCGGGACCTGCCGATCGCCCCGGTCACCGCCGAGGCGCACGTCGGGCTGCTCGCGTCCCGGCTGTCCCCCGGCCTCGTCCGCGCGCTCGCCCGCGTCGACGGCACCCGCTGAGTACGAGAGGAGCGTCCACGATGACCGCCGACCCGACCGAGGACCGGATCGCACTCCAGGCCCGCGACGTCCGTTTCGACTTCACCGAGCTGCGGACCGACTGGATCCCCGGCGAGCCGTTCGCCTCGCACCTGATCGACGTGCTGCACCTGCTGCTGCCCGAGGGCGAGCGCTGGTTCGTGGACGTCTTCTCCCGCGCGCTACCGATGGTCCGTGACGAGGCGCTGGCCGAGGACGTGCGCGGGTTCATCGGCCAGGAGGCCGTGCACGCGACCTCGCACCAGGGCGCGCTGGACCACCTCGTCGAGGCGGGCGTCGACGTGACCCGCTTCGTCGAGCAGGTCGAGTGGATCTTCAAGGAGCTGCTCGGCGACCGCGGTCTGACCGGCGACGCGGCCCGGGAGTGGCTGGTGGAGCGGGTCGGGCTGATCGCGGCGATCGAGCACTTCACCGCCGTCCTGGGCTCCTGGATCCTCGACTCCGCCGCGCTGGACGCGGCCGGGGCCGACCCGCACATGCTGGACATGCTGCGCTGGCACGGCGCCGAGGAGGTCGAGCACCGCAACGTCGCGCACGACCTCTACACCCACCTCGACGGCCGCTGGCTGCGCCGGATCCGGGCGATGGCGGTGGCGGGCCCGGCGCTGGCGAAGCTGTGGGTCGACGGCACCCGGCACCTGTGCGCCCGCGACCCGCACCTGCGCGGGACACCGCAGCGCCGGGCCCGGCTGCGCGACTACCTGCGGGACTCCCGGCGCGGGCTGGTGCCCGGGCCGTGGCTGTTCGCCCGCGCCGTCCTGACCTACCTGAGCCCGCGGTTCCACCCGGCCGCGCACGGCGACACCGACGCCGCGGTGGCCTACCTCGCGGTCTCCCCCGCCGCCCGCGCCGCCGAGGCGGGTCACGCCGGCCCGGCCGAGGGGTCCGCGGCATGAGTCCCGCGCTGCTGCCCGGCACGGGCTCGACCGCGCCGCCGCCGCACCCGAACCGCGGGGCCACCGCGCTGTCGGTGCTCACCGCGGTGACCCAGACCCTCGCGACGGCCGGTGCCCGGCGCCGCCGCCCGGTCACCCCGGTGGACCGCACGCTGCTCGTCGAGGTGCACGCCGTGCGCCGTCCCTGCCCCGACGTCGCCGAGCTCGACCTCGTCCCGGCGGGCGCCGAGCCGCTTCCGGGCTGGCGGCCCGGCGCGCACGTCGACGTCGAGCTGCCCTCGGGGGTCATGCGCCAGTACTCGCTGTGCGGCGACCCGGACGACCGGTCGGTGTACCGGATCGCGGTACGGAAGGTGCCCGGGGGCACCGGCTCGCACGAGATGCACGCCCTGCGCCCCGGGGTGCGGCTGCGGCTGCACGGCCCGCGCAACGCCTTCCCGCTGGCCACGGCGCCGTCGTACCTGTTCGTCGCCGGCGGCATCGGGATCACCCCGATCGTGCCGATGGTCCGGGCCGCGCACGCCGCCGGGGTGCCGTGGCGGCTGGTGCACACCGGCCGGGACCGGGCGTCGATGCCACTGTCGGACGCACTGGCCGTGCTGGCCCCGGACCGGGTCCTGCGCCGCCCCGACGACGTCGCGGGTGTCCCGTCGGCGGCCGAGCTGCTGTCCGGGACCGACGCCGACGCCGCCGTCTACTGCTGCGGCCCGCCGCCGATGATCGAGTCGCTGCGCCGGGCGCTCCCCGCAGGGCAGCGGTTCCACTCCGAGCGGTTCTCCCCGCCCCCGATCCGCGACGGCCGCCCGTTCACCGTCCGGATCGCCGGTGGCCCGGACGTCGCGGTCCCCGCCGACCGCACCGCGCTGGACGCGGTCCGCGCGCTGCGCCCGGACGTGCCGTACTCGTGCCGGCAGGGGTTCTGCGGGACCTGCCACGTCCGGCTCGTGGAGGGCACCACCGTGGGCGACCCGGCCGGGCCGGGTCTGACCGCGCTGTGTGTCGGGCGGGCCACGGACGGGACGATCGTCGTCGATCTCGGGCGCTGAGGCGTGGGGTCCGTACCCTCGTCGGTGATGACCTCACCCGCACGTCCACCCCGGCGTATGACGCCCGAGGCCCGCCGCGCACAGCTCGTGTCCGCCGCGCTCGACCTCTACGGCGCCCGCTCGCCGGAGGAGGTGGCCGTCGAGGACGTCACCCGGGCCGCGGACGTGTCCCGGGCGCTGTTCTACCGGTACTTCTCCGGGATGGAGGAGCTGCACGTCGCGGCGCTGGGCAGCGTCGCCGAGGAGCTCATCGACCGGGTCGCGCTGCCCACCGACGGCCCGCTGGACGGGCAGCTGGCCGACGCGCTGGACGTGTTCCTCGACGTCGTCGGCCGGCATTCGCGGGCCTACATCGCGCTGCTGCGCAGCGGTTCGGTCGTCTCCACCGGGGAGACCGACGCCATGGTCGACGGCGTGCGCGACCACATCGTGGACCTGCTGTGCGTGCGCGGCGGCGTCCCCGACCCGACCCCGCTGCAGCTGATGACCCTGCGCGGCTGGGTCGCGCTGGTCGAGGGCTCGGTGCTGGTGTGGCTGGAGGCGGGCCGGGTGCCCGCCCACGCCGAGCTGCGGGACTGGCTGGTGGAGCAGCTGTTCGCGATGCTCGGGGTCACCGTCGCCCGCGACCCGGACGCTCAGTTCTCCACGACGCCGAGCGCGTTGGGCACCAGCCGGTAGGCGTCCTCGGACGGGCTGTTCACGACCTGGTCGCGGAACACCATCGTCGAGGAGCCGCCGCCGTCGAGGTTGACGCCGTCGACGGCGCCCGCCCGGCGCAACTGCTCGGCGGTCTCGGCCAGGGTGATCCCGACCGAGGTCGACTCGCGGCCGTCGGCGGTGAGCAGGATCAGCCGTCCCTGCGCGGTGAGGCCCGCGGCGCTGCGCGGGTCGCGCGAGCGGGCGTCCAACCCGGCGACGGGTGTGCCGTCGCGCAGGATCGGTGACGCCCCGACCGCGGTCCGCGGCACGGTCCCCGACGCGGCGGTGAGCGCCTGCCGCACGGTGACACGGTCGCCGACGGCGAGCCCGCGCAGCGCGGCGGCGCCCTGGTCGCGGCCGGCGAGGACCTGTTCCCCGGCCGGGATCGCTCCCCCGCCGGGCGGGCCGACGGCGGTGACCGCGCCGTCGCGGACCACGACCTCGAACCGGTCCGGTGCGCACGGCGCGTCCCGGTCGGTGTCGCTGCCGCACAGCGTGGCGGCCCGGTCGCCCGCCCAGTCGGAGGTGAACAGCCCGATCCCGCCGACGGGCACGGCGTAGGCGTTGAGGGTGTCGATGCGCAGGCGGCCCTCCGGCCCGGTCGCGGACGCGTCGAGGGTGAGCCGGTCCAGACGGGGGGTGCCGTCGTCGTCGATCGCGAGGACGTCGCCCTGCTGGGCGCCGGGCACGCCCGGGGCGAGCCGCCGCCCGGGCGGCACGGCGGAGGTGAGTGCCCGGCCGTCGCGGACCGAGGGGCCGGCCGGGGCGTTGCTGCGGGCCAGGTCGAAGAAGTCGCCGTTGATCGCGGCGACGGCGCCGCCGCGCCGGGCGTGCGCGGGCACCGACGACCGCTCCCCGACCGTTGCGCCGGTGAGCAGGGTGGCGCGCAGCTCGGCCCGGTTCAGGTCGGCGACGACGATGTCGACGGTCACCGGCCCGGCCGGGGTGTCGACCCGCTCCTCGCGGTGGGTGATCGCGGGGGCCTGCGGGGCCGGGGCGACGGGCGCCGCGGCCGGGCCCGGGGCGGCACCGGGTGCGGCGGAATCGGATGCGGCGGACCCGGCCCCTGCCGCGGGCGATGCCGCGGACGCGGTGGCCGCGACGGGGTACGCCTCCCGGGCGGGGGCCGCGGACGCCTGCTGGGTGGCCGGTACCAGTACCCCGATCACGACCGCCGCCGCCACCGCCGCGCCCCGGCTGCCCGTCCACCCCACCATGCCCGCACTCCCCCGATCGCCACCCCGGCCGGGACCGAGATGAACACGGCGGTACGGCGACGGCGCGGGGCGTCACGCGTCGGTGGTGCAGTGCCACCTGGTCGGGGTCGCGACGTCCCTCTGCGGGGTGGCCCTGCACCGCGGAACGCGACCGTCGGCACCATGATCACCGGGAGTGGGGCGGCCGGGTGCGGGGGCTGCTCCCCGCGCTCCGCTCCCGGTGGTCATGGCGTGGCGTCAGTGCGTACGGTGCGCCGCCCCGGGGTGGTCCTTCGCGAGCCGGGCGCCGTCGCCGGTGCCGTAGCGCTCGCGCAGGGTGGGGCCGCCCGCGTCGGCGGCGGCGGGCATCCGGCCGCGGCGGCGCAGCTCGGGCACGACGTGGGTGACGACGTCGGCCATCGTCCCCGGGGTGACGGCGTAGGCCAGGTTGAAGCCGTCGAGGTCGGCCTCGTCGGCCCAGCGCTCCAGCTCGTCGGCGACACCCGCCCCCGACCCGACGAGGAGCGGCCCGCGCCCGCCGACGGTGATGAACTCCGCGAGCTCCCCCACCGTCCAGTCGCGGTCCGGCCCGGTGAACGACGCCAGCGCCGAGCGGGTCGCGTCGGTCTGCACGTACTCGAGCTTCTGCTCCGGCGAGGCCCCCGCCAGGTCGACGCCGGACCAGCCGCCGAACAGCGCCAGCGCCGCGGACGGGTCGGTCAGCTCCAGGTACTCGGCCAGCGTCGCGCGGGCGGCCGCGTCGGTCTCCCCGGCGATCGCGGTGAGCATCGCGAAGACCTTCACCGAGCGCGGGTCCCGCCCGGCGCGGGCGGCCTCGGCACGCACGGCGTCGACCGAGCGGCGGACCACCGCGGGCGACGGGCCGGACACGAACACGGCCTCGGCGTGGGTGCCGGCGAACCGGGCACCGCGCGGCGACGCGCCGGCCTGGAAGATCACCGGGGTGCGCTGCGGGGACGGCTCGGACAGGAACGGGCCGGGCACGTCGAACCAGCGGCCGTGGTGGGCGATGTCGTGCACCCGGTCCGGCTCGGTGAACACGCCGCGGGCGCGGTCGCGGACCACGGCGTCGTCGTCCCAGGAGCCCTCCCACAGCTTGTAGCAGACCTCCAGGAACTCCTCGGCGAGCTCGTAGCGCTCGTCGTGCGGGATCTGCCCGGACCGGCCGAGGTTGCGCGCCGCGGAGTCCAGGTAGGACGTGACGACGTTCCAGGCGACCCGGCCACGGGTGAGGTGGTCGAGGGTGGTGAGCCGCCGCGCCAGCGCGTAGGGGTGCTCGTAGGCGACCGAGACGGTCACCCCGAACCCGAGCCGCGAGGTCACCCCCGCCATCGCGGGGACGAGCAGCAGCGGGTCGGCGAGCGGGACCTGCGCGGCGGCGCGGACGGCGGCGTCACGGGAGGCGCCGTAGACGTCGTAGACGCCGAGGACGTCGGCGAGGAACAGCGCGTCGAAGCCGCCGTCCTCCAGCATCCGGGCCAGCGAGGTCCAGTGGTCGAGGTCGGTGTAGCGGTGCCCCTCGTCGGACGGGTGGCGCCACAGCCCGGCGGACTGGTGGCCCACACAGGCCATGTCGAAGGCGTTGAGCAGGATGCGGCCGGTCATGCCGACACCTTCTCCCGGGCGGTGCGCAGCCCGCCGCGGTGGGTCTCGGGGAGCAGGACGGTGGAGACGACGCAGATCGCGAACAGCACCCCGAAATACCCCCAGATCAGCCACGGGGTCCCGCCGCCGGCGTAGAGCAGCGCGGTGGCGACCAGCGGCGTCGTGCCGCCGATGACCGACCCGATCTGGTAGCCCAGCGACGCCCCGCTGTAGCGCAGCCGGGTGTCGAACAGCTCGCCGTACCAGGCCGCCTGCGGGCCGTACATCGCGTCGTGGAAGAGGTTGACCAGCACCACCATGCCGACCACGACCAGCACGGTGGACCCGGTGTCGAGCAGCAGGAAGAAGGCCCCGAGGAACAGCGGCGCCCCGATCGCGCCGGCCAGGTAGACCGGCTTGCGGCCGACCCGGTCGGACAGGACCGCCCACAACGGCGTCGAGAACAGCCCGATCGCCGACGCGATGATCACCGCGGTCAGACCGGCGCCCTCGGCGGCGCCCGAGTCGCCTTGGGCCAGGTAGGTCAGCGCGAACGTCGTCGCCAGGATGTAGACGGAGTTCTGGGCGATCCGGCTGCCGACGGTCAGCAGCACGGTGCGCCAGTCGGTGCGCAGCACCTCCAGCACCGGGCGGCGGGACAGCGTCCCGGCGTCGCGGGCGGCGGTGAACACCGCGGGGTCGGCGAGGGTGAGCCGGATGGCCAGCCCCACCACGACGAGCACCGCGCTGAGCAGGAACGGGATCCGCCAGGCCCCGGCGAGGAACGCCTCCTTGCCCGCGATCGCGAGCACCGCGGTGTAGACACCCGACGCGAGCAGCATCCCGGCCGAGGAGCCGATCTGCGGGAAGCTGCCGAACAGGCCGCGTCGGCGCTCGGTCTCGGCGTGCTCGACGGCCATGAGCACCGCACCGGCCCACTCCGCACCCACGGCGAGCCCCTGGGCCAGGCGCAGCACCACGAGCAGCACCGGGGCCAGCAGCCCGACGGTCGGGTAGGTCGGCAGCAGCCCGATGAGCGTCGTCGCGACGCCCATCAGCACCAGCGACCCGACCAGGACGGCGCGGCGGCCGATCCGGTCCCCCAGGTGCCCGGCGACGACGGCGCCGATCGGCCGCGCCCCGAACCCGGCGGCGTAGGTCGCGAACGAGGCGAGCACTCCGGTCGCCGGGTCGGCGTCGGTGAAGAACAGCGGGGCGAACACCAGCGCCGCGGCGGTGGCGTAGAGGTAGAAGTCGTACCACTCGATGGTGGTCCCGACGAGGCTCGCGACGGCGGCGCGGCGCGGCGTGGCACCGGACGTCGGGGCGGGATCGGACACGGCGGAGCTGGACACGGGACCTGCCGGTGGGTGAGGCGGAGCGGGGAGTCGGTGCGCGAGGCCGGGGTCAGCGACAGGCGTGCGACGACAGGCGGCCGTGGTCCAGCCACCGCCGGCGGGTCAGCTCCGAGTGCTCCACACCGCCCACCCGAGCAGACGGCACCCGCCCGGCGCAACGGAGCGGGACCGGGGTCACCCCCGCCCGGCCACCCGGGCATGCAGCCGGACCCACTGCCCGGCGTCGAGGTCGCGTGGCAGTGCCCACGGCCCGAGACCGCACTCGCGCGCCCAGTCCCGGGCGAGGGCGCGGCCGAACCGCCGCCCGACGACGTCGACGACCCCGCGGCCGCGGCCGGTGAACACCGCGTCGACCATCCGGTGGTGGTCCCGGGGCCGGGCGTCGAGCAGCGGCACGTCGCGGCGGGCGATCTCCAGCACCCCGCCGTCGACGGCCGGGACCGGCCGGAACGCCCGGGCCGGGACACGGTCGTGCAGGGTGAAGGTGAACCACGGCCACCAGCGGGCGGTGAGCGCGCTGGTGCCGCCGACCGCCGCCCGCTTGCGCGCCACCTCCCACTGCACCAGCAGCAGCGCGTGCGCCCAGCGCGGGGCGCCCAGCAGACGTCGCAGCAGCGGGGTGGTCACCGCGTACGGGACGTTGGACACCACGTCGACGGGCCGGTCCAGGCGGGCGTCGAGCAGGTCGCCGTGGACGACGGTGACGGCGTCGCCGAACCGCCGTCGCAGCCGGGCCACCCGGTGCGGGTCGAGTTCGACCGCGGTCAGCGGCCTGCCGGGCAGCCGCAGCAGCGCGGCGGTCAGCGCGCCGTCGCCGGGACCCAGCTCCAGCAGCGGCCGGGGCGGGTACCCGGCGACGACGGCGGCCAGCGCGGCCGGGACGGAGGCGTCGACGAGGAAGTTCTGACCGTGCTCATGACGGCCGAGCGGGCGGGGCAGGGGGGATCGCACAGGAGGCTCCCGGGGTGGGAGCCGGGGGCGCGGCGGGGCGCCGCCCGGCAGGGGTACGAGGACCGGCTGCTCGGACGGCGGCGCCAGGAGATCGGCAGGGATCAGGTGTGGCGCCGCCGTCGGGCGACGCGCAGGCGTATCGAGGCCACGGGGCGACGGTAGGGGCGAGGGGGTCGCCGGCGCACCCGGATTTCAGTCCGTCAGGTCGGCGGGCGGCGCGGGCCAGTGCGGCAGGACGTGGCCGGGGTAGTCGTCGGAGACGGTGTCGGGGAAGGCGGGCGGGCGCTTCTCCAGGAACGAGGTGACACCCTCGGCGACGTCGCGGCCCTGCCCGAGGTGCGCGATCGCGGCCGAGTCGGCGCGGTGGGCGTCCCACGGGCTGGGCGCGCCGAGCATCCCCCACAGCAGCTGGCGGGTCAGCGCGACCGACACCGCGGAGGTGTTGTCGGCGATCTCGCGGGCGATCGCGTACGCCGCGCCGAGCAGCTCGTCGTCGGGCAGGACACGGGACACCAGCCGGCCGTCGAGGGCCTCGGCGGCGTCGAACACCCGGCCGGTCGCGGCCCACTCCATCGCCCGGGAGACGCCGACGATGCGCGGCAGGAACCAGCTCGACGCGGCCTCGGGGACGAGCCCGCGGCGAGCGAACACGAAGCCGAACCGGGCCGAGGCGCCGGCCAGCCGGATGTCGGCGGGCAGCGTCATCGTCGCCCCGATGCCGACCGCGGGCCCGTTGACGGCGGCGATCACCGGGGTGCGCAGCGCCGCCATCCGCATGGTCACGGTGCCGCCGCCGTCGCGGACGACGCCGCCGATGGTGCCGACGCCCGCCCGGTCGGCGGCGCGCTGCGGGTCGGTGGGATCGAACGACGCCCCGCCGCGGCCCAGGTCGGCACCGGCGCAGAAGCCGCGGCCGCGGCCGGTGAGCACGATCGCGCGGACGGTGTCGTCGGCGTCGGCGCGGTCGTAGGCGGCGATCAGCTCGCGGGCCATCGTCGGGGTGAACGCGTTGAGGCGGTCCGGGCGGTCGAGGGTGATCGTGGCGACCCGGTCGTC
>JAESFO010000548.1_pt1 | contig 24471 bp, 25 predicted proteins | sample 9269421 | NCBI WGS metagenome assembly JAESFO01 (sample SAMN14502839, study PRJNA617101) | algae metagenome | isolation source: Nostoc desertorum CM1-VF14 and co-occurring heterotrophs from rocky... | place: USA: Clark Mountains, San Bernardino, California | collected 2000-06-05 | reverse complement strand
GTAAAATAGACGCTTTACTTATTAGCGTAATACTTAACATATTTAATACTCAAATTTGATTCTTTGCTCATCTATTGGTCAAATGTTCTGTATTTTAGGCTACAAATTTATATGCGCTTACCCTGGTTCAAGGGCGCGTTCGTAAGCAGGCCGTGCATGGATGCGCTCGATAAATTGCTTAATCTTAGGTCGGCTTGAGATGAGTTCGGCTTGCATAGCGACTATTTCCAAAGGAAAGCTCATTTGGATATCGGCGGCAGTAAATTCTTCGCCTACAAACCACGTACTCTTACAAAGTTCACCTTCTATGTAGTCAAAGTGAAGCTTAATCTGGGGTGCGATAAATCCTTCATTTACCCTGCTGCCTCCTGTATCAAAAAGATTGAAGACAAGGTTCATTACCAGAGGTGGCATTGCAGATCCTTCAGCGTAATGCAGCCAATACGTATAGCGCAGACGCTCCGGCGTATCGGATGGCGGGATTAGCCGACCATTGCCGTAGCGGCTTACTATGTATTCGATGATAGCCCCCGACTCAGCAATAGTCTTTTCTGCGTCAGTGATCACTGGTGATTTGCCGAGCGGATGGACTTCGCGCAGCGATGCTGGTGCCAGCATCGTCTTCTGGTCGCGTTCGTAGAATTTAATTTCGTATTCGATACCTAATTCTTCAAGCAGCCATAACACGCGCTGCGATCGCGAGTTGTTGAGATGATGGACAACGATCATAATAGCTACTTTTTTTCTCTGCTTTTGCTCATCTCAAACTATCATCAGTTTCTCTATTCTTCATCTATCTGGTGGTTGCCTTGAGTATCAAAGATGTTGGATATATTTTATGCTGGGAGTTTTCTAATGATTGAACCTTGAGTGTGATCGATCCCGTGGCTCCAAATGTGGCGTGCGATCGCTTTATTAAAGCCACTCGTCGAGTTTCAAAGCAAGCGGCTTTAAAAAGTGCGATCGCGTGACTATAAATTTACGCTTCAGCAAAAACAGAGATTTATGAGGAACATGATTCCTGAACAACTTCCCTCCGCTGATGTCACGTTTATCCATGCCGAAAATCTGGCAATGGGGGCTGATGATCGGAAAAGAGCGATCGCAACTGCTCATCAAGCCATCCAACAAGTTGTAGAAACTTGGCAATCTACTACCTGCATCTGAATCGAGCGACTAAGTTCTGTATTGCCTGCAAAATCAACTAGATGATGTTCAACCTACACTGGAGAGCGATCGATTTCCAGGTGAAAGATATGAGTTTCAGCCTTACCCAAGCCAACTGTAAACATAATTTTTGTCTTCCAAAGCAATAGCATTAGTTGTCAGTCTTAATGGTCGAAAAGTATCAATCATCACAGCAAGTTCGTTAGTTCGTTCTTTGCCAATCGACCCTTCGTACATCCCTGGGTGTGGGCCATGAGGGATGCCACTAGGATGTAAAGTAATCGACCCTCGCTCAATTCCTTTGCGAGACATAAATTTTCCCTCAACGTAGTAGATAACCTCATCGGAATCGACATTAGAGTGATTGTATGGAGCTGGAATTGCCTGGGGATGATAGTCAAACATTCGCGGTACAAAGGAACATAATACGAATCCAGGACCATCAAAGGTTTGATGCACGGGTGGTGGCTGGTGTATTTTACCTGTAATTGGCTCAAAGTCCTCAATATTGAATGCAAATGGCCAAAGATGCCCATCCCAGCCAACTACATCCAGAGGATGATGTTTATATAAGTAACGACTAAACCCACCGCGAGCTTTGAGTAATACCTCAAACTCTCCTTCTTCATCGTGAGTAATCAGTGCTGATGGCGGACGAATATCCCGCTCGCAATAAGGTGCGTGTTCGAGGAATTGACCGTACTGATTGAGATAGCGTTTGGGTGGCTCGATATGCCCGTATGCTTCGACTACAAGCATTCGCTGCTCTACTCCCTCATCTGGCAAAATGCGCCAAATAACTCCGGTCGGAATGACCAGATAATCCCCCGATTTATAGCGGATTATTCCATACTGACTTTCTAGTAAACCGCTGCCTTCGTGAATGAAAATTACTTCATCGCCATGTGCAAAACGATACCAATATTTCATTGGTGCTGTAGGCAAAGCTACGTAAAGACAGACATCTGCATTGGCTATTAAAGGAATCCGAGATGCAATAGCATCACCTTGAGTAGTTAGAGTTGCTGTTCGTAGATGACGATGGCTCAGGGGAACCGATTCTTCATAAGATATATCTCTTTTGCTCTCCAGCAAAATTTTTTGGATTTGAGTGGGTGGATGCAGGTGGTAAAGCAGGGATTGAATACCCGAAAAACCACGATTTCCCATTAGTTCCTCGTGATATAAAGAACCATCAGTTTGGTGAAATTGAGTGTGGCGTTTATGAGGAATATTTCCTAATTTGTGGTAGTAGGTCATGGTTTTCCCCCGCTGGTTTGGGTTTACCGTAGCTCCTTGTTGAAAACAGCATCATCTAAAGATTCCCTCGCCGCGCTTGCTCGCGCTCAATTGCTTCAAACAAAGCTTTGAAATTTCCCTCACCAAAGCCTTGGCAGCCATGTCGCTCAATTACCTCAAAGAACAGTGTTGGTCGATCTTCTACAGGCTGAGTGAAAATTTGTAACAAATAACCATCTCGATCGCGATCTACAAGGATTCCTAGTTCTGCTAGTTTATCCAGCGGCTCTTCAATTTTCCCTACCATCTGTTTTATGTTCTCGTAGTAGGTTGTAGGAACGCTGAGAAACTCAACCCCTGATGCTCTAAGTCGGGAAACCGTCTCGATAATGTTGCTGGTTGCACAGGCGACGTGTTGAATTCCAAGACCCTGATTATATTCTAAATATTCTTCAATTTGAGACTTCCGTTTGCCTTGGGCTGGCTCATTGATCGGCAATTTAATCTTGCCGGTGCTGTCTTGCATCACTTTGGACATCAAGGCAGAGTATTCTGTAGAAATAGTTTGATCGTCAAAGTGTACTAATAACTCAAAACCCATAGTATCAGCGAAGAACTTAGCCCACCGCTCCATAGCACCCAGTTCGACATTCCCAACTACATGGTCAATGTTGGTTAGACCGACTCCTTTCCCCTTAGCTGAGTCTCGAGGCTGGAAACTAGGTGCAAAAACTCCAGTGTAATTACTGCGCTCAACGAACTTGAGCAAAATATCGCCATAGATGTGAATAGCAGCGTAGCGAATTATTCCATGTTCGTCTTTTTCTTCAGTGGGAGGAATTGCTCCCACTGCACCCCGCGCGGTTGATTCCCGGTAGGCTCTGGCGGCATTGGGAACTTCCAAGGCAATAACAGCTATGCTATCGCCGTGCTGAAGTACACTTTTGCAGATGGGATGATTTGGATTCAAACCACTACTCAACACAAAGCGAATTTCTCCTTGCTCCATAACATAGGAAGCCGTTTTGCGATCGCCTGTTTCTAAACCCCGGTAAGCTGTATTGATAAAACCGAAGGCTTGAGAGTAAAACAGTGCTGCTTGTCTGGCGTTACCTACATAGAATTCAAGGTGGTCGAATCGTTGAATCGGAAAAAAATTATTCATAGTAATTCCTCCTTTCGGGAACTACAGTTATTAGTAGGAGGGAAGAACTAAAAGTAAAAGGGTGATATCAAGGCAGTCTAATTATGCAATACAAAAATATTGCAGACTTGTTCATATTCTGCGCCTCTCCTGCGATTTATGCTTTGCAGTACTTGTCTAATGCACTTTTACGTAAATTAATTTTTCACCTATTTTAAGTATAAATATGCCAATAGGAAAATTTATAAGTATGTAACTAAAACTTAACCGGAGCAATCAAAGTTAAATTTAACATTTTGTTACTATAATTTCTTCTTTTTCTTCTAGAAGACCAAGTAAGTAATGGGGAACAAAAAAATAGACTAGAGTAAAGGAAATAAGAAAATACAACAAACGCTGGAAAGCCTGTCTTTATAGCGCTAAACAGGCTTTTAGCGATATTTAACTAAGTTCTTTAACTGAGTTTCAAGCAGAGTTATAACCTGAATTGAGTTTAGTTAATAAATGTGCATAATAACAAGATGAAATCAGGTTAAAGCTTCAACGTTAATGTATCTATTCTGAACTAACATTATTTAATTCTGAGTTAGCATTATTTTAGTCAGGAGATTATCTCCAATGCTGGCATCAATAAAAACACTGTTCTCATCAATTGTTGACTATGCTGGACTCTTCCCCCCGGCAAAACTTACAATGGAAGAGGCGATCGCCAATTATGCTCGCTATCAAACAGCTTGCTACCACTGGATGCTAGGTAATTTTGTACTACCAGTGTCGCGAATAAATGAGTTTGAACAACTGCTTTTAAAGTTGCCTATAAAAGCGGGTAAAACTAAACACTGGCGGCTCAGTGTTATTATCTCTCAAGAAGTGGAGTCGGCGATCGCCAAAATTCAAGCTCTAAATGATAACCCTAAAATAGCGATCGCGTCCCTAGAATTTCCACCGCTTTCCCTGAGTGAAATTGATAAAGTATTTCCTTATCTTCCTGCTGACATTGAAGCGTTTTTTGAAATTCCTTATAGTGGGGACTTAAAAGCATATTTAACTTTACTGCAACACCCTGGTACATCGGCTAAGATTCGCACTGGTGGCTTGAGTGCCGAGGCGTTTCCTACTATTTCTCAACTTTATCGGTTTATCTTTGCTTGTGCCGAAGCTCAAGTTGGTTTTAAAGCAACTGCTGGACTGCATCATCCCCAACCAGGGAAGTATCCCTTAACATACGAGTCAGATAGCCCTAATGCAATGATGCATGGCTTTCTGAATGTAGCAGTGTTGGCAGTGTTGGTTTATTGGCAGAAAGTAACTGCACAAGAAGCCCTAAAAGTTCTTCAGGAGTCTACTCTCGAAAGTTTCTTAGTTTCAGAAGATAGCATCGCTTGGAAAGATCGCCGACTGGACATCTGGGAGCTACAAAAGGCTCGGCAAAATTTCTTTCGTTGTTTTGGCTCCTGCTCATTTCAAGAACCCATAGAATCACTCAAGAATCTGAAACTGTTATGAGCCGTTCAATCGATCAAACTCACGATCCAAGTTTGCGTAGTTGGGTAGAATCTGCCAATCAAAAAGATACTGATTTTCCCATTCAGAACTTACCTTTTGGCGTGTTTCGACATCGTGGTATCCGAAGCTCACGAATTGGGGTAGCGATCGGCGACCAAATTCTAGATTTGACCTCATGTTACCACTCAAGACTGCTCCAAGAACTCCCTGAGCAGTTGCAAGCAGCTTGCACGGCTACTAACTTAAATTCCTTGATGGCTTTAGGAAGTTGGGCTTCATCGGCATTGCGTACTCATCTGAGCGAATTGCTGCGATGGAATGGACAAAAGCTTTCATCAGAGGCAAAACTGCTGGTACCAATGGTAGAAGCAGAACTTTTATTACCTGCGAACATTGGCGATTATACTGATTTTTACGCTTCTATTTTTCACGCTACCAACGTTGGAAAGCTATTCCGTCCTGACAATCCCTTACTCCCTAATTACAAATACCTTCCTATTGCCTACCACGGACGAGCCTCCTCTATTGTACCCAGTGGTACACCTATCAAGCGCCCCCAAGGTCAGCGAAAAGCTCCTGAAGATACTGTCCCTCATTTCGGTGCTTCTGTGTCTCTAGACTATGAAGTAGAGGTCGGCTTTCTAATTGGTGCTGGCAATCAACTAGGACACCCCATATCTATTGGCACCGCAGAGTCACACGTGTTTGGACTTTGCTTAGTCAATGACTGGTCAGCACGGGATATCCAAGCTTGGGAGTACCAGCCCTTGGGTCCCTTCCTTAGCAAGAGCTTTGCCACGACGATTTCTCCTTGGGTAGTAACTTTGGAAGCTCTGGCACCTTTCCGTTGTCCTGCTTTTGAACGTTCTCAGGAAGATCCGTTGCCCCTACCTTATCTGTCTGACTCAATTAATACCAGAGTGGGCGGAATAGATCTGATACTGGAAGTGCTACTTAATTCGGCACAGATGCGCGCGCAAGGGATAGAGCCATTTTCTATGAGTTATGCTTCTTTTAAAGAAATGTACTGGACAATAGCTCAGATGATTGCTCACCACACTAGTAATGGTTGCAATCTCCGTCCTGGAGATTTACTAGCTAGTGGAACAGTTTCTGGTACTGAATCAGGTTCTCAAGGATCTCTGCTAGAAATCACTCGGCGTGGTTCTCAGCCTATTAAACTAGCAACGGGTGAGATCCGAACTTTCCTGGCTGATGCAGACGAAGTTATTATTCGCGGATACTGTGAGAAAGAAAACTATGCCAGAGTCGGGTTCGGAGAGTGTCAAGGTATAGTTCTTGCTGCCGAATGAGCGGAGGGAAGAAATGTAATTTTCAGCCAAAAGACGCATAACATCTAATTAGTACATAATTACTATACTTGAGCGTTTACGGCACACAGCATACTTTCGCTACCTGGGCGATCGCTCATGGAGCCTCCCCAGAGAAAGTGGCTTACTGGCTTGGGGACACTATTCAGACAGTGCTGATTTATTACTGTCACCCAGATGTTACCAAGTCAGAAGCCCCAGATTTTTAAACTACTCGTTTGCTACTCAAAAATCCCTCAAAACGGCTCATTACAGCGATTATTGTACTTGCGTAGGGAAAGCACCAGGCTGTACAGCTATATTAAGATTTTGCCCATTGCGACGTAATTCCATACGTAAATCGCCCCCGACTTGGCTATTTTCTACTGCCTTTTGGACACTGCTGGCATCTGTGACTGATTGCCCACCAAGCTTTTGGATAACATCGCCAGCACGTATCCCTGCTTTAGCAGCTGGTGAATTTGGCACAACTTGCACAACTAATACACCTTTATCTTCATTCACGCTCAAACCGCTATTAGGATCTGAGTTGATACTTTGTTTTAGCTGAGGTGTTAACCCCACCATTTGAATTCCCAAATAAGGATGTTCTACTTTACCTGTAGCTATAAGTTGATTGGATATGCGTTGTGCTGTGTTGATGGGAATAGCAAACCCTAATCCTTGTGCCCCTTGAATTATAGCTGTATTCATGGCAATTACCTGGCCACGGGAATTTAGCAGGGGCCCGCCGGAGTTACCGGGATTAATGGCTGCGTCGGTTTGAATATACTCTACTCGCTTATCGGCAGCACCGATTAAATTGCTACTGCGTCCGGTAGCACTAATGATTCCGGTAGTTACTGTATTATCTAGTCCAAGGGGATTGCCGATCGCGATCGCCCATTCTCCCGGTTGCAGTTGATCTGAGTTACCCAAGGCTACTGAAGGTAGATTTTCTGCCTGAACTTTGATAACAGCGACATCAGTTAATTCATCTTTTCCTAACACCTTACCTTCCAAGGTGCGGCCATCCTTGAGTGTCACTGTCACCGTATCAGCACCATCTACCACATGGGCGTTAGTAAGAATCCGACCATCGGCACTGATAATAAAACCTGAACCAGTACCCCGTTCTACCCTTTCTCGTGATTGTGGCAGTTGGGAACCAAAAAAGCGGCGAAAAAACGGATCGTTAAATTCATCTGGTATCCGGCTTCTTACTGTTCGGGAAGAGTTAATCCGTACTACTGCTGGCCCGACATTTTGCACCACCCGTGTTACAAAGTTAGGATCTGTGGCGGCTAGTACTGGAGGAGCGGCATTTACTCGATTAATTGCCAAATTAGATGCACTCTCAGACATCTGCCGAGAATTTCCAGCCATATAGCCACCTGCCAATGTCATACCTGATCCCAACAGCACCAGCGATAGAGAGGCGGCAGCCTTTTTCCAGGGTGCTCGATTATGGGATTTGGCATCAGCAGTGTTATGTGAAATGCTATTTAATGGGTGTTCTCTGTCGCGAGATTCGTTTTGCATTGCTGTCTGGAAGGATATTTATATCTATTATTAATGTAGATATGATTTATGACAGTTTTGTTGCAAAGGTATTGCGTTGTTGTGAAAGCTTTGGTATTTTACTGAACCATATTGGAATATAGTCATTCTTAGAGGCGCACAGCTTCGTGCTACGTGTTCTTTACCATTCCTGAAGGAAGAAAAATGGCACAGGGGAAAATCTTACTTAAACCTGGCACTTTATGGACAAGTGTTAAAGAACGGACTGAACACGCTTTGCAATGCGGGGCGCTACTGTCAATACCAACCGAATTTGAATTTGTCGAGCAGGATGGTGTGCGCTTTTTGGTACGGATTTTGTCTAACTTGAATCGCAAAAAAGCAGCCAAGGAGAAACAGAAAAAACAATCTGCTACCTCTGCTCAAGAGTTTAATCCTTTTTTGCCCTACGAAGAGGATTTATTTGTGGCGGATATTTCTGATACTCATGTATGTATTTTGAATAAATTCAATGTTGTTGATTATCATCTGCTAATCATCACCCGTGCCTTCGAGGAACAGGAAAGTTTGCTGACTCTGGAAGATTTTGCAGCTATGTGGTCATGTTTGGCTGATTTCGATGGTTTAGCATTTTACAACAGTGGCAAAACCGCAGGTGCTAGTCAGCGCCACAAGCATTTGCAATTAGTACCACTGCCACTTGCACCTTCAGGGCCACAGATACCTATTGAACCTCTACTAACAGCAGCACAATTTCAGGAATCAATACCTTCTGGTGCGGTGGGCTTGACTAACATAATACCAAAACTTCCTTTTGTATACGCTTTCGCACCATTAAATCCCGATTGGATGCAGTCGCCGTTCACAGGGGCGCAAGCAACACTGGAAGTTTATCGGACTTTGCTAAATGCTGTGGGTTTAGATGCAAGGCAATGTGGTGCTTACAATCTGCTAGCGACACGAGAATGGATGTTGATCGTACCGCGATCGCACGAGCATTTCCAATCTATATCTGTGAATTCATTAGGATTTGCTGGTGCTTTACTAGTGCGAAATGCAGCAGAAATGGAGATTCTCAAAGCTCAAGGTCCAATGACTATCCTCAAGAGTGTTGCAGTATAACTAGATTAGCAAGAAAGCCAGTATTCCTTCTGCCTGCTGCCTCCTGCCTGATCGCTTGACTTGATAAGGCGATCGCTACAAACTGTGAACAAGTGGCTGATAATTAGATATATGCTCTTTGACGACAAGCCGCTCTGTATCTACGCATCCTTTGGGAATATACTTTTTCAGTAGCTTACCCACAATCGAAATACCTTGCTCAATCTCTTCTGGGGAGAGACAGAAAGTCAGACGCATCGCTGGATAACCCTGCTTATCGGGGAAAAATGCCGAACCGCACGCCAAGTAGACATTTTGTGCAAAGGCTTCCTTACGAATTGTCCCAATCGGAATATCATCTGGTAACTGTACCCAGAGAAATAATCCCCCTGTGGGAACTGTCCATCGGATTTCTTCAGGAAAATAACGCTCCAAAGCTTGCAGCATAGTATTACGACTTTGGAGATTATCGGTGCGAAGCCGGCTGAGGTGACGGCGGTAATGTCCTGAAGCGAGGTATTCGCTAACTATTGTTTGCGAAATACTGGATGTGTGCAAGTCATGGAGCAACTTCTGCTCAATAATTGCTTGATAATGTTTACCTGTAACTACCATATAGCCCACTCGTAAACCAGGCATTAAAGTTTTAGAAAATGTACTTAAGTAAGTCACTAAATTATTTTTATCTAAAGCTTTAATTGGTGCTGGCACTGCATCGAAGTTTATGCCTTCATAAGCATTATCTTCCAAAATTGGGCATTCATATTTTTCAGCTAATGCTAGTAATTGTTTACGATGATTTTGTGTAGTTGTCAATCCAGTTGGATTGTGAAACGTACTAATCGTATAAATTAATTTCGGGCGGTGGCTGTGGAGATATTGCTCTAATAAATCTAAATTCATTCCCTCCGCACTCATGGGAATGCCAATAATCTTAGCTCCTAAGTTTTCTAAGATAGAAATTGCACCATAATAGGTGGGAGCTTCGACAATCACCCAATCTCCAGGTTGTACATAATAATTCATCGCTAATGACAACCCTTGCTGAGAGCCATTAGTAATAATTAAATCCTCTGGAAAAACCTCTAATCCTTGATGTACTAGCATCTGGGCAATTTGTCTGCACAGAGTTAGTTGTCCTTGAGGCATCTCGTGGGGAAAAAAGATATCAGCATCATCTTGTCTTAATGCTCGTCTAGCAATGAGGTTAATATCCTTTGGCGGACGAGGATAACCGTAGCCAAAATTAATTATTCCTGGCTCCGTTTGTGCTTGCACCAGTGGAGTATACATCTCATAAAAAGAACACTTTCCTGGTTTTGTAATTATGACATTTTGGGCTGGAGCAAATTTAGATTCTAGGTTAGCGCTCTTAACAGGAACGCTGCTCACAAAGTATCCTGAACCCTGACGAGCAGAAACAATTCCATCTGCTTCTAAAACATTATATGCTTCAATAATAGTGAGTTTGTTAACTTGTAAACTTTCTGCAAGAGAGCGGATTGAAGGGAGGCGATCGCCACTTTTGAGTGCGCCAGATTTAATCAGACAACTGATGCGATCGCGGATTTGTAAATAAATCGGTTTGGGTGACTGCCGTTCTAATAAAATGTTCATTTTGGCGCACTTGTCAATGATTAAATAATCACCAATACTGGCAATATAAACTATTTCTACCAACTTTACCTAGTACAGTTGAGAGTTTTTTCACTATACCAGTTGGGATGCCGCTTAACTGTACTAGATAAAATCTGCCAAAACTGTACCTTCTCAGTTAAAAACTATTACGTAAAAGTAAAAGTAATAGTTCACTGTTTATCAGGTGCTTTCACTATGAATAAATCTAATTTTTTGTTAAATTTACGAAACTATTGGCAGTATTTTGTTACATGGATGAATAGTGGTTCTGACCTCCAAGTGTGGCCGGAATCAGACCGTCGTGGTAACATTTCCTGTTGGCACGCTTATGATCCGATCACAGGACACTCTGTCTGTTTTGGTTCTGAAGAAGAAATGCGAATTTGGATTGACAAATGTTACTACAGATAAAATCTTTCGCTAATCAATATGAGAAATAGACAGTTTGGAAGAATTGATGACATTTGAAAACATCTGCCATTAGCTAAAATTCTGAGAGTTGAAACGCTAGGAGACTCGACCAAATCCGCCTCCTCCAGGAGTTTCTATCACAAAAACATCCCCAGGTTTCATCTCTGCTGTTGCTGTGCTGTCTAAATTCTCTTTAATTCCATTCTCACGTTGTATCCAGTTGCGTCCGACAATTCCGGCTTCCCCACCATTTAATCCAAAGGGAGGAACAACCCGATGTCCAGAGAGAATATTAGCTGTCATGGGTTCTAAAAAACGGATGCGGCGCACAACTCCATTACCACCGGAATATTGCCCTTTACCACCGCTATCATGACGAAGACTAAAGCTTTCTAAAAGTACTGGATAACGGGTTTCTAAAACTTCTGGATCGGTCAAACGAGAGTTAGTCATGTGAGAATGAACACCATCAGTTCCATTAAAATCAATTCCTGCCCCAGAGCCGCCGCAGATAGTTTCATAATATTGATATTGCTCATTACCAAAAGTAAAATTATTCATCGTTCCTTGAGAAGCAGCCATGACACCTAAAGCGCCATATAAAGCATCAACAATGGTTTGAGAAGTTTCGACATTACCCGCTACTACTGCTGCTGGATAAGTTGGATTCAGCATACAGCCAACTGGAATAATAATTTCTAGAGGGTTAAGACACCCGGCATTAAGTGGAATATTATCATCAACCAAAGTCCGAAAGACATATAAGACTGCGGCTTGAGTTACAGCTTTGGGAGCATTAAAATTACTATTTAGTTGCTCAGAAGTTCCAGTAAAATCAATGGTAGCACTACGAGTTTCTGGGTAAATCGTCACTTTAACTTTAATTCGTGCCCCATTATCCATTTCATAAACAAATGAGCCATCCTTGAGAAGATTGATAGCCTTTCTTACCGACTCCTCAGCATTAGCCTGCACAAATTTCATGTAAGCTTGAACAGTATCGAGCTTATATTGGCAAACCATTTTAGCGAGTTCTTGTACTCCCCGTTCATTTGCGGCAATTTGTGCTTTAAAATCAGCGATATTTTGGTCAGGATTACGAGCAGGATAAGTATGAGTTGAGAGGTGCTGTCTTACTGCGGTTTCTCGAAAATTACCTTCTTCAACCAAGAGAAAATTATCAAAAATAATTCCTTCCTCTTCTACTGTCGTACTGTAGGGAGGCATTGAACCGGGAGTAATCCCACCGATATCTGCTTGGTGTCCGCGAGAAGCAACAAAAAAGAGGGGAGTAGGGAGTGAAGTATTTTCAGGACTCTCTAGAAAAACAGGGGTAATTGCAGTTACGTCGGGAAGGTGGGTTCCGCCATTATAGGGGTTATTAGATAGATAGACATTTCCTGGTTTTAGGGTGTCGCCTTTTTCGTCAATTAAACTGCGGACACTTTCACTCATAGAACCTAAATGTACAGGAATATGTGGGGCATTTGCTACTAACAATCCCGATGAGTCAAAAATAGCGCAGGAAAAATCTAGCCTTTCTTTGATATTTACAGATGCTGCCGTATTTTGGAGAACAATTCCCATTTGTTCGGCGATAAATTGATAGAGATTTTTGAAGATTTCTAAGCGGACGGGATCTGGTTGCGTTGTTGTGTACATGTTTGATTCCTATTCTTTGCTAAAATTATCTACTAAAGTGATTAAAAGTAGATCAATGAAGATTCGGCCTGCTACACCTGATGACATATTACTAATTTTTTCCTTTATCCAAAAAAAGTCTGAGTTTGATAGAAATATTGGTGCTTATTCTGGTGTAATTAAAGTTACTGAGGAAAAAATACGTAAAACAATTTTTGGAACAGTACCTTTCTCTTACGTTTTATTTGCAGAAACCTCAGAGTGTGTGGTTGGATTTGCTTTATATGGATTCAGATACTCATCTTTTGTAGGGCAACCGAGTATCTGGCTTGATGATTTGTATGTGGATGAAGATATGAGAAGTCAGGGAGCAGGAGCCGCGTTAATGAGTTATTTAGCTCAAGTAGCAAAGGACAATGATTGTACCCATCTTGCTTGGAATGCTGATGTTCGCAATAGTCGCGGACTTAGTTTTTATAATAGGCTAGGTGCAAAAGTTACGGAGCAGAAAGGTAATCGCTGTTTTTTAACCTGGATACCACAAATACTTGCTGTATAAGCAGTTTATAGACGCTGTAAAATTAGATGATTACGTTCAGTTAATATTGCTTGCCAATTAGGTTCTACTACAATTGTGCTAATTTTCTCAACAACGATCGCAGGCCCATTAATACTATCTTCTGGTTGTAAATCTTCCCGTCTGTAAACAGGAGTATCATACCATCTATCAGTACTAAACATCCTTACGATCTCAATAGTTCGGGGAGGTTCAGCTATAGAGCGTGTACGAGTAATTAAGGGTTCTTCGGGAGTCTCCATTTTCTGAATTACTTCTACTGAGGCTGATTCGACAATTAAAGTTTTATCTAATTGAATGAAACCATAACGGGATTTATGTTCATCCTCAAATTCTTGCCGCATCAATACCACATCATCGGCAAAGTTAACGGTTAAAGTAGAGTTAGTTCCTTCATATTTTAAGTTTACTTTTTTTACTATTTCTGTTTGAGTATTAACTTCATCTATTTCACTTCTAGCTTGAGTTTCTAAATATTCCATTAACTGGTGTAATTTAGGAAGTAATGCTTGGGTTAAAGGCTGCTCTACTCCTCTTTCTCTAATTGCCCGGACATCAGCTAATCCCATTCCATAAGCAGAAAGAACACCAGCATAAGGGTGAAGAAATATTTTTTTCATTCCCAAGGTATCGGCAATTAAACAAGCAACCTGCCCACCTGCACCGCCAAAACAACAAAGCACATATTGGCTAACATCATAACCCCGTTGCAGACTGATTTTTTTAATTGCGTTCGCCATATTTTCTACTGCGATCGCAATAAATCCAGCCGCTACTTGTTCGGGAGTAGAATGATTTAATGTAGCAGCTTGAATATTTTGGGCTAATTGTGTAAATTGCTGAATAACAGTCTCTTTATCTAAAGGTAAATTCCCATCAATTCCAAAAACCGAGGGAAAATATTGTGGGTGAATTTTGCCTAACATCACATTAGCATCAGTAACCGTTAATGGGCCCCCGCGTCGGTAACAAGCAGGGCCAGGATTTGAACCAGCAGATTTAGGGCCGACACGATAACTAGAACCATCAAAAAAGAGAATTGAACCGCCTCCAGCAGCAATCGTATTAATTGCTAATACGGGAACTCGCATCCGCGCCCCAGCAATTTCTGAATCTAATTGTCGTTCATACTCTCCTTTAAAGTGGGCAACATCTGTACTTGTCCCTCCCATATCAAAGGTAATAACTAACTCAAAACCTGCTCTTTTACTAGTTTGGACTGCACCGACAATACCACCAGCCGGGCCACTCAAAATACTATCTTTGCCTTGAAATTGTTCGGCTACGACTAAACCACCATCAGATTTCATAAACATTAATTTGACTCCAGGTAACTGACTCGCTACTTGGTTGACATAGCGGCGTAGAATCGGAGTTAAATAAGCATCGACTACTGTTGTATCTCCTCGGCTGACTAATTTCATTAACGGACTAACTTGATGAGATACAGATATCTGTGTAAAGCCGATTTCTTGGGCAATTTTGGCTATTTCTTGTTCGTGTTTGGGATAGCGATCGCTGTGCATAAAAACAATAGCACAACTCCGAATTCCTATGCTGTAAATTGCTTGTAAGTCATCTTTGACTTGTTGAATATTTACAGGAATTAATTCATTGCCATGAGCATTATAACGTTCATCAATTTCAACTACCTGCTCATAAAGCATGGTTGGTAAAACGATATGACGGGCAAAGATATTAGGGCGGTTTTGGTAGCCAATTCGCAGCGCATCTTTAAATCCTTTGGTGATGAGAAGAACGACGCGTAGGATGGAGTCCTTGCCGTAGGCATCGCCTTTCCTTTCTAATAGTGCATTTGTTGCTACTGTTGTCCCCATTTTTACTACTTCTATCGCTTCAGTAGGAATGGGTTCGTTGCCGGAAATATTCGTAATATCCCGTATACCTTGGATGGCTGCATCTTGATATTGTTCGGGATTTTCTGAAAGTAATTTGTAGACTACAATCCATTGCCCTTTAGGTAGAGAAACAATTAAAAAACGTTCAGGATGTTTTGATAGTCCATCTATAATTGCCTGATTATTCGTAACGGCAACAATATCTGTAAATGTACCACCGCGATCGGCAAAAACTTTTAACATTGCTCTATTTCCTTAATGCTGTGAGATATGAACTTTTAACTTCAATCCAGCAACGTAAGCGTTCAAGTAGATGATACCCTAAGTCAGTAGTGAAGTTATGACTAATAGTTTGACTGTTTATGATTATGTCAAGACAGCATCAAAAAAGACTCCGGATTTGAAAACTGTCGCTGAACAGTTGGGCGAACGCTTTAAGGCTATCAAAGGTAGACTTACTAAGAGGTTGTTTGAAAAGTATTTCACTGTGACTTTAGACACTTTCAGATCCCCCCTAACCCTTAAAAAGGGGGGAACCGGAATTAAAGCCCTCCTTTTTAAGGGGGGTTGTGGGGATCGATAACGTTTTGCTACCCACGAAAGGACTTTTAAAACATCCTCTAAAGCTGCGTCTGCTTCTTCAGTTTTTAATACTCATTAATGAGCCTTTGAACTCCATTAACGAATCTTCTGATACCTCGTTCCCAGCCTCTGGAAATGCCTATTGGTAGGCTCCGCCCCCCGAATTCGCGGCAAAGCCGCAATGAACTACATTTCCTCTACCTGAAAACAAGATTTATAAACGTTTTTGCGATCGCTATTCCTACACATCTATATAATAAGAAAACAGTCACTATGAGCTATAGCTATATTTTGAAACGTATATGTACATACAGACAGCAAATCCTAAAAGAAGATAAAGAAACCTGCCTTTCGTTAAACCAAATAATAGGATACTAATAGTAGTAGCATATACAAAAAATCCATTTGTAGCCTTATCTAACTCATATTTGAGTGCATTTGAGTACAGCTTAATATATTGCAAAATATCTTGACTAAATCTTAGCAAAGTCTTACGGGTAAGGTTTCTTGTAGCGTGAACAGAAATTCTTAACCCCTGCCCCAAAAATACTAGTACCCCCATCGTTAAATACTAGCGCCCCTAACCCCAGACAAATTTTAACTTTATGTTAAGTCGGGGTTTTGGCGTTTGAGTACAACCTTAATCAATCCAATAAATCCAATCAGCATTGGGTTTGGTATCGAGTTGGAAGTCACCTGATATAAGCATAAAAATAGCAGATAACTCTTTTACCAGATAGACATTACCGATGCAACAGTCTTTAGACAGTATTAGCGATGTCTCCGACGGGCTTCTCTACGAGACGCTACGCGAACGCCTACCCCCCAGTACCAAAACGCAGGATTCTGCACATACATCCATGCTGAAAAACTTACTCTCTGGCGTTTTTTTTGAGCCATTATTGAGTGATTTTCGCATTATCTTTGAGCGCGATCCAGCAGCACGGAATTGGCTAGAAGTGGTGTTTTGCTATCCAGGATTGCACGCGCTCTGTCTGCATCGTCTTGCTCACTGGTTACATGGTCGAGGTGTAGGTTTTATCCCCCGTTTAATTTCCCATTTGGGGCGATTTTTGACCGGAATTGAGATTCACCCAGGTGCAAAGATTGGTCAGGGTGTGTTTATCGACCACGGAATGGGTGTTGTCATTGGCGAAACTGCGATCGTGGGCGACTATACACTGATTTACCAGGGCGTTACTCTTGGCGGAACTGGTAAAGAAAGCGGTAAGCGTCATCCCACAGTGGGTAAAAATGCAGTGATTGGGGCGGGTGCGAAAGTTTTGGGTAATCTGCAAATTGGCGATCGCGTCCGTATTGGCGCAGGTTCCGTTGTCTTGCGGGATATCCCCAGCGATTGCACAGTTGTGGGAATTCCCGGTCGAATTATTTCCCGAAATGAAAACGCCAGCCTTTCTCCTTTAGAACATGGAAAGCTACCCGATATGGAAGCAACCGTGATCCGTTCTTTGCTCTCGCGCATTGAGCAACTCGAAAAACAACTGCAAACTTTAAAAGTTAAGAGTCATTAGTCATTGGTCATTTGCAAAGGACAACTGACAAAGGATAACTGACAACCGACATAGACGCGTCTGCGGCTTCCCGCAGGGTAGGACAAAAGACAAATGACAAATAATACTTTAGGCGATCAAGTTGTGCAGATTCCTTTGAGCGATCGCTGGCGAATCTATCACCGACTGCAAGAGTTAAAAATTGAGAGCTACTGTCCCCCCGATGGTTCTTTACGAGTGCAAGTGAACAATTTGCTGGAAGCGATTCTAATTCGCAGTACAGTTATGCAACTTCTTGCTTCTCGTCAGGAATTATTAGAGTGGCTAGAGCGTTGCTGGCTTTACAGTGATGAGTCATGAGTCTTCTAATTCAGACCCTATTAATCTTGAATTCATGACGAAATCACTGTACTTCATCCTTTTTGTTCATAGATGCACAAAGCTCAAATAGGTTTAGACTTTGAAGCTACTGTATGCTTGCAGAATTTATTGCAGACTGAGATGGATTAGATAGGGTTTAGATTTTATTTATTCTAGTAAATCTAAAATTTCCCTGACACATAGCAACAATTAAAAAGGCAAAGTTTCCAAATAAAATTTGGGAATTCTGATTTTTAATTATTTTCCCAAATTAGAAATTGAAAGTTCAATCATTTATGGCGACTCGTAACCGAGATATAAAACTCCTCACTTTTTTGCACAACGAACTTGAACTTTCAAATGCTGATATCGCTGTAGCTCTGCGACACCGTGAATTAGAAAATGGGCCACTACCGATGCTCCTCTGGCAGTATGGTTTAGTTGACTTGGAGCAGCTAGGAAAGATTTTTGACTGGCTAGCAGAACAAAGTTAGCCAATTTTAACCCTTTGACTTTGAGTACCATTACCTGCCGAAATTACACACCAATGCTCTAGAAAATCTGAGGTTACTAAGATGATTACATCCTTAATTGCTGGATTCTGTGTTTTACTTTGTTCAGGGTTTGCTAATAGTTATATTAGTTCATTGCTACTCGAACAAATTCCAACTGACATCGGTAAAAACGATTAGTAAATTATACATGGTTTTAGTTCTCTGTCATACAGATGTGATGCTAATAATAGGGCAATAATTAAGGATCATGTATCCTACATTATGAATTGTGATATTTTTAGCATTTGCCATCGCTGGGGATTGTAGAGAGAAAGGTTATTAAGAATACTTCCAAGAGAGGGATATTTGCAATGAATCAAATCATAATTAATGACACTACATTACGTGATGGCGAACAAGCAGCAGGTGTTGCTTTTAACCTAGAAGAAAAGGTTGCGATCGCTAAATTTCTTGATGCCATTGGTATACCCGAATTAGAAGTCGGTATACCAGCAATGGGTGATGAAGAAACGCGGGCGATCGCCGCAATTTCTGACTTGGGTTTACAAGCAAAACTCCTCGGCTGGAACCGCGCTGTTATCTCAGATATTAAGGCTTCTATTGCTTGCGGACTGAACCGGGTACATATTGCCATTCCCGTCTCTGGTATCCAAATTGCCGCCAAATTCCACGGCCAATGGCGAGTTAGTTTACAAAAGCTCAAAGACTGTATCAGCTTCGCGGTCGATCAAGGTCTTTGGGTAGCAGTCGGTGGCGAAGATTCTTCCAGGGCTGATGAAAACTTCCTCTTAGATGTAGCGCTTTATGCCCAAGAATGGGGTGCATCCCGGTTCCGCTTCTGCGACACCGTAGGAGTTCTCGACCCTTTTACCACCTACACCAAGGTTAAACGGCTGGTTTCAGCTTTGATGATTCCCCTGGAAATCCATACCCACAATGATTTTGGTCTGGCAACAGCCAACGCCCTTGCGGGAATCAAAGCCGGAGCCTTATCAGTGAATACCACAGTCAACGGATTGGGTGAAAGGGCGGGAAATGCAGCTTTAGAAGAAGTTGTCATGGCGATCAAACGCATTTACGGCGTTGATTTGGGCATCGACACACCCGGGTTGCTGGAACTGTCTCAACTAGTTGCAGCCGCATCAGGAGCTAGCGTACCACCCTGGAAAGCGATCGTTGGCGAAAATACCTTCGCTCACGAATCTGGTATCCATGCTCACGGAGTACTACAAAACCCCATTACCTATGAACCATTTGCTCCCGAAGAGGTGGGTTGGGAACGGCGTTTAGTATTAGGTAAACATTCTGGACGGCATTTGGTTTCAAACTTGCTAGAACAGCATGGAATTTTCTTGAACTCCCAAGAAACCCAATCTGTTTTAGACGCAGTGCGCCATCAATCGGTACAGAAAAAACGCAGCCTGACGACAGAAGAACTATTGAATTTGGTCAGAGAACAGAGGTACTCTCATGCAACGCGATGAATTAGAGCTAAACTTGCCACCTGCTTTTGAAATTGGTGAAAAAGTCAGAGTTCGGAAACTGCTCAAGAACGATGGTACTTTTCCTGGTAAAGAAGTTGGGCAAGTTCTAGTGAACAAAGGAGATATCGGCTACATAGCCAGTATAGGGACATATTTACAGACTTCCTATATTTATGCTGTGCATTTCTTGGAAACAGGATTCGTCGTCGGCTGTAAGAAAAAAGAACTAGAATCTGTTGAGGAATCTCATGAAAGTAATGCTACGCATGAATGATGCCGGTACTTTAGTAGTCTACGTTGCTAAAAAAGACCTTGAAGAAGAAGTAGTCAAACAAACCGATGGAAATGATGGCAAAGTTCTCACCCTAGCAAATGGTTGGGAATTAGAATTTCGTGATTTGCCAGACACAGCAAATTTACCTCAAACAGTAGAAGCTAAACGCCTCGCTTAAAAATAGTTAGGAGTTAGGAGTGATGAATTATAAATTTTAACTTCTAACTCTTAACTAATGACGAATGACGAATGACCAATGACTAGTTACTAACTTTTTATCAATTATGGGTGACAAGTATTTGACGTTATCAGAATTGAACCTTGAGGGACAGTTACTAGGTTTTGTTGGTGGCGAACCAGGAAAATATAAATACTTACAATTGGCAGTTCCATCTGGAGATATAGAAATAAAACTGCCTAAAGAGTTGCGCCGTTCTCTGAGTTCATCTTTAGTTCCTGGCCAGAAAATTCGCGTTTGTGGCCATAGCAAGGTAGACTCACGCACAAGTAAAATTAAAATTAAAGCCTATCGGGTGATGCCAATTGATGGGTGTCCAAAGCAAGATTTACCACCTCAAATCAAAGCGAGGATTATGGTATGTCAAAAGGGCGGTTGCCTTAAACGTGGTGGTAAAGGATTATTATCAGAGTTAGAAAAAACTTTGTGCGATCGCGGTTTGTTAGACAAAGTTACCATTGAACATACCAGTTGCCAAAAATGCTGTGGTAGCGCTCCCAACTGTGTTTTACAGCTTGGTAAAAAGAAATACAAGAATATTCATCCTGAAGCGATCGCCTCTTTGCTAGAAAGTCACTTAACTTAAGTTACAAAAATACCTGTAATGTAATTATATAGGTGGAAAAGGTAGATTCCTACTTCCGCCTATTTTAGTGTAAAAACTCATACCTGCCCCTGCACCGCCATTGCCGCCATAGCGATCGTTAGCACCAATGCCGTCCTGACCTTTGTTTGAGTTTTATAATAAGGGAAGATGTGCAAGCGATCGCTTCATCCACCGTATCCAAAATCTCAGCAATACGCTGCTGTTCTGGTAAAACTGGTAATGAAATAAGAAAATGGACTACATCATCTCTAGTAATATTGGGATCTTCGCGTGTACTTGCAGCAATTCCTTTCCACCGAATTCTTCCATGTTAAAGCGCACGAAGCACAAATTCGTATTCTACTAAAGATGATATTTTAACAAATCATTCATCCAAAAATCCTAGTTGCATCAAACCCATGTGCTGCTAATAGCGAAGATTTAGCCTGTTTGCAGCTAAAAATAACACTTTAAAGCATAAGATTGCCGGAATTGGAACGGTTTGCTACTATAGCAGTGCTGTCAAGGGGAACAGTGCTGCTAACAAATAGTTTGCCAATATGCCACAGTTTCCTACGTCTGATGAGTTAGTAAAAATACTTGACCGTATTCTGGACGGTAGTCGAAATGAAAACGATATTAATTTACTACGGCAATGTCTAAAGACAGTTAATGGTCAAAGTCAGGTGCAGTTAGCAAATTACATTGTTAACCTTGCTGAAGGAAATGATATTCATATTGGCGATCGCATCACCTACCAAGGTATAGACGAAGAAACAAAGACGATTCTCCGACAGTTACAACAAGCCCTCCAGAAAAGCCCACTTTCAATTTCGTCTAATTTTTCTCCTCAAAGCACAAATAAAAAGTTTTTAGTCAACACTAATCCACAAAAGCAAATAAGCCCACCACTACCAGAGCTTAATAGTTTTGAGTTTGAAGTGGTAACTGTAGATCATAAAGGTAAAGAAACAAAGCGTTACCGTAAACAGGCTGAGTGTTTGATAGAAAATTTGGGAAATGGTGTTGTACTGGAAATGGTTTCCATTCCGGGTGGTAAATTTCCAATGGGTGCATCGCAATATCAAGAAGGATCTCAAGAGGATGAACGTCCCCAGCACTTAGTTACTATACAACCTTTCTTTTTGGGGAGGTATCCTATCACTCAGCTACAGTGGAAGCTTATTGCAAACCAGCCAAAAATTGATCGAGACCTTAACCCTGACCCATCCTATTTTAAAGGCGATAATTTACCTGTAGAGCGAGTTTCCTGGTATGATGCATGGGAGTTTTGTGAGCGACTGTCGCAGAAGACAGGAAGACAATATCGCTTACCCAGTGAAGCTGAGTGGGAATATGCTTGTCGTGCGAGAACTTCAACCCCATTCCATTTTGGTAAAATCATCACAAATAATTTAGCTAATTATTGCAGTCAAAATACCAATATTAATGGCAGCGATCGCCAATATACGACCGAAGTTGGTAGTTTTCCAGCTAATGATTTTGGTTTATATGATATGCACGCTAATGTCTGGGAGTGGTGCGATGATTATCAACACGATGACTACCAAGGCGCACCATTAGATGGTAGTGCATGGGTAGATGACGGGAATGAGGAATATAGGATTTTGCGTGGTGGTTCTTGGGGGTCTCGTTCAAATTTGTGTCGTTCTACATTTCGCTTTTCTGAAGCTGCAACCACTAGAGACAAGGAATTTGGATTCAGGATTGCCTGTTCTTTAATCTAAACTCTTTTAATTAAGAAGGTGTAATTAGTTGATTAATGCTTGCTTTTATATTTTCAATAGATGATGAATCAGAAAACTGTATACTTGTCTCTCGCCGAATTTGAGGCTTGATATTTAATGATGTTCTACTGCATTGCTTTCTGTAAAGATGAGAAAGCCAATTCCAACTTCCTATAACAGCAAGCTTTGTATCATAAACTAAAACTCTTGCATTTGTTCCCCTACTTTCTATATGTAATCCTTCGCCCAAACGAATTAATTGTGAACCTGAATATTGTGATAATAAATCTTTCAGATTATTCTCAGTTGTGGCATCATTATAATCATTATAATCATTATCTTCATTACCTTTATTTCCGTAAACTACTATTACTTTAACTCCTTTTTCTAAAACTGAAACAACATCTTTAGCAAACAATTTTGATTCATTTCCTCGAATCCAAGGCGTGACAATGATCAATTCTTCCTCTACTTGGTCGATAGCTTCTCTAAATATTTTTAGATGTTCGCAATCATAAACTGGAATAGTTCCTGGCTCGGACTGGGGAATTTCAGCCTCAGATTTATATTCTAAGATAACTCCATGCTCTCGAATATGTTCAACAAGTTGACGAGTCAGGTTTCCTTTTTCTAGCCTGTAAAGATTACCCACCAAAATAAATAGTTCTTTTGCTCTTGATACAGCAACATTCAAAAGATTTGGGCGTTTGTTAATCCAATAAACATTATCTTGTGGTTGGCATACTTTTGTAGACAGGATAATTACTTTTTTTTCAGAACCTTGAAAGGTGTGAATTGTTCCAACAGATTTTAGGTTTAATTTAGGAAACTTTTTTATTAATCGTTCTTTCAATGCACCTGCATGAACCTTAAAGGGTGAAATAACACCTATATCTTCTAATGAGTAACCTTGTTTACATAAATGCTCAATTATTTCACATACAGCAGTAATTTCTACTTCATTAACATTATTGCGGATATTACCCTCGACATCGTAAGCAATTAAGTGTGACTCTACTAAAGAATTGACTGGTACTGTTTTTATTTCTAGATCATAGTCAGTAATCACATTGCAATATTGAATAATACTCGGTTGACAACGGTAATGCTCCTTCAAACGAATTCCTTTACCCTTATCTTCCCCTTCTCCACTTGCGCCAGCAGCACGATGATAGGTCGTAGCAGTATACTCCTCTTCTGGACTATAACGATGATAATCAATTTCAGTTAATCCTCTATTAAGAAACGCTGTTTGACGATAGTTCTCGCGTCTTTGATCACTGAGAGTAATAATAGGTTCAATTTGTAGAGGATCACCAACAATAATAGCTTTGCGCGATCGCACTAATAGCGGAAAAGTCTTATGCTGGTCAATCATTCCCGCTTCGTCTACAATTGTGCGGTCAACACATTCCTCAATCCACGGAATCATTTTACGGATTGAAAGCAATGTACAAGTGATTACCGGAAAAATTAAGCTGAGATATTTAATATGCTCATCTAAGTTTTCTGCAATCTTATATTTAAACTTCCAAGTTCCCGAAAGAAGACTGCAATAAAGTTCTAGAGTCTGTTTTGTGTTAGATTTCTTATGAAGTGCTTGCTGAATCAGAAATTCCTGCGATAACTTAAATAGCTCTTTGTGTTTTTCATGAAAGGTTTGATGAAAAGATTTATAAAAATTTTCAAGTGGATTTTCCAAGCTAGTTTCTAATACCTGTAATTCCTTAACAGCATAATCTCTCTGTTGCTTTATCTTGTCTCTATCTTGATACTTTCCCTCTAATATTTGTTGTACTTTTCTTAAATCATCTGCTTCATATAATCGGGAGCATCTCACTTTTTAAAGTGGCTCAAACCGACAATAATCCATTGAGGTAAGCACAGCGATGGGCTAGGACTTGAGGCACATTTTCTCGTTTCCATTGTGCTCCGGAAATTTTTGTTCGACGGTCAACCTGTTTAACGGCAGATTCAACTGAACCTGAACCAATTGAACAAATTTCTTCAGCTTGATAATATTCGTAGTTGATAATGCGATTGCGATGCTTATCAAGAT
>JAESFO010000547.1_pt1 | contig 24583 bp, 18 predicted proteins | sample 9269421 | NCBI WGS metagenome assembly JAESFO01 (sample SAMN14502839, study PRJNA617101) | algae metagenome | isolation source: Nostoc desertorum CM1-VF14 and co-occurring heterotrophs from rocky... | place: USA: Clark Mountains, San Bernardino, California | collected 2000-06-05 | reverse complement strand
TGTCCGAATCGTTCGGCGAATGGAAGAACCTCAAGATCGTGATCCTGGCGCTCGTGGGTCTGACCGCGGGCCAGGCCGTGGTCTGGTACACGGGCCAGTTCTATGCGCTGTTCTTCCTCACGCAGCAGCTCAAGGTCGACCCCACCACCGCCAACCTGATGATCGCCGCCTCGCTGCTGCTGGGCACGCCGTTCTTCGTGGTGTTCGGCATCCTGTCGGACAAGATCGGCCGCAAGCCGATCATCATGGCCGGCTGCCTGCTGGCCGTGGTCACGTACTTCCCGGTCTTCAAGATGCTGACCGAGGCCGCCAACCCCGACCTGGCCCGCGCCCAGGCCACGGCCGGCGTCACCGTGACGGCCGATCCGGCGACCTGCTCCTTCCAGGGCAACCCGGTGGCCCGCGAGATCGACTTCAGGAGCTCGTGCGACATTGCCAAGCGCTACCTGGTGCAGAACTCGGTGAGCTATGAGAACGTGGCCGGCGCGCCGGGCTCGAAGGCGATCGTGAAGATCGGCGACAAGACCGTCGAGGCGCCCATCGGCAACGTCGTGAACCTCAAGTTCGACGAGAACTCCGCCAAGGAGATCGCCGCCTTCAAGAAGGGCGTGGCCGAAGACCTGAAGATCGCCGGCTACCCGGCCAAGGCCGATCCCGCGAAGATCAACAAGGTCCTGACGGTCGTGCTGCTCTTCTGGCTGGTGCTGCTGGTGACGATGGTCTACGGCCCGATCGCCGCCATGCTCGTGGAACTCTTCCCCACGCGCATCCGCTACACCTCGATGAGCCTGCCGTACCACATCGGCAACGGCTGGTTCGGCGGCCTGCTGCCGACCACGGCCTTCGCGATCGTGGCCTCGACCGGCAACATGTACAACGGCCTCTGGTACCCGATCATCATCGCGGCGATCACGCTGGTGGTCGGCACCCTCTTCATCCGCGAGACCAAGGACGTCGACATCTACGCCAATGATTGAGACGCCCCCCGAAGCGCCTTCGGCGCCTCCCCCCACTGGGGGGCACACCCAGCGGCCTGGCAAAGCCAGTTCCGCGGGTGCACTGGGCTGAGCTGCTTCGGGAACTCTCGGGAAGCCGCAGGGCTTCCGTTCAACAAAGGGGCTTCGCGCCGTCCGGCACGAGGCCCTTTTCTTGAACCCAACACCTCTCAGGAGACAGCACCCATGTGGAAGATCGCCATCGGCTTCGTCATCTTTGCCGCCATTGCCCTCTATGTGATCTCGCAGGCCGGCGACAAGATCGACATGTCCGGCGAGAAGCACGGCGGCGACGTCGTGCACGAGCCCGCGCCCGCGGGCCAGAAATAAGCCGGCCGGCGCGTGGCGCCGCGGCGCGCCGGTTCAGCGCTTGAAGCGGCCGCCGCTGATGATCGAGAGATCGGCGAAGTCGATGCCCGAATGGTCCTGCGGCGAATAGCTCACCTCCAGGCCGCCGACATCGTAGGCGCGCAGGCCGTCGAGTGCCGCCAGCACCTTGGCGCGCGTGGGCTTGGGCCCGGCGCGGCGCAGCGCCTCGACCAGCACCTTGGCCGCGGCAAAGCCCTCGAGCGCGGCGGGTGACAGTTCGGTCTGCCCCTTGGCGCGCGCCAGCGACAGGGCTTCCTTGACCATCGGGTAGCTGATCGAGCGCTCGTTCGGGAACACCTGCGTCACGATCACGCCCTTGCTCGCATCGCCGAGCTGCTTGACGAAGCCCGACGACGCGTTGTTCGACAGCGTCACCACCTGCGCGGCAGAGCCCGCGGCGCGCAGCGCCTTGATGCCTTCGACCACCACCGTGCCCGATCCGATCCACAGCACCGCCTGTGCATCGGCCTGCTTGATGCCCGCGACCAGCGCGGGGTAGTCGGGCTTGTCGCGGTCGGCCGGCAGTGTGACCGTGGGCTTGGCCTGGCCCTTGCCGAAGCCGGTCATCGCGCCCTCGAGCGCATCGAGCCCGAACGAATCGGTGACGTGGACCACCGCAATGCGCGAGATGCCGGTGGTGAGCAGATGCTGCACCGCCTTCTCGGCCTCGCGCTGGTAGGTGGAGCGCACGTTGAACACATGCTTCTGCACCGGCCGGTGCAGCACCATCGCGCCGGTGGAGGGCGCGATCAGCGCCACCTCATGCCGGTCGAGCCAGGGCACGATGGCCTGCGAATGCGGCGTGCCCCGGCTCAGGAACAGCGCGACCACCTTTTTCTCCTCGATCAGCACGCGGGCGTTCTCGCCGGCGCGTTTGACGTCGAAGGCGTCGTCCATGCGGACCACCTCGATCTTCTCGCCGTGGATGCCGCCCGCGGCGTTGGCCGCGTCGATCACCAGCTGGGCCCCGCCGATCGTCTCGTTCACGCTCGCGGCCACCGAGCCGGTCATGCCCGCGGTCTGGCCGATCAGGATCTGCGCCGGGGCGGAAGTGGCGGCCGCCGCCAGGAGGGCGGCGCAGAGCAGGTGGAGCTTGTTCATGGAGTCGCTTTCGGAGCCTGGCTGAGACGTAAGCAAAAGTCGTATTTGTTAATAAATTGTCACAACCTGCATCCGTACAAACCCCTGCGCGGGCGCGGCGCATCTGGCGCGGTGCACATGAGCGTCACGCCTGGCTCCCTAGAATGTTTGCCCCACCCCCCAAGGCACTCATGACACAGGGCTCCATCCGGATTCGCGGCGCGCGCCAGCACAACCTTCAGAACCTCGACCTCGACATCCGCACCGGCGAGATGACCGTGGTCACCGGGCCGAGCGGCTCGGGCAAGTCGAGCCTCGTGTTCGACACCCTTTATGCCGAAGGCCAGCGGCGCTACGTGGAGACCTTTTCGGCCTACGCGCGCCAGTTCCTGGACCGCATGGACAAGCCGGCCGTCGACAAGGTGGAGGGCGTGCCGCCCGCCATCGCGATCGACCAGACCAACCCGGTGCGCTCCTCGCGCTCGACCGTCGGCACGATGACCGAGCTCAACGACCACCTGAAGCTGCTGTTCGCGCGCGCGGCCGACCTGTTCGACCGCGAGACGGCGCTGCCGGTGCGCCACGATTCGCCCGACAGCATCTATGCGCAGATCGCCGAGCGCGCGGCCGCGGCCGGCGATCCGCGGCTGGTCGTCACCTTTCCGGTCGAGCTGCCGGCCAGCACCACGGCCGAGGAGGTCACGCAGTGGCTGTCGGCCAGCGGCTTCACGCGCGTGCAGAGCGAGCGCGAGGTCGCCACGCCCACCGGCCCGCGCAAGGTGCTCGACGTGGTGGCCGACCGCTTTCGCGTGTCGAGCGCCGAGCGCGCGCGCGTGGTGGAGGCGATCGAGGTCGCGCTCAAGCGCGGCAGCGGGCGTGTCACGGTGCACGCCACCGGCGCCGATGAGAATGCGCCGACCGACGTGTGGAAGTTCTCCACCGGGCTGCACTGCCCCGAGAGCGACGTGCGCTACACCGACCCGATCCCGTCGATGTTCTCGTTCAATTCGGCCGTGGGCGCCTGCGAGACCTGCCGCGGCTTCGGCCGCGTGATCGGCGTCGACCTGGGGCTGGTGATCCCGAACGACAAGCTCACCTTGCGCGCGGGCGCCATCAAGACCATCCAGACGCCGGCCTGGAAAGAGGCGCAGGACGACCTCATGCGGCATGCCGAGGCCGCGGGCATTCCGCGCGACACGCCCTGGGCCAAGCTCACCGACGAGCAGAAGCACTGGGTGATCGAGGGCACGCCCAACTACAAGGAGGGCAACTGGAACAAGCAGTGGTACGGCGTGCGCCGCTTCTTCGGCTACCTCGAAAGCAAGGCCTACAAGATGCACATCCGCGTGCTCTTGTCGAAGTACCGCAGCTACACGCCGTGCCCGGTGTGCAGCGGCGCGCGGCTCAAGCTCGAGAGCCTGCTCTGGCGCATTGGCAGCAAGGAAGACGCCGACGCGGTGCTGCCGCCGGAGAAGCGCTTCATGCCGCAGGGCGTGAAGTGGACGCGCGCGCAGCTCGAGGCGCTGCCGGGCCTTTGCCTGCACGATCTGATGCTGCTGCCGATCGAGCGGCTGCGGCAGTTTTTCGATCGCATGGGGTTGGCTCCCTCCCCCGCTGGGGGAGGGCAGGGGTGGGGGCACGCGGCCTCCGCAAAAGCTGTGGCGGTGGTGGAGGCCGCGAGCCCCCATCCCAACCTCGGTGCAGGCAGCCAGAGGCTGCCGCCCTTCGGGCCGTCCAGTTCCGCGCGGGCGGAACTGGAGCCGCGGCCTTCAGCCCCAGCGGGGGAAGGAGTAAGACAGGGTGAAACCCAGGCCCTCAAGCTACTGTTCGAAGAAATCACCACCCGCCTGCGCTACCTGCACGACGTCGGCATCGGCTACCTCACGCTCGACCGCCAGAGCCGCACATTGAGCGGCGGCGAGGTGCAGCGCATCAACCTGACGACCGCGCTTGGCACCTCGCTGGTCAACACGCTGTTCGTGCTTGACGAGCCCAGCATCGGCCTGCACCCGCGCGACATGAACCGCATCACCGAGGCGATGCTGCGCCTGCGCGATGCCGGCAACACGCTGGTGGTGGTCGAGCATGACCCGGCCGTGATGCTTGCGGCCGACCGCGTGATCGACATGGGCCCGGGCCCCGGCGTGCGCGGCGGGCAGATCGTGTTCGACGGCAGCACCGACCAGCTGCGCGACGCCGACACCCTCACGGGCCAGTACCTCGGCGGGCGCAAGAAGATCGGCATGGGCTTCAAGCGGCTCGTGAGCGAGAACACGCACCGGCTGATCCTCGAAGGCGTGCGCGAGCACAACCTGCAGAACATCACGGTCGAGTTTCCGCTCGCACGCCTGGTGTGCGTGACCGGCGTCAGCGGCTCGGGCAAGTCGACCTTGGTGCAGGACGTGCTCGCGCCCGCGCTGATGCGCCACTTCGGCAAGGCCACCGAGGCGCCCGGTGCGCACGACCGCCTGCTCGGCGCCGATCACCTCGGTGACGTGGTCTTCGTCGACCAGTCGCCGATCGGCAAGACCGCACGCTCCAACCCGGCGAGCTACGTCGGCGCCTGGGACGCGATCCGCGAGATCTTCGCCACCGCGGCGCTCTCGCGCCAGCGCGGCTACACCGCGAGCAAGTTCAGCTTCAACTCGGGCGACGGGCGCTGCCCGACCTGCGGCGGCTCGGGCTTCGAGCATGTGGAGATGCAGTTCCTGTCGGACGTGTACCTGCGCTGCCCCGACTGCGACGGCCAGCGCTACCGCCCCGAGATCCTCGAGGTGAAGGTCGAGCGCAAGGGCCGCAGCCTGAGCGTGGCCGACGTGCTCGAACTCACGGTGGCCGAGGCGGCCGCGGTGTTCGAGGCCGACCGCGAGGTGGTGCGCGTGCTGCAGCCGATTGCCGACGTGGGGCTCGACTACGTCAAGCTCGGCCAGCCGGTGCCCACCTTGAGCGGCGGCGAGGCGCAGCGCCTCAAGCTCGCGGGCTTCCTGGCCGAGGCGGCCAAGAACGCGACCGCCAGCCGGCAATCGGTGGCGCGCCGCGGCACGCTGTTCCTGTTCGACGAGCCGACCACGGGGCTGCACTTCGACGACATCGCGCGGCTGATGCGCGCGCTGCGCAAGCTGCTCGACGCGGGGCATTCGCTGATCGTGATCGAGCACAACCTCGACGTGATCCGCGCCAGCGACTGGTGCATCGACCTCGGCCCCGAAGGCGGCGAGGGCGGCGGCCGGGTGGTGGCCGAGGGCACGCCCGAGCAGCTGCGGGAGAACCGCGCCTCGCTGACCGGCGCGGCGCTGGCCGACTACGAACTGGCCGTCGGTCCCGAGGCCTACAAGGTGGCCGAGCGCGCGGCGCGCCGCTATGTGGCCAATGCCAAGGCGGCGCCCGGCGGCAAGGCGATCGAGATCGTCAATGCGCGCGAGCACAACCTCAAGAATCTCAGCGTCGAGATCCCGCGCGGCAAGTTCAGCGTGGTGACCGGCGTCAGCGGCTCGGGCAAGTCGACGCTGGCCTTCGACATCCTGTTCAACGAAGGGCAGCGCCGTTATCTCGAATCGCTCAACGCCTATGCGCGCAGCATCGTGCAGCCCGCGGGCCGGCCCGAGGTCGATGCGGTGTACGGCATTCCGCCGACGGTGGCGATCGAGCAGCGCCTGTCGCGCGGCGGGCGCAAGAGCACGGTCGGCACCACCACCGAGGTGTGGCACTTCCTGCGCCTGCTGTACGTGAAGCTGGGCATCCAGCACTGCACGCGCGACGGCGCGGCGGTGCAGCCGCAGACGCCCGACAGCATCGCCGCGCAGCTGATGCGCAACTTCAAGGGGCAGCACATCGGCCTGCTGGCGCCGCTGGTGAGCAACCGCAAGGGCGTCTACACCGAGCTGGCCGACTGGGCGCGGCCGCGCGGCTTCACGCACCTGCGCGTGGACGGCGAGTTCCTGCCGACCACCGGCTTCCCGCGCATCGACCGCTTCAAGGAGCACAGCATCGAGCTGCCGGTGGCGAGCCTCGACGTGCTGCCGTCGCAGGAGAACGAGCTGCGCGCGGCGCTCACCAAGGCGCTCGAGCACGGCAAGGGCGTGGTGCATGTGCTGAGCCAGCTCGATGGCCTCGAAGCCGCCATGCGCGCGGGGGCATCGGCTTCGGGCATCGGCCGCGTGCATGTGTTCTCGACCCTGCGCGCCTGCCCGGTCTGCAGCACCAGCTATGCCGAGCTCGATCCGCGCCTGTTCAGCTACAACAGCAAGCACGGCTGGTGCCCCGACTGCGTGGGCACCGGCGTGAAGCTCAGCAAGGACCAGCGCAAGGTGTTCGACGACTCGGTGCTCGGCGACGACGCCAAGGGCCGCGAGCAAACCTTTGCCGAACCCGAAGTCGAGGACCTGGCCGACGTGGCCTGCCCGACCTGCGAGGGCACGCGGCTCAACGCCACGGCGCGCGCGGTGAGCTTCGGCGTCTCGCAGGCCGACGGCACGGGCGGCATCGGCATCACCGAGCTCGCACGCATGAGCGTGACCGAGGTGCGGCAGTGGTTCGAAGGCCTGGCGCTCAGCGGACGTGAAGCCGAGATCGCGCGCGACTTGGTGCCCGAAATCAAGAGCCGGCTCGAATTCCTCGAAGAGGTGGGCCTCGGCTACCTCACGCTCGACCGCGGCGCGCCCACCCTGTCGGGCGGCGAGGCACAGCGCATCCGGCTGGCGGCGCAGCTCGGCAGCAACCTGCAGGGCGTGTGCTACGTGCTCGACGAGCCGACCATCGGCCTGCATGCGCGCGACAACCAGATCCTGCTCGACGCGCTGCACAAGCTCGGCGACAAGGGCAACACGCTGGTGGTGGTCGAGCATGACGAGGACACCATCCGGCGCGCCGACCACATCATCGACATCGGCCCGAGCGCGGGCAAGCGCGGCGGCCGGCTGGTGGCGGAAGGCTCGGTGGCCGACGTGCAGGCCGCGCCCGATTCGCAGACGGGGCGCTACCTGCGCGATGCGATCAGGCATCCGCTGCATGCGCGGCGCACGGTGTTTCTCCCTCCCCCTCTGGGGGAGGGCAGGGGAGGGGGCGCGGCGGCGTCCATTGAGGGCGCGGGCCTATCGAGCGCCGCCGGCCCCCACCCCAACCCTCCCCCGGAGGGGGAGGGAGGGCATGCATGGCTCAGCGTGCACGGCGCCGACCTGCACAACCTGCAGGACGTGACCGCCACGCTGCCGCTGCGCCGCCTGGTGGTGGTCACGGGCGTGAGCGGCTCGGGCAAGTCGACGCTCGCGCGCGACGTGCTGCTGGCCAACGTGCAGGCCATCGTCGCGCAGCGCACCACCAAGGCCGGCCGCGAGGCCGACGCCGCGGGCAAGCGGCCGGCGTGGTCGGGCTGCAATCGCGTGGAGGGCTACGAGACCATCGACCGCGTGCTCGAGGTCGACCAGACGCCGATCGGCAAGACGCCGCGCAGCTGCCCGGCGACCTACATCGGCTTCTGGGACACGATCCGCAAGCTCTTCGCCGACACGCTCGAAGCCAAGGCGCGCGGCTACGGCCCGGCGCGCTTCAGCTTCAACACCGGCGAAGGCCGCTGCCCCGGCTGCGACGGCGCGGGCGTGCGCACCATCGAGATGAGCTTCCTGCCCGACGTGAAGGTGCCGTGCGAGGTCTGCCACGGTGCGCGCTTCAACCCCGAGACGCTGGCCGTGAGCTGGCGCGGCAAGAGCATCGGCGAGGTGCTGCAGATGGAAGTGGACGAGGCGGTCGAGTTCTTCGCGGCCATGCCCAACATCGCGCATCCGCTGCAGTTGCTGAAGGACGTGGGGCTCGGGTATCTCACGCTCGGCCAGCCGTCGCCCACCCTGTCGGGCGGCGAGGCGCAGCGCATCAAGCTCGTGACCGAGCTCAGCAAGGTGCGCGACGACATCACGCGGCGCGGCCAGAAGGCGCCGCACACGCTGTACGTGCTCGATGAGCCCACGGTGGGGTTGCACATGGCCGACGTCGAACGGCTGATCCATGTGCTGCACCGGCTGGTGAACGGCGGCCACAGTGTGGTCGTGATCGAGCACGACCTCGACCTGATCGCCGAGGCGGACTGGATCATCGACCTCGGCCCCGAGGGCGGCAACGCCGGCGGCCGGGTGGTCGCGGCGGCGCCGCCCGAGGACGTGGTGCGGCTCGGCACGCACACCGGCGTGGCCCTGGCGCCGGTGCTGGCGCGCTGAGGGCGCTGCGGCATGATGGCGGCATGCTCACCATCTACAACGACCGCCATGCGCTGCACCAGGGCAAGGTGGAGATGTTCCGCGGCGAACTGGTGCCCTGCTTCGAGCTGCCCGCGCGCGTCGACCATGTGAAAGACGAGCTGCTGCGCCGCGGCCTCGGCCCGCTCGTGGCGCCCGATGCCTTCGACGAAGCGCTGCTGGCCCGCGTGCATGCGCCGCGCTACCTCGACTTCATCGCCCATGCCTGGGACGAGTGGGTGGCGCTCGACCCGGCCAACGCCACGCGCGATGCGCTGCCTTCGTACTGGCCCACGCGCGGCATGCGCACGGACGTGCTGCCGAAGAGCTTTCCGGCCCGCATGGGCCTGTTCGCGTTCGATGCCGGCACGCCGCTCATGGCTGGCAGCTGGGCCGCGGCACGCCACGGCGCCGCCTGCGCCTGGACCGCGGCGCGGCGGGTGGCTGCCGGTGCGGGCGCGGCGTTCGCGCTCACGCGGCCGCCGGGCCACCATGCGGGCGCCGATTTCTTCGGCGGCTACTGCTTTCTCAACAATGCCGCGGTCGCGGCGCAGGCGCTGCGCGATGCGGGCGTGGACCGCGTGGCCGTGCTCGACGTCGACTACCACCACGGGAATGGCACGCAGGCGATCTTCTATGAACGCGGCGACGTGCATTTCGCGAGCCTGCATGGCGATCCGCTGACCGACTACCCGTACTACCTGGGCCATGCCGACGAGCACGGCGCCGGCGCGGGCGAGGGCTTCAACCACAACCTGCCGCTGCCCCGCGGCACCGATTTCGCGGGCTGGCGCGCGGCGCTCGCCATCGCGCTCGGCCGCATCGCCGCCGTGAAGGCGGGCGCACTCGTGGTCTCGCTCGGCGTCGACACCTTCGAAGGCGACCCCGTCGCGGGCTTTCGCCTGCGCGGCGACGACTACCTGCGCATGGGCGAAGACCTCGCGCGCACGGGCCTTCCCACGGTCTTCGTGTTCGAAGGCGGCTATGCGGTGGACGAAATCGGCGTGAACGCGGTCAACGTGCTGCAGGGCTTCGAGCAGGCCGCGAGAAAATAGGCGCCTGCCGCGCACGCGACAGGCATCGGGTTGCCCCGATTGCCTCCGGCCCCGGAGCAGGGCCCAATGCGCGCTTTCGTTTTATTTACATTCGTTTCTTCTTCAGGAATCCGTCATGTCCCGCCGTTCCCTTCTCTGCTGTGCCGCAACGCTCGCCGCTTGCGGCATCTTTTCTCCGCTGTCGGCGCTGGCGCAGGCGTTTCCCGCCAAGCCGATCAAGCTGGTGATCGCCTTCCCCGCCGGAGGCCCCACCGACATCACGATGCGCCAGCTCGCCGACAACGCGGGCAAGATCCTCGGCCAGCCGGTCATCATCGACAACAAGCCTGGCGCCGGCGGCACGCTGCCCGCGCAGGCGCTGCAGACCGCGCAGCCCGACGGCTACACCGTGGCGCAGATCCCGCTCGGCGTGTTCCGCCTCGGCTACACGACCAAGCTCACGTGGGACCCGCTCAAGGACATCAGCTACGTGCTCAACGTCACCGGCTATGCCTTCGGCATCGTCGTGCCGACCGACAGCCCGCTCAAGACCTGGGCCGACTTCGTCGCCTATGCCAAGGCCAACCCCGGCAAGCTCACCTACGGCTCCACCGGCAACCTCACGAGCCCGCACCTCACGACCGAGATCATTGCGCAGCAGGCCGGCATCCAGCTGCAGCACGTGCCCTACAAGGGCAGCGCCGACCTGATGCTCGCGGTGCTCAGCGGCCAGCTCATGGCCGCCGCCGACAGCACCGGCTTCGCGCCGCAGGTCGAGGCCGGCAAGCTGCGCGTGCTCAACACCTGGGGCGAGAAGCGTCTGGCCAAGTTCCCGAATGCACCCACGCTCAAGGAACTGGGCTACGACATCGTGCAGAACTCGCCGTTCGGCATCGGTGCGCCCAAGGGCACGCCGCCCGAGGTGGTGAAGAAGCTGCACGACGCATTCAAGCAGGCGATGGAAGAGCCGAGTTACGTGGCCGCGCTCGAGCGCTACGACATGCTGCCCAACTACATGAGCTCGGCCACCTACACCAAGTTCGCGCAGGACACGGTGGTGCGCGAGAAGGCAGTGATCGACAAGCTGGGGCTGGCGAAGGGCAAGTAAAGCGATACGCAAGAAGGCCGAGGGGCCTTCTTGCTAACGTTTTGAAGTTGCATGCGTGACAGTGCAAGGGCGCGCACTGATTGCCGGGGCAATGGCAGACAAGCCCAATGCGCTTTCTCATTCTTCAGGAGGAAGCCATGTCACGTCGAACGTCTCTTTTGTGTGCCGCAGCGCTCGCGCTTTGCGGAATCGCCTCACCTTTGTCCGCGCTGGCGCAGAACTTTCCCGCCAAGCCGATCAAGCTGATCATTGCCTTCTCGGCCGGCGGGCCGACCGACGTCACCATGCGCCAGCTCGCCGACAACGCGAGCAAGATCCTCGGCCAGCCGGTCCTGATCGAGAACAAGCCCGGCGCCAGCGGCACGCTGCCGGCGCAGAGCTTGCAGATCGCCCAGCCCGACGGCTACACCCTGGCGCAGATCCCGCTCGGCGTGTTCCGCATCGGCTACACCACCAAGATCAACTGGGATCCGCTCGAGGACATCACGTACGTGCTCAACGTCACCGGCTATGCCTTCGGTATGGTGGTGCCGACCGACAGCCCGCTCAAGACCTGGGCCGACTTCGTCGCCTACGCCAAGGCCAACCCGGGCCGGCTCACCTACGGTTCCACCGGCAATCTCACGAGCCCGCACCTCACGACCGAGATCCTGGCGCAGCAGGCCGGCATCGAGCTGCAGCACGTGCCCTACAAGGGCAACTCAGAGGCGATGTTCGCGATCCTCAGCGGCCAGATCATGGCCGTGGCCGACAGCACCGGCTTTGCGCCGCACGTGGAGTCCGGCAAGCTGCGCGTGCTCAACACCTGGGGCGAGAAGCGGCTGGCCAAGTTCCCGGACGCCCCCACGTTGAAGGAACTGGGCTACGACCTCGTGCAGACATCGCCCTTCGGCATCGGCGCGCCCAAGGGCACGCCGCCCGAGGTGGTGAAGAAGCTGCACGACGCGTTCAAGCAGGCGATGGAAGAGCCGAGCTACGTGGCCGCGCTTGCCCGCTACGACATGCTGCCCGACTACAAGAGCTCGGCCGAGTACACGCAGTTTGCGCGCGACACGGTGAAGCGCGAGAAGGCGGTGATCGACAAGCTGGGGCTGGCCAAGAGCAAGTGACCGGCGCCACCCCGCGGGGGCCTGATATTCCGCCGCTTGTAAACCCGTTGACATACGGCGCTGCGCGCTCTTCCTAGACTCATCCGCAGTTCGACGCGCGCTACCGCCATCACACGCCGGTGGCACGCCGTCTCAGCCCCTCGATGTCACGGATGACGCAATGCGCATTGGCCTTGTCGGTCAGACCCTGTTCCTGCAGCTGGATCAGCACGTTGGAAACCATGACCCGGCTCAGGCCGGTGATGTTGGCCATCTCCTGGTGCGTGAAGGCGATGCCGATCACGGTGCCTCCGGCCGAAGGCGTGCCGTAGGTGTCGGCCAGCTGCACCAGATGGTGCACCACACGCTGTGCAGCGGTGGCCTGGCTCAGCAACAGGTTCTGGTTGGCGGGGATGCGCAGCTTGACGTTGGTCAGCCAGAGCACCTGGCGCAGGCAGGCCGGGTCGCGCTCCATACCCTGCAGCAGTTGCTGGCGCCCGATCTGGCGCGCCACCACGTCCGACGAGGCCACCGCCGTCACCGAGTGCGTGCCGTCCAGGAATGCGCTGCATTCGCCCACCATGCCCTGCGTGCCCACGATGGCCATGTGCTTCTCGTGCCCCGCGGCCGACAGCAGCACCAGCCGCACGCGCCCTTCCTCGACGATGTAGACGTGGCGCACCGCATCGCCCTGGAAGAACAGGGTCTCGCCCTTGCGGAAGCGAACAGCCGGCGCGTCGCCGGCGGTCAGCGGCGCCCAGCGGAAATGCGGCACTTCGATCCACGCGGAGGGCGCTCCGGCGGCTTCAGCGGTCTTGTTCATCGCTCCAGGGCCTTGCGGTCATGCAAGGCAATCTCATGAAACATCCATTCTCTTCCTACCGAAAACTCTTTCCCATCCTGGAACGCACGGCCCAGCTCTCGAGCTGTTCGCAAAGCGCGCTGAGCCTGCCGGTGCGCCAGGCGATCGACGACTATCTCGACGTCTGGCTTCGCCGCGGCGCGGACTGGGGCTACTGGATGGAGCAGGTGGCGCTGGCGCGCGCCGAGTTCGCACGCATGATCCATGCCGATGCGGACGACATCGCGGTGCTGGGCAGCGTCTCGGACGCGGCCTCCAGCATCGCCTCGACGCTGCGCTTCGAGCCCGGGCGCGACACGGTCGTCACGACCACGCTGGACTTCCCGTCGCTGTGCCACGTGTGGCTCGCACAGCAGCCGCGCGGCGCGCAGGTGCGCCTGGTGCAGGCGCAGGCCGGCGAAACCCGTGCCGCCGAACGGATCATCGAGGCGATCGACGCGCGCACCGCGCTGGTCTCGGTCTCGCAGGCCTGCTACTACGACGGCCAGATCGTCGACATCGCGGCCACCGGCCGCGCCGCGCGCGCGAGCGGCGCGATCCAGTTCGTGGACGCCTACCAGTCGGCGGGGTCGCTCGACATCGATGTGCGCGCGCAGGACGTCGACGTGCTTGCCGCCGGTGCGCAGAAATACCTGCTCGGCATTCCGGGCATCGCCTTCCTCTATGTGCGGCCGGCGCTCGCGCGGCAGCTCACGCCGACGGTCACGGGCTGGTTCGGCCGCGTGGATCCGTTCGCCTTCGATCCCGCCGGGCTCGACTTTGCCGACGGCGCGGCGCGCTTCAACACCGGCACGCCGCCGATGATGTGCGCCAGCGTGGCGCGCGCGAGCATGGGGCTGCTCAACGAGATCGGCATTCCGCCCATCGAGGCCTACCTTGCCGAGCTTTCGGCCGTGGCGCTCGAGGAGGCCGCGCGCCTCGGTTTGTCGGTCGCAAGCCCGGCGCTGCCGGCCGCGAAGGGCCCGAACACCGCGATCCGCGTGCCCGGCAACGCGGCCGCGCTCGAGACGCAGATGCTGAAGGCCGGCTACGTGGTGTCGGCGCGCAACGACGTGGTGCGCATCGCGCCGCACTTCTACAACACGGCCGACGAAGTGGTCGGCGCACTGCGCGCGCTGGCGCAGCTGACCCGATGACCACAGCCACGGCGCATTGCGCATCGGTGCGGTGCCAGGTGCCGGCACCGATCGCGCAGGCCTTCCTGGCCGACGGCGTGCGGCTCGGTGGCTGGGCGCTGGGCTGCTGGCAGGCAGAGCCTGTCGGCGGCGGCGTGGTGCGCGGCCGTTCGCTGTTCGACGGGCAGCCCGCGTGGGTCCGGCCGGTGCCCGATGCGCAGGGCTTGGGCGTGACCTACCACGTCGGCGGTTCGGCGGCCTCGCTCGTGCCGCGCATCCGTGCCAGCGTCGAACCCACGCCCGACGGCACCGCGTGCCACATCGGCCTGCACGCGGAGCGCACAGCTGGCATGGACGATGCACGCTGGCTGCGGCTGGTGCGCTGCCACGAGGTCGAGATCCTGCTGATCGAGGCGCAGTTGACGGCGCTGCAGGCATCGCCCGCCACTCCCCTTTGACAACCCTGGAGAAGACATCATGCAACGACGAACATTCGGACCGGCCCTTGCGGCCACCCTGCTGGGGCCCTGGTTGTCGGCACCGCTGCCGGCCTTTGCGAAGCGGCCCGACGGCCCGATCCGCGTGCTGGTGGGCTTCTCGCCCGGGGGCGCCACCGACGTGGTGGCGCGTGCGCTCATCGAGCGGCTCGGCAAGGCCATGGGCGGGCAGCTCTTCATCGTTGAGAACCGGCCCGGCGCCGGCGGACAGATCGCGGCGCAGTTGCTGAAGGCCGCGCCGCCCGACGGCGGCACGATCATGCTGTCGATCGACCATACCCAGGTGATCATTCCGCTCACCATCGCCGCGGCCGGCTACGATCCGGTGGCCGATTTCACCGCACTGGCCGGCGTCGCCACTTACTACAACGTGATCGCCGTGAGCTCCCGCATCGGCGTCAAGACGCTGCCCGAGCTCGGCGCCTGGATGAAGGCCAACCCGAAGGAGGCCAACTACGGCATTCCCGCTGCCGGCAGCGTGCCGCAGTTCATCGGCCAGATTGTCGGCCGCGCGTTCGGCGTGGCGACGAACCCCGTGCCGTACAAGGGCGGCGCACCGATGGTGCAGGACCTGCTGGCCGGGCAGGTGCCGATCGGCATCGCGTCGATGACCGAGCTGATCGAACACCACCGCGCGGGCAAGGTGCGCATCCTCGCGAGCTCTGGCACCGAGCGCAGCCGCATCGCGCCCGACATTCCCACCTTCCTGGAGCTCGGCTTCAAGGGCGTCGACAAGAACCCCTGGCTGGCCTTCTTCGGCCCCAAGGGGCTGCCGCAGGACTTCGTGACGCAGTTCGACACCGCGGTGAAGACCGTGCTCGCGCAACCCGACCTGCAGGAGAAGCTGGCCCGCATGGGCAATGAAGTGATGGCCGCACCCGCGCGCGAAGTGCAGCAATGGGTGGTCGATGCCACGGCGCACTGGGGCCGCGTGATTCGCGAGACCGGATTCAAGCCGGTATGAAAAGCGTCGACGAACCCGGCACCGGCCGGCGCTTCATCCAGAGCGGATCGCCGTACGAGGAACTCGCCGGCTATTCCCGTGCCGTGGTCGATGGCGACTGGATCATGGTGTCCGGCACCATCGGGCAGGACTTCGCGAGCGGCGAATTCCCGGACTCGGCCGCGCAGCAATGCGAGTTGGCGCTCGACACCATCGAAGCAGCACTGGCCGAGGCCCAGGCGACGCTCGGCGACGTGCTGCGCGTGCGCGTCTATGTGCCCGACCGCGGCGACGTGATCGCCGTCAGCCAGGTGCTGCGTCGCCGGCTCGGCGCCAATCGCCCCGCGAACACCACCGTGTGCTGCCCGCTCGCGGTGGAACATGCGAAAGTGGAGCTCGAAGTGACCGCGCGGCAAAGCCGCCGGAAGCCGCACGCCGCCTGAACCGGCGCTTGCCGGCCGGTTTGTTGTTGTTGTTGTTGTTCACCGCTCTTGCCAAGGATTCCCCGATGTCCCTTCTGATGCAACTCGCCCAGGCCATGGGCAACCGTTCGGTCCGCACCATCGATCTCACCCACACCTTGAGCGAGGATTTCCCCGCGCTGCAGCTGCCGCCGCAGTTCGGCCAGGTGGCCGGCTTCCGGATGGCGCGCATCTCGCGCTACGACGAAGCGGGGCCGGGTTGGTACTGGAACAACTTCACCTGCGGCGAGCACACCGGCACCCACTTCGACGCGCCCGCGCACTGGATCACCGGCAAGGACCACCCGCACAACACGGTCGACACCATCGAGCCCGACGCCTTCATCGCGCCCGCGGTGGTCGTCGATGCCAGCGCCGAGGTGGCGCAGAACGACGACTGGCTGCTCGATGTCGCGTTCCTGCAGGCCTGGGAATCGCGCCACGGCCGCATCCCCGAAGGCGCCTGGGTGCTGCTGCGCACCGACTGGTCGCGCCGCATCAGCGACCCGGCCGCTTTCGTCAACATGCGCGAAGACGGCGCGCACACGCCCGGGCCCACGCAGGCGGCCGTCGAATGGCTGATCGGCGAGCGGCGCGTGCACGGCTTTGGCGTCGAGACGATCAACACCGATGCGGGGCAGTCGTATGCGTGGCCGGTTGCGTATCCGTGCCACACGCTGATGCACGGTGCGAACAAGTACGGGCTGCAATGCCTGCGGAACCTGGACCAGCTGCCGCCGACGGGGGCGCTGATTGTGTCGGCGCCGTTGAAGATTCAGGGCGGGTCGGGGAGTCCGCTGCGGGTGCTGGCGTTGGTGGAAGGCTGAGGGCTGCCCCGGCGACGTAGGCGGCGATCGACAAGCGGGGCTGGCGAAGGGAAGTAATCCGGGGCGGGTAGGTCGCAGGTCCTCTTGCGCTACGCTTCGGCCTTTCCCGATAGGGCGCGCGGCGCCCCGGGGCAAGCCTGACAGTCTCGCCAGATGATCGAATCCTTCAAGAAAACCCTTTGGGCCACAGCTGACAAGCTGCGCGCCAATATGGATGCCTGCGATCTAATGTTGGAGTTGACCGGCATGCAGAGGCATTGCGCCGCGGGGCGCACGCTCATTAGCACGCCTCGCGGCGCAGATGCCGCTGTGTGTCCGCGTCGAACGACCTGTTAGCTGTTATCTTGCAATCAGGCACGCCCGTACACCTGGTCTAGGAGTCGTACATGGAATTCGTACAAGGTGTCACGTGCCGCATCGATGAACGCGACGTCTTCTTCCACGTCAGCGCCGTTGAAACGTTTGTAGCGATGCACAATGCCGCGCTTCTGGCTTTGGGACTTCACCTTCACCATCTGCCCCTGTTTAAGGCCGAGCCAATCGGCATGGGCGTACTCGTTCCTTCTCTTCCCGCACTCAACTAGCAGGTTCTCGATCGCCGTCAACTCCTGGGGCGTTGTCTTAAGCGCACAGTCCACAATCGCTTGTCCGTAGAGGTGTATAAGTGCGCGGCTCTTCGCAGAGAAAAGCATCTCAGCCAAGAAGACGTCGAGCCGCTCGTCCTGATCTGGATCGCGCAACATCAGCTCGCGCAAGCAGGACGCAGCGGTGTCTTCTAAAGAATTGAAGAAGATCACGACCCAGCCGATTTGAGGAGCAAGCTCCGCGAGGTAATCAGAGAGCGCTTCTTCCTCGATGTACTCGAACTCCTCGGCTTCGCGGGTTGTACGGTGGTGCTCGCGCATGACAGCTAACATTCAAGCTCAGCGGGCGGCGAAGCCGTCCGCTGCAGCGAAGGGTCGGGCGTATCAGCGGACTCGGGCGACATGCTTTTTTGACGCCCCGTCGCGATCCAACTTTCCTTCCCGCATGAGTATTCCCAGTACGCTGTACGAGAGATAGTCTTTCGAACCGCCTCCGTAGTCACTGCGCAATCCCAAAAGGCTTGCTGCATCCGAATTCGATACTCCGCGAGGGTTCGCCTTTGCGAACTCAAGAACCGCCTCCTTGAGAAGCACTAACCCAAGTTGCGCTTTCTCTTTCACTCCGGACGGCACAACTACTGCCACTCGAGCCTTCGTGGCGAGGCCGCTCGGCAAGACCGAGTTGGTGAGCAGTCCACCTGAGTCAATCGTTCCGAAGGCGGAGATGAGTTCCGCCTCTAGCTTGAGCGCCTGGATTTCGGTAAGCGCGTCGGCAAGCCGAGTGACCAAGACTTGCTGCCCACAAGCTTCGATCTCCCGGATCACTGTGCCTTTGCGAGATTCATCTGGCCGTACCAAGTGATCGTAGGAGCGTGTACCCGTGCCCTTGCCGATGTAGAACGGAAGTGCTGGCGATTTTCGCGGATCTTTCAGCGCGTAAACATAGTACGAACTATCGACAGACAAGGGGACCTCCCTCACAAAGACGCTAAACGTTGAATTCAGCGGTGCCGCAAGGCATCCGCTGGAAAGATTGGTTAGGAATAGGCGTCAAAAACGGGTGGGTTTGCCAAGACGCTGCGCACAGGCCACAAGTTCTTCCATGGTGCTGAGGAAGTCCTGGAAAAGGCGAGTGAATTCGGGTGTGCGGGTGACGAGGGATTCTGCGGTAACGAGTTCGAACTCCAACCGTGAGTGCCGTTGTATATGACACGATCAAGCAGGACAGGGAAAGGTTCTGGCCGGGCATTAAGAAATTCTCTAAGCGTTGCGGCGAAAAAATGTTGGCGAGAGGCCGGCTGATGGCCCACCTCATGCTGTGTTCGCACGCAGTGTCATGCCAAGCGTCAACTCAGAACCTCAGACTTGGGTCCTTCTCTCTGACTTTTGGGATTACGTAGTTTAAAAAGCACTCAGCAAGACCGAAGATGCTGATCGTCGTCTCAGGAAATTTGTCGGTCGCAACTTTGATGTATGTTGCGATCAAATTGGACGATGCACTTAGGAAAATATTTCGATGGTCCGCGTGTGCATGGCCGATCGTGAACGACTTCATGTGCATGAGTGCGTTCAGCGCGTTGCGGTAGCTCTCCTCCCAGTTTCCGGGGTCACCTACCGAAATTTGTATCACCTTTTGATTGATGGACGGGAAGCATTCATTTAGGAGGCCACAGAATTCGTTAACCTTTCTCGCGTGAAATCCGAACTCAAGTAGGTCTGGAACAATGACTTCGTTCCAGGAGTTGCTCCATTCTCCAGGGAAAACAGAACCGGTGAATGCGACCAAACGCAGGGCCCGCGATCGAGCGTACTCAATATGGATTTCGGTGAGCCTTCTCTGACTATTCAAGATCGTGTTCCCTCGAGAAGCAATGCAGGCGCTAAATGTGTTATCGGAAGACTGTGTCGTCCGCCCTATCACCTGCCAGTCTCCCGAACACCACGGTCGCTATGGACTTGGAGTCCACATGATAGATAGTAGATAGCTTTATTTCTTCACGATACTGATTTTAAATACAGTATCAACAAAGCCCCAAAAAGCGGCATCACCGGCCGAGGCGCTTTTCGAGTGGTCCGCGCGTACCGACGCTGTTCGCTGCCGTGGAGGGAGGAGGATATCGGTATGCACCCATCATCCATCGCGGCTACGGCAGATCCGGCTGCGCGTCGCCGCCATCCTGCTGTGCGGGCGCCCGTCTTGTCTTCGCTTCAATCGATCAAGCTGCGGGACCAATTGCGCGAGCGCATCGGTACTTGCATTGCAGCCCTCGCACCAAGGAGGCCTATGTATATTGGTGTCGATCTTTCATTCGATTCCATGGCGTCCGGCATCCGATGAAAATGGGCAAGTCGGAGGTCGAGGCTTTCTTGTCCTGACTGTCCGGTGGGCGCGGCGTGGCTGTATCGACGCATTGCCAAGCGCTGTCTGCGCTGCTGTTCATGTACGGCAAGGTTGTGTGTCTCGCACTCCCATGGATGGAAGACATTGGTCGGCCGCAAGTGCGCCGGCGCCTCTCAGTGGTCTTGAGCCGCGAAGAGGCAGCATCTCAGTGATGTGCATGCATCTCCGCATTCCGGATGACCGTTGACGACGTATGGAACGAGATGGCAAGCTGCATGAACTATTTGCCAACAGCTTGCAAAAAGGCCTCGGGATCTCGCGGCGATACAAGCACCACCTGCCCTCGCCCATACTCGATCCGCAGGCGACTCAAGGAGAGAGCAGGGCCTGAAGTTACTGATCTCGATGAAGAGATTCGATGGATCTCCGACAGGGGAATATTCCATCGGAACGGTCCGCACGAAATGATCAGGATGGCGCCTTCGATCCGATAGCTTGTCGAAGCAAGGAGCCATAACGGTAATCCGACGCCTGTCGCAATAATCACGACGGCAAAAAAGATACCTGAGGCGGAATTGCTGGTTGCGGCTACCCAAGCGGCCCAAACGGAAGCCAGCACGCTGCCAAACAAGGTAGCCGCCAACCATGCGTCGATCTTTGATGGGAACTTGATTTTTTTCTCCCTGTATCTGCCGCCTCAGCGCGCAGCCAACACCGCCCGCACCGCCTCCGCAAACCCCGTCCCACGCTCCCCCGCGGTCACATACCGCGGCAGATGCTCCAGCTGCGGCACGAAGCGCGCCACGTTCGCCACGCCGATGCTGTGCGCGAAGCTGCGGAACATCAGCTGATCGTTGGTCGAGTCGCCGACATAGGCCCAGCGGTCGATCTCGTCGTCGAGCGTGCGGCCCCAGAGTTCACGCGTGATCCAGCGCGCGCCCTCGAGCTTGTCGTTGTCGCCGTACCAGCCGTTGATGTGGATGCTGCTCACGGTGGCATGCATGCCTTCGCTGCGCATCAGGGCCACGACCTGCGCGATGGTGTCCTCGCCGAGCTGCACGAACTCGCTGTGGTCGATGGCGATGTCGGTCTCGCGGCCGGCCGAATCGGTGGCGCGCCGTGCACCGGGGATCTCGCGCTCGATGCGTGCGAGCACGGCCTGCATGCGCTTGAAATTCGCGGCGCGCGTGCCCGCGTCCTGCTGGTAGCGCTTCTGCAGCTTGCCGCCGGCCAAGGGCAGCAGCGCGACGGCGCCGTTTTCGGCCACGATCGAATCCACGGGCCAGGCCGAAACGAAAGGCTCGCTCCAGCCCACGGGGCGGCCGGTGATGGCGACCACGTGCAGGCCCGCGGCCTTGAGGTCGGCCAGCGCCTGCAGCGCGTCGGGCGTGATGGCGCCGTCGGTGGTCAGCGTGTCGTCGATGTCGGTGAACACGCCGACGAGCTGGGCGCGCGCGGCGGCGGGCCATTGGCCGAGCGGAAGAAGATGGTGCGGCGAGGGGGGCAGGGGAGGCGGCGCTTGCATGATGAGGGGTCGCTGAAGACCCGTGATCCTACGGCGCTTTCGTGTAGCATCCCGCCCCCGCCGCGCCTTCTCCCATGTCCCACATCGTCGTCGACCAGCTCCGCAAGACCTACCGCATCTCCGAGCGCGATCCGGGCGTGTGGGGCGCGCTGCGCGGGCTCGTGCAGCGCCGGCACCGCACGGTCGAGGCGCTCTCGGATGTGTCGTTCGCGCTCGAGCGCGGCGAGCTGCTGGGCTTCATCGGCCCGAACGGTGCGGGCAAGTCGACCACGATCAAGATCCTCTCGGGCATCCTGCGGCCCGACGGCGGCCGCGTGGCGGTCGACGGGCGCGATCCTTTCGCCGACCGCGAGCGCCACGTGGCGAAGATCGGCGTGGTGTTCGGCCAGCGCACCCAGCTCTGGTGGGACCTGCCCGTGGGCGACGGCTTCGACCTGCTGCGCGACATCTATCGCGTGGCGCCCGATCGATACCGCCGCACGCGCGACGAACTGGTCGCGCTGCTGCAGCTCGAGCGCGTGCTCGACCAGCCGGTGCGCCAGCTGTCGCTCGGCCAGCGCATGCGCGCGGAGATCGCGGCAGCGCTGCTGCACGAGCCCGAGATCCTGTTCCTCGATGAGCCGACCATCGGCCTGGACGCGCCCTCGAAGCTCGCGGTGCGCGACTTCGTGCGGCGCGCCAACCGCGAGCGCGGCACCACCGTGTTGCTGACCACGCACGACATGCACGACATCGAGGCGCTCGCACGCCGCGTGATCGTGATCGGCCATGGCCGCGTGCTGGCCGACAGCCCGGTGGAGGCGCTGCGCGCGCAGGTGATGGCAGAGCGCCGGCTGGTGGTCGACTTCGCACAGGACGCCACGCTGCCCGCGCACGTCGATGGCGCCACCGTGCGCTCGCGCGACGGCCAGACGCTGGTGCTCGACTTCGATCCCAGGCAGACCGCCGCGCCCGCGCTCATCGCGCGCATCGCCAGCGCGCATGCCGTCGAGGACATCCGCCTCGAGGGCCTGCCGATCGAGGCCGTGATCGCGCGCTTCTATGCCTTGCACGGAGCGGCCGAAGCGTGACCCTGCCGACCCGCGCGCGCCCCTACGCCGCCGCATTCGCATCGCGCTTCCTGCAGATGCTGCAGTACCGCACGGCAGCGCTCGCGGGTTTTGCGACGCAATGCTGGTGGGGCGGCATCAAGGTGATGGTGCTTGCGGCGTTCTATGGCGGCGCGGCGGCGTCCGGCATGCCGATGTCGCTGGCCCAGGCCGTGACTTATACCTGGCTCGCGCAGGGCCTGCTCGCGCTGCTGCCGTGGCTCGGCGATCCCGAAGTGGCGCAGGCGGTGCGCACCGGCGCCGTGGCCTACGACCGGCTGCGCCCGGTCGATGCCTATGCGCTGTGGTTCGCGCGCAGCGCGGGCTGGATCGCGGCGCGTGTGCTGCCGCGCGTGGCGCTGATGGCGGCCTTCGCGGCCGTCGCGTTGCCGCTGGCCGGCTTCGGCGACTGGGCCTGGCAGCCGCCCGCGAACCTGGCCGCCGCGGCCGCGTTTGTCGCATCGGCGGTGCTGGCGCTGCTGCTGTCGACGTCGATGGTGATGCTGCTCAACATCGCGGCCGCCGCGGCGCTCAACGAGCGCGGCATCAATGCGCTCGCGGCGCCGGTGGTCATCGTGTTCTCGGGCAACCTGCTGCCGCTCGCGCTGCTGCCCGAAGCGTGGCAATTGGCGCTGCTGCTGCAGCCGTTCGCAGGCGTGGTCGACATTCCGGCGCGGCTGTATTTCGGCCTGTTGCACGGGCCCCAGGCGTTGGCCGCGCTCGGCCTGCAGTGCTTCTGGATCGCCGCGCTGGTCGCGCTGGGGCATCGGGCGATGCAGCGCACGATGCGCAACCTCGAAGTGCAGGGCGGCTGAGGCGATGGGATCGCTCGCGCTGTTCCTGCGCCTCGTGCGGGCCTCGCTCGCCGGGCAGGCGCGCTATCCGGTTTCGGCGCTGCTGCTCACGCTGGGGCAGTTCCTCGCGACCGGCATCGAGGTGATCGCGGTCTGGGCGCTGTTCCACCGCTTCGGCGACGTACAGGGCTGGACCCTCGGCGAAGTGGCCGTGTTCTATGGTCTCGTCAACTGCATGTTCGCCGTGGCCGATGCGCTCGGGCGCGGCTTCGACGTGCTGGGCACCGAGTTCTTGCGCACCGGCACCTTCGACCGATTGCTGCTGCGCCCACGGCCGCTGGCGCTGCAACTCATGGGCCACGACGTTCGCATCAGCCGCCTCGGGCGCCTGTTGCAGGGCGTGCTGGTGCTGGGCTTCGGCGCCGCGCAGACCGGCATCGGCTGGACGCCCGAAGCTGTGGCCGTGGCGCTGTTCGCGCTGGCCGGCGGCATCGCGCTGTTCCTCGGCATCCTCGTGCTGCAGGGCACGCTGTCGTTCTGGACCATCGAGAGTCTGGAGCTCGCCAACGTGCTGACCTACGGCGGCGTGCAGGCCGCGCAGTACCCGCTCGCGCTCTATGCGCAGTGGTTCCGCCGCGTGCTGACCTTCATCGTGCCGCTGGCCTGCGTGGCGTACTACCCGGTGCTCGCGATCCTCGGCAAGCCCGATCCGCTCGGCGCGCCTCATTGGCTGGGTTGGGTCTCGCCGCTCGCGGGCTTCGTGTTCCTTGCGGCGGCGTTCGGCGCGTGGCGCGTAGGCCTGCGCCGCTACGCCTCGACCGGCAGCTGAAAGCGGATCGCCGTACGCTCCATCCTCCTTTTGACTTCCTTTCGCGTCCTCTGCGAAACCTTCGCGTCCTCTGCGTCCGGAAGTCCGCTCCCGCTCCCGCTCACCCCGCGCTCTGCAGCGCCAACCCCGCGTGCTCCCGCAGCGGATGGAAGTGGATCTTCGGGAAGCGCTCCTGTGCCAGCCGCACGTCATACGGCGAGGTGCACAAAAAGGCCAGCGTGTCCGCCGCATCCTTCGCCATGCGCTGCGGATAGGCGTTGACGAACTCGCGCAGCTCGGCCGGCGTGTCGGCCGTGATCCAGCGCGCACCGGTGTACTGGCAGCCTTCGAGCCGCACGTCGGCGTCGTATTCGGCCTTCAGGCGGTGCTGCACCACTTCGAACTGCAACTGGCCGACGGCGCCCAGCAGCATCGGTCCGCCGATCTCGGGGCGGAACACCTGGATCGCGCCTTCCTCGCCGAGCTGGGCCAGGCCCTGCTGCAATTGCTTGGTGCGCAGCGGGTTCTTGAGGATCACGGTCATGAAGAGCTCGGGCGCGAAGAACGGCAGTCCGGTGAACTGCAGCGAAGCACCGTCGGTGATCGTGTCGCCGAGCTGCACGCCGCCGTGTGTGGTGAAGCCCACGATGTCGCCGGCATACGCCTCTTCGACCGCCTCGCGGCGCTGGCTCATGAAGGTGACGACACTGGTCGGCCGCAGCTCCTTGGCGGTGCGCTGCACCTTGAGCTTCATGCCCGGCGTGTACTTGCCCGAGGCCATGCGCACGAAGGCGATGCGGTCGCGGTGGTTGGCGTCCATGTTGGCCTGCACCTTGAAGA
>JAESFO010000546.1_pt1 | contig 24649 bp, 26 predicted proteins | sample 9269421 | NCBI WGS metagenome assembly JAESFO01 (sample SAMN14502839, study PRJNA617101) | algae metagenome | isolation source: Nostoc desertorum CM1-VF14 and co-occurring heterotrophs from rocky... | place: USA: Clark Mountains, San Bernardino, California | collected 2000-06-05 | reverse complement strand
CTGGCGCTGGTGCTCGGCACCGCGGGCCTGCCGCACATCCTGATGCGCTTCTACACGGTGCCCTCGGCCAAGGAGGCCCGGCGCTCGGTGGTCTGGGCGATCTGGCTGATCGGCATCTTCTACCTGTTCACGCTGGTGCTCGGCTACGGCGCGACGGCGTTGCTGCCGCCCGGGACGATCACCCGTGCGAACCAGAACGACGCCGCGCCGCTGCTGGCCTACGCACTCGGCGGCGAGATCATGCTCGGCCTCATCTCGGCGGTGGCGTTCGCGACGATCCTCGCGGTCGTCGCCGGTCTGACGATCACCGCGTCGGCCTCGTTCGCCCACGACGTCTACGCCAACGTGCTCCGCCGCGGCAACGCGACGCCGGAGGCCGAGGTGAAGGTCGCCCGGACGACCGCGCTGGTCATCGGCCTGGTCGCGATCGGCGGCGGGATCGTCGCCAACGGCCAGAACGTCGCCTTCCTGGTCGCGCTGGCGTTCGCCGTCGCCGCGTCGGCGAACCTGCCGACCATCCTGTTCTCGCTGTTCTGGAAGCGGTTCAACACGACCGGCGCGCTGTGCAGCATCTACGGCGGAGTGATCGTCTGCGTGGGCCTCATCGTGATCTCCCCGGCCGTGTCCGGGTCCCCGACCTCGATGGTGCCGAACGCGGACTTCGCGTTCTTCCCGCTGTCCAACCCCGGTCTGGTGTCGATCCCGGTGTCCTTCGCCCTGGGGATCATCGGCACCTTCCTCGGTGGCCGCGAACGGTTCAACGCCGCCCGCTACGCCGAGATGGAGGTCCGCTCGCTCACCGGTGCCGGTGCGGTGCGCGCGACCACCGCGCCGAAGGAGGCGCCGAAGCCGACCGCCGTGCCCGCCGAGGACCTCATCGGGATCCCCCGGCGCGGGGCCGAGGGTTCCGGTCGGCACCGCTCGCAGCCGCGCCCGCAGCCCCGGCCGAACCCGGGGCAGCAGCGTCCGCAGACCAGCCGCCAGGCCGGCGAGCTGTTCGGCAACACCGGGCTGACCGGCACCCAGCCCGCGGTCGGGGCCGACGGGCGTCCGGACCGGTTCGGGACCGGGCGCAGGCCCGGACCGCAGGGCACCGGCGGGTACCGCCCCGCGCAGGCCACCGGCGGATACCGGGCCGTCCAGCCGCCGCTGGACCCGAACGAGGTGACGATCCCGCACGGGTCGCTCTACCGCGACGACGGCCGCTGACCCGCGCCGCTCACGGCGGGTTGACGGGGCGGCGTGGCAGGATGGCGCCATGTCCGACCCGGTTCCCGCCGTGAGCGTGTCCGATCTCCCCGCCGACGCCCCGATGCTGGACGTCCGCGAGCTCGACGAGTGGACCGCAGGGCACGCCCCGCACGCCCGTCACCTGCCGATGTCCGAGCTGGCCGGCCGGATGGGCGAGGTCCCCACCGACGACCCGCTCTACGTCGTCTGCCGCTCCGGTGGCCGGTCGGCCCGGGTCGTCGCCTACCTGGCCCAGCAGGGCTTCCCGGCGGTGAACGTCGAGGGCGGCATGCAGGACTGGGCCGCCCAGGGCCGCACGGTCGTGACCGACGACGGCAGCGCCCCCCGGATCGCCTGACCCGTGTCCGCGCCGGCGTCCCGACGGCCGGGCCCGCCGTGCCCGCGCTGCGGCCGGACGGCGCCCCCCGGAGGGGGTGCGTTCTGCCCGTGGTGCGGCCGGTACCTGGCCGCCCTGGACTGGGTGGCGACGACGCCCGGTGGGCCGGCCGCCGAGCCCACGGCCCGGCGGGACCGCTACGCCGGCCCGCCCCGCTACCGCGCCGTCCCGCGCTGGGGTCTCCCGGTAGGGCCCTGGCGGATCGCGCCGGTCCCCGGTGAGGGCCCGCTCCGGCCGGTCGACCGGGCCCGCGCGCTGGCCGCGCAGCTCGTGCCCGTGCTGTGGGTGGTCGTCGTCGTGTCGGGGGTCGCCGCCGTCGCCGAGGTGTGGCGGTACGTGCTCCTGCTGTTCAGCCGGTCCGACGCGTTGTCCCCGGAGGCCGTCGGCGTCTCCGACGCGCTGGTGTGGTTCGGCGGCTGGTCCTCGGTGGTGGCGACGATCGCCGCCGGGGTGCTGATGATCTCGTGGAGCCTGTGGACCTACCGGGCCGCCGCGGACCGCGCGGGCACGCGCGCCTGGCGAAGCCGCCGGTGGGTCGTCGCGGGCTGGGTGGTGCCCGGCTGGAACCTGGTCGCGCCCGGTTCGCTGCTGGCCGAGACGGAGCACGCCGCGCTGGACCTGCCGCCGGAACGGCGGCCGTCGCCGTCGCGGGAGCTGCTGGTCTGGTGGGCGCTGTGGGCGGCGTGCGTGGTCCTCGGCGCGGTCGTCCTGGTCTGGCGGTTCCGCACCGGCACCCAGGCGCTGGCCGACGGGGTCGTCCTGCACGCCTGGGCCGACGTGCTCGCCGCGGTCACGGCGTGGCGCACGATCCGGGTCGTCCGCCTGCTCACCGCTCTGCTGGCGACGCGGCCGCAGGGTCCCCGGCAGCTGCTGGTGTCGGCGACGGCGGGTACGGCCGGCGCGGAGCCGGCGGTCCCGGTGGGAGCGGCGGCCCCGCAGGCAGTGCCGACGGCGGCACGGGTCCCGACCACGGCGGCGGACCCGGCGGGCTGAACCCGGGCGGAGCCGGCACCCGGGGGGCGTCCGGCCGTACCACCGGTGGGGGTGCCGGTGCGGGTGTCGGGGGAGCCGGCGGCGGCGCGGGAGCGACGGGCGTGGCCGCCCAGCCCGCCGAGCCGGGGCGGACCGCCGTCGACGGGCCCGCGGTCAGCGCGGCGTCGGAGACCTCCTCCAGCAGCTTGCGGACCCGCCGCACGGCCCGGTCGGGGCCGCGCACGACCACCGACAGGGCCAGCCGCCCGCCGTGCGGGTCGGCGACGGTGCGCAGCACGTGCCGGTCCGGTCCCGCCTCCAGGACGAGCCCGAGCCGCCCGCCCGCGTTCGGGGCGAGGGCCAGCGCGATCCGGACGAGCTCGGCGTGCCCCGCGCCGCGGACCTCGTCGCGGTGGTCGTGGGCCGCGGGGACGCCCCGGCCCGTCCGTCCGACGGCGGTGTCGGGCCCGCAGACGTCGAGGACCATCCCGCTGTCCACGTCGAGCAGGGCCGCCGAGCGGATCCGCGGGTCGAAGAACAGCGGCCCCAGTACAGCGGCCAGCCCGTCGGTGCGTACGGCGACGGCGTGCCGGTGACGTCCCATCGGTCGTGTGGGTCGCGGGGGCCTCAGCGCTGCTGGGCAGGGAAGAACGCCTGGCCCTGCTGCTGCGGCGCACCGGCCTGCGGCGAGGTCATGGCGAACTGCTGCTCGATGACGCGCAGGTCGCGGCGGGCCATCGCCAGATTGGCCTGGGCGCGGTTGAGCACGAGGTAGAAGAACAGCTGCTCGTCGGTGCCGCGGATGATCCGGATCAGGTGGTACTGGGTGTCGAGGGTGATCAGGATGTCCTCGATGTTCTCGCGCAGCCCCAGCTTCTGCATGACCTCGAGCTTGGTCCGGACGACCTCGGAGTTCCCGGGCGCGGCGACGTCGAGGTCGAACTCGGGGCTGCCCCCGCGCGACCCCAGGGTCATGCCGCTGTCGAAGTCGACGATCGCGACCGCGAACGCGCCCTTGATGTTGGCGGCCATGTCCAGGGAACGATCGATGTTGTTCATCTCAGGAGCCTTCCGCGCGGCAGTCGCCGCGACGATCTCGGGGAGCCCGCGCCGCGATCCCGTTCCGCATTCCGCGGAAATTGATCTCAGTACTTTCCGGCGCCGGGGCGGACAACGATAACGCGCAATTCCGGAGCGTCAACACCCCGTCGTCACCCTGTGGTCGACGACGGGTCCAGACGGCGCAGCGCGGCGAGGATCCGAGCCATGGTGCCCAGGTCGTCGGCCCACCGGCCGCCCTCGGGGACGGCTCCGGCGTGCGCGTCGTCACCCTCGGCCGCGGCAGGGGGCTCGGACGGCTCGGCGGGGCCGGGCGCGCGTCGGGGGAGCGGGACGGCCGGTCCCGGGGTGCGCTCGGCGTCCGGTACCGGCGACGGCCTCGGTACCGCGATCGTCGCCGGTGCGGTGTCCGCGGGCCCGGGCGGCGACACCACGGGCGCGGCCGGCCGGACCCGCATCATCGGACGTGCCGGGGCTGCGGCCGGGTCGACAGCAGGCGTCGCGAGCTGCGGATCCGTCCGTGCCGGGGCTGTCGCGGGTGGGCGCAGTGCCCGCCGGAGGAGCGCGACCGGGCTGCCGGACCGGTCGAGGTGGGCGTAGGCGAGCAGCGGGGCCGCGCCGTCGCGGGGCAGCGCCCGCAGGAGATGGTGGTCGCCCTCCCGGGTGGTGATCACCGCGTCCTCGAACACCGGTCCGTCGGCGACGACCTGCGCGGCGCCCCAGCCGAGCACCTCGGCGAGGCCGGGCACGGCACGCCCGCCGGCGTCCGCGACGAGCTCGCCCGTGGTGGGGTCGGCGACGCAGGTGTACCCCGTCCCCGGCACGGCGAGAACGGTCCGCAGCAGTTCCGACCACGATTCCATCGTCGTCGATTCCACCATGTCGTCCGATGGTCGTCGACGTCGGTTCCGGTCGTTTTTGACGCCCCTTTTCCGTCGCTGATTGCGCGGCGCCGTCGACAATTCGCCGACGGCTCCCAGGAATGGACCGTTCGGCTCTCGGGGCATTGCGTCATTCGGTTCATCGGCCGGTGTGGGCGGTCAGTCGCAGCTCCGCCCAGCCGCGCATGACGAACCGTGGCCGCCGGGCCGGCGCGCCGTCGACGACGGCGTCGGGCAGGCGTTCCAGCAGTGCGCGCAGCACCTCGGCGATCTCCAGCCGGGCCAGCGGGGCGCCCAGGCAGTAGTGCACCCCGGCCCCGAAGCCCAGGTGGGGGTTGGGGGAGCGGCCGACGTCGAGGCGGTCGGCGTCGTCGCCGAAGACGGACGGGTCGCGCCCCGCCGCGCCGAGCAGCGTCGCGATCCGGGTGCCCGCCGGGACCGGGTGGCCGGCCACCGTGGTGTCGACGACGGCGGTCCGCTCGAACAGCTGCAGCGGTGCGTCGAAGCGGATCAGCTCCTCGACGGCCGTTCCGACCAGTCCGGGGTCGTCGAGCAGCCGCTGCCACTGGTCCGGGTGCCGTAGCAGGGCGTGCACGCCGTTCCCGACGACGTTGACCGTCGCCTCGTGCCCGGCCATCAGGAGCAGCACCGCGGTGCCGACGAGCTCGTCCTCGTCGAGCCGGACGGACGGCGACCCGGCGTCCCGGACGGCGAGCAGGTCGGTGATCAGGTCCGGTCCCGTGCCGGTGTCCCCGGCGGGGGCGGCGCGGCCGGACCGGCGCTCGTCGACCAGTTCCCGCAGCAGCGCCGTGAAGTCGGCCGACGCCCGCTCGGCCGCGCGACGGCCGTCGTCGCCGGGGTCGGGCTCGTACATCCGCACGATCGCGTCGGACCAGTCCCGCAGCGGCGCCCGGCGGTCCTCCGGCACGCCGAGCAGGTCGGCGATCACGGCGACCGGCAGCGGTGCGGCGACGAGCTCCACCAGGTCGGCGGGGACGCCGTCGCGGATGCGGGCCACCAGGTCGTCCACCAGGGCCCCGGCCCGCGCCCGCACCAGCGGGGCCAGCCGCTCGGTGTGGCCACGGGCGAACGCCGAGGCCACCAGGCGTCGCAGCCGGGTGTGCGGCTCGCCCTCACGTTCCAGCAGCGAGTTGCGGTGCAGCAGGTTGAACGCGGCCAGCTCGGCTGCGGGCACGGCGTCGGACCAGATGCGGCCCAGGCCGCGGTCGCGCAGCACGGCCGAGCAGGCCGCGTGCGTCACCGCGACCGGGACGCCCAGACCGGGGTGGTCGTGGACCGGCCCGGCGGCGCGCAGGGCGGCGTAGGCGGGGTAGGGGTCGGCGAGGAAACCGGGGTCGGCCGGATCGAAGACATGCACGACCCGCTACCTTGCCCGGCGATGGGTAAGAAGACGCGCAACCGTGCCAGCACCGCCGACGCGGGGGACAACCCGCGCCGGCCGTGCCCCTGCGGCTCCGGCAAGCGGTACAAGGCCTGCCACGGCGCCGGTGACGACGTGATCGTCATCCGGCCGTTCGAGGGCCTCGCGGCGGAGCCCGACCTCGTCGCCATGCGGGAGTTCCTCCCCTCGGCGACGGCGGCCCTCCCGGTCCGCTCCGGCGGTCCGGTCACGCTGGCCTCGGTGCTGCCGGGCGCGTCCGCCGCGATCGTGCGCGACAACGGCGAGGTCCTGCTCGGCATGCAGGTCCAGACCCGCTCCGGGGACCTCTCGGCCGACCTGGCCGGGGCGCTCGCCTGGGCGCGCTCGGCCGAGCCGGGATCGTCGCTGCCGGTCGTCGGCGCCGGGCGGCACACCGGCGAGCGGCTGCAGGACGTGCTGGAGCCCGGCACACCGCTGGAGCCGACGGTGCACGCCGACTTCGCGTGGTGGCTGCCGTCGGAGAGCCCGGACCCCGAGGCCCAGGCGATGCTGGAGCGTGCCAACTCGGTGATCATGCCGACCGAGGCGGTCACCGCCGACGGCGTGCGTGGCGCGTACTGGGTCGACACCGGGTCCAAGGCGCACGTGCGCTGGGTGCGGACCGAGGATGAGACGACGCTGATGGCGGCGCTGGCGCGGCTGTCCGGCCAGGGCGGCCTGGAGCTGGGCGAGGGTTCCCGCTACGCCGGGTCGTTCCGGGCGCACGGGCTGCTCGTGCCGGTCTGGGACGTCGACCGGGAGATGCACTCCTCGGAGTGGGCGGGTCCCGCCGCGGAGTTCGCGAAGCGGCTCGACGAGGCGGTGGCCGGGCTGGACGCCACGCCGCTGACCGAGTCCGAGCACCGGGCGCGCGACGTGCTCGCGGGCAAGCAGATCACCCTGCGCTAGACGGCCGCGGGCCCCGGCGCTCCCGCGAGGAGCGCCGGGACCCGGGTCGGACCGACGAGGGGTTCCTACAGGGCGCCGCCCGCGGCGGCCGGGGCGGTCGCGTCGGCGGCGTCGCCGCGCGCGAGCTCGCGGGCCACGAAGTCCTCGACGTGGAACAGATCGTCGCCGGCGCGGCGGACGATGGTGAGCAGCGTCGTCATCGAGGCGACCTCCTCCACCTGCTCCTTCAGGAACCACTGCAGGAACTGCTCGCCGAGGTAGTCGTCCTCGTCGCGGGCGGTGCGGGCCAGCGTGGTGATCTGCTCGGTGACCTGCTTCTCCTGGGTCAGCGCGAGCTGCACGAGCTCCTCGACCGAGGCGAAGTCGTTCTGCACCTCGCCGACCGAGGGGATGGTCGCCGTGAGGTCGTTGTCCAGCTGGTACTGGACCATCATCATCGCGTGGTTGCGCTCCTCGACGGCCTGCGCGTAGAAGTGCGCGGCCAGCTGCGGGAGGTCGGCGTCGTCGAGCCAGACGGCGATCGCGAGGTACTGCTGGGCGGCGGTGAACTCGCTCCGGACCTGGTCGCGGAGGAGGGCGTGGAACTTCGACTCGTCGGTCATGTCCTCCAGGTTAGCGACTGGCGACGTTCCCTGGAACGGCTCCAGAAAGGGTGTCCGTCTCAGTTGGACAGGGTCACCTCTCCGCTGATGAGGGCCGCTTTCCCGGGTCAGATCGGAAGTACGCCGCCGAGCAGTGCGTACCCCACGAACGCCACGACGTCGATCAGCAGATGGGCGCCGACGAGCGGCCACAGCCGGTTCGTCCGCTGCCAGTAGCGGGCGAACACCAGGCCCATGACGAGGTTGCCGACGAACGCGCCGATCCCCTGGTAGAGGTGGTAGCACCCGCGCAGGACGGCGGCCGCGAACGCCGACCGGTTCTCCGACCAGCCGAGCCGCCGCAGCCGGGTGAGCAGGTAGCCGATCATGACGACCTCCTCCGCCCAGGAGTTCGCCGCCGCGGACAGCACCAGCACCGGGATCCGCCACCACTGGTCGGTCAGCGTGCTGGGCGCGACGTCCGGGGTGATCCCCGCGAGCCGTCCGACCAGGTAGAGCCCCAGCCCGGGGAGGCCGATCAGCGCGGCCAGGCCCGCGGAGTGCGCCGCGTCGCGCCACGGCCGCCGCCCGTCGAGCCCGACGCGGCGCAGCGCGATGCCCGCCCGCAGCAGCAGGTAGGCGGCCAGCGCGCCCCATCCGGCCAGCTGCAGCGCGCGGACCAGCTGGAACGCGAGGTCGATCCAGGCGTCGGTGGACGCGGGCGCGTTCAGGGTGACCTGCTGGTCGGCCAGCGGGGCGGGGTTCAGCAGGGCCTCGAGCAGCGACAGCGCGCTGCGCACCGCGGACAGGCCCAGCGTCACGGTCAGGACGACGGCGATCTCCAGGCCGATCAGCCGTCGCTCGCGGGGGTCGGTGGCGACGCCCGGGAAGGACGGGGGCGCCGGGCTCAGCCAGTCCCGCAGGGCCCCACGCGGTCGTGCCGGGACCGGTCCGCTCGTCATGGGCCGATCATCGCACCGGGTGCCGGGGGGCTCCGTGGGCCGCGTCGCGGGCGGCGGACTGCAGGACCCGAGCGTGCTCATCGGCCGGTGATCCACATCGCGCGCGCTGATCCGCGGCTCGCGCGCGTCCGGACACGCGCGAGCCGAGGATCACAGCGCGGACCGAGGATCACAGCGCGGGAGCCGACCGGGAGGGCGAGACCGCCGGAGAGGTGGGCCCGTCGGGCGGGCGAGGGGTCACCGGGCGGTCGGGGACCACCGGACGGGCGAGTGACCGAGCGCTCGTCGGGGCCCGGCCGTGGCCACGCCGGGGTGCGTACCCTGGTCGGCGTGATGCGGCTGCTGCTGTCCCCGAGGTGGATGGTCTGGCACGTCCTCACACTCGGCGCGATGGTCACCTGCACCTGGCTGGCCATCTGGCAGTGGGGACGTGCGGGGTCGGCGATGGGCTCGGCCCTCAACGTGGGCTACGGCCTGCAGTGGCCGCTGTTCGCCGTCTTCTTCGGCGTCATGTGGTGGCGCTTCCTCAGCATGGAGATCGCCGACCTGCGGGCGGCGGGCGCGGCCGGACCCGGCGGGGCCGCGGGGGCGCCGGACAGGGCGCCGTCGGCTGCGGAGGCACCCGTCGCCGGGTCGGGGACGCCGGTCGCGGGGACCGTCCCGGCCGCGGCCCCGACACCGGCCGCTGCGTCGGCCTCGGAGCCGGCCGCTGCGTCGGCCTCGACGTCGACCGCCGAGCCCGCCGTCCCGGCAACCCCGGCCGGCCCGTCGCCGTTCACGTCCCGCCCGGCGAACGCCGCCCCGCCCCGCAGCACCGATCCGCAGCTGCGGGCCTACAACGAGGAGCTGGCCCGCCTGGCGGCCCGGCACCGGGAGGAGTCCATCCCGTGACCGTCGCGACCGCTCTGAAGGCCTACCGGGTCTCCGCCTGGGTCACCGGCGTCGGCCTGCTGCTGCTGACCTTCTACGCGATGCCGGCGAAGTACCTGTTCGGCGACCCGCGGCCGGTCGCGCTGATCGGGATGGTGCACGGCTTCCTGTACATGATCTACATCGTGTGCACGCTGATCCTGGCCGAGCGCTGCCGGTGGAAGCCGGTGTTCGCCGTGGTCATCCTGGCCGCGGGAACCATCCCGGTCGCGTCGTTCGTCGCCGAGCGGAAGGTGACCCGGAAGGTGCAGGCCGAGCACCTGGCACCCGCCGGTCCCTGAGCCCGGCTCAGCGGCCCCCGGCCGCCGGGCAGCCCACCAGCTCGGCGAACCGGCGCTGCAGCTCCTCGGGCGTGTCCGCGGGTGCGGAGAACGCCAGCCGCACGTCCTGGGTGCCGGTCGCGGTGGGCACCCGCACGCGGAGCCCGAAGCGGTCCACGCCGACCGGGCGGACCCGGCCGCCGGTGAACCCCAGCCCGTCGGGCAGGTGCCGGCGCAGCGCGCACAGCATCTCCGGGTGCGCCCGGTCCAGGTGCTCCAGCCACACCTGCTCGACCCGGCAGAACGGGTCGGGTTCGGCGGCCGCGAGCTCGGTCGGCGAGACCGGCGCGCAGCCCTCGGCGTCGGAGTAGACCGCCGACGACGGGTGCAGCCGCAGCAGGGTGGCGCCGCGCCCGGCGTCGAGGAGGTTGGGGTGCGGGGCCTTCTCGGCGAGCCGCAGCGCCCGTTCCCGGCCGGTCGTCGGGTCCGGCTCCTGCAGGGTCCCGACCAGCCACAGCAGCTCCCGGACCGGCTCGTCGAGCGGCACCGGCGTGCTGCCGGTCAGCTCGAGCATCACCGGGAGCCCGTCGAGGGTGAGCCGGGCGCGCTCGCGGAGCACGTGGTCGTCGGGCAGCAGCAGGTCGGTCGTGCCGTCCGGCCAGGTGTGGTGCATCAGCGGCGCACACGGTTCCGGCTCGCCGGTGCCGACGAGTGCCGCGCGGCCACCACGGGTGACGAGGCTGCGGGCTCGCTCGGCGACGGCGGGCGTCGGGGGGCGGCGCACTCGGGTCGTTCCCACTCTCACCTCCGATTAGGTAACCCTTACCTAAGCAGTAGGCAGTGTCGCCTGTCCAGTGCCCTGTGACGCAGGGGGGCAACCCCCTCTGCGGGGGCGCCGTGACCCGACCGTTAGCGTCTGTCGGCGTGATGACCGTGCCCTCGGGTTCCTCAGCCGACCCGTGGCCGATCCGTCCGCTGCTCGCTGCGCTGGTCGATGACACCAGCCTGCTGCAGCCGAGGACCGTCGCACCGGGCGTCGACGCCGTCGTGTCGCGCTATCTCGCCGCCCGCGACGGCCACTACGGAGGCCTCGTCGGACGGCTGGTCTGCCCCGCGTCGCAGCTGCCCGCCGTCGTCACCGAGCTCGCCCGTTCCGCGCCGAGCCGGCCGGCGGAGCTGGCCCTCGTCGTCGACACCGGGCTGGGTGCGGTGCCGAAGGCGCTGTCGACCGTGTTCTCCCGCTCCAGCCTGCTCACCCCGAGCACCGTCGAGTGCGCCGCACCGCCGGACGTCGACGGCATCTGGCTCGAGCGCGTCTCGGAGTTCGTGCCGGACGAGGTGACCCCGGTCGTGGAGCCGCGCCGCCCCGTCGAGGGGGACGCCGACGGCACGCTCGCCTGGCTCGCCGCCGTCCGCAGGGTCGCCGAGCACGGCTGCACCCCGAAGATCCGGCTCGGCGGGCCGCGCGCCTCCGACGTGCCGGAGATCGTCGACGTGCACAAGTTCCTGCTGGCCGGCCTGGAGAGCGGCACCGGCGGGATCTCGGCCCAGGGCATCGACCGGATCGTCCGCGAGGACCCGTCCGCGTCGACGCCTCGCGGCCGCCACGGCCTGCTGAACCTGATCGCCGCCGTCGCGCGGATGACCGGGGTCAGCGCCTCGCCCGACCCGGCCGAGGAGGCCCTGGCCTGCATCGACGGCGAGAAGCTCGCCCGGGAGCTCGACGAGCTGCCCGAGGCCGCCGTCGAGCAGGTCCGCACCGTCCTGCCGCGCTGCGGCGTCGACCCGGAGCCGGTCCCGATCGCCGACCTCGTCGCCCTCGGGCTGCTGGACTGATCAGGACGGATCGGATGCGGATCGGATTCCTGGGGCCGCACGCCACGTTCACCGAGCAGGCCCTGCTGACCCTGCCCGAGTCGCGTGGCGCGGAGCTCGTGCCGCTGCCCGGCGCCCCCGCGGTGCTGGCGGCGGTCCGCGACGGCTCCGTCGACGCCGGCTGCGTGCCGATCGAGAACACCGTCGAGGGCGCCGTCCCGCCGGTGCTCGACGGGCTCGTCGCCGACCCGCCGCTGGTGATCGCCCGGGAGGCCCGGATCGCGGTCCGGTTCTGCCTGATGGGTCGCCCGGGCACCACGCGTGACGCGATCCGCTCGGTCGCCTCCCACGGCCACGGCATCGCCCAGACCCGCGGCTGGCTCGCCGAGCACCTGCCGGCCGCCGAGGTCCGGGTCAGCTCCTCCACCGCGGAGGCCGCGGCCCAGGCCGCCCGGGGTGAGGTCGAGGCCGCCGTCGCCGCCCCGCTCGCAGCCACGCAGCACGGCCTGGAGGTGCTGGCCGACGACATCGCCGACAACGCGGGCGCCGTCACCCGCTTCGTGCTGCTGACCCGCCCCGGCCCGCCGCCGGCGCCGACCGGCTGGGACCGCACCACCCTCGCCGCGACGACGACGAACCGCCCCGGCACCCTGCTCGGCCTGCTCACCGAGATCGCCGTCCGCGGCATCGACCTGACCCGGATCGAGTCCCGCCCGGTGAAGGGCCGCCACGCCGAGTACTGGTTCCACCTCGACTGCTCGGGCCACGTCGCCGACCCGGCGATGGGAGAGGCCCTGGCCGCACTGCACCGTCGCTGCGACCGGCTGATCTATCTCGGGTCGTTCCCGCGATCCGATCCCGCACCGGACGCCCCGGCGGCCGGGGTGGGGAGCCCGGTGGCGGCGCTCGGTGTCGCCACCGCCGACGACTACGCCGCGTCCGAGCGCTGGCTCGCCGCGGTCCGACGGGGAGCCGACACGTGAGCCACCAGACCGACGACGAGCACGACGGCGCCGCCTCCTTCGCGGCCGTCGGCACCGGCACCCGGACCGCGCAGGTCCCGCCGGACGACGGCGCGCTGCGCCTGGTGCTGGTCCGGCACGGCCGCACCCCGTCGAACGTGCGGCACCGCCTCGACACCGCGCTGCCGGGCCCCGGGCTGGACGAGCTGGGTCACGCGCAGGCCGGGGAGGTCGCCGGGCTGCTCGCCGGATGGCCCGTGCGGGGCCTGTACGCGTCACGGGCGACCCGGGCGCAGGAGACCGCCGCCCCGATCGGCCGCGCGCTCGGACGCGAGGTGGAGCTGCTCCAGGGCCTGCACGAGGTGTTCGTCGGGGACCTCGAGGGCCAGGAGGGCGACGACGCCCGCGCCGCGTTCGACGAGGTCTTCGAGGCCTGGTGGGACGGTGACGTCGACCGCGCGATGCCCGGCGGCGAGTCCGCCCGCGACGTGTGGGACCGGGCGCTGCCCGACCTCGCCGCGGTGACCTCCGGCGTGACGGAGGGGGCGGTCGTCGTCGTCAGCCACGGGGCGGCGATCCGGATCCTGTCGCTGGCGCTGCTCGGCGGGCACGACGGCTCCGGACCCGGCCATCCCGACGTCACCTACGGCCGCGAGCGCCCGGTCCCCAACACCGGCCGGGTCGTGCTGCGTCGCGACCCCGGCGGCTGGGTCCCGGAGCTGTGGGACGCGATGCCCGGCGGGCGGCGCGCCACCCACCGGTAGGGGTCAGCCCCAGCCGAGCTCGTGCAGCTTCTCCTCGGAGATGCCGAAGTGGTGCGCGATCTCGTGGACGACGGTGATCGCGACCTCGTCGACGACCTGCTCCTCGTCCTCGCAGAAGTCGAGGACGGCGTCGCGGTACACGGTGATCCGGTCCGGCAGCTCGCCCGCGTAGTCCGCGGTGCGCTCGGTCAGCGCGACGCCCTCGTAGAGCCCGAGCAGGTCCGGCTCGTCGGGGTGGCGCGGCTCGACCAGCACGACGACGTTGTCCATCGCCGCGGCGAGCTCGGCGGGCACGAGGTCGAGCGCCTCGCCGACCAGCTCGTCGAACCGGTCGGCGGGCATCGCCACCGGCACGTCAGTTGCCCGACAGCCCGGGCAGGCCGGGTGGGATGTCGAGGCCCGGCTGTCCGGCGCCGCCGTCGGGGGCGGCGGGCTGCTCGCTGTCGGGCTGCTCGACCGGGGCCTGCGAGCCGGGGGCAGGGGTGGCCGACCCGTCGGCCGGGGCACTGTCCGGACCGGCGGGCGCACCGGGCGCGGACGGTGCCGGGGCGGCGGGCTGCCCGGAGACGACCAGGTTCCCCTTCACCGAGCCGGTGATCGAGGCGAAGCCGCTGTTGTCCGGCAGCAGGGTGCCGATGTTGCAGTTGACCTTGCGGCTGCCGGCCTTCCAGGACTCCTCGGAGAGGTTGCCCCAGTAGACGGTGAGGCCCTTGGCGCCGATCACCTGGTCGTTGCCGGCGAACGTGTTCGCGGCGTCGGTGCAGGCGGGCTGGAGGAACTTGTCCTGGTCCTCGATGGCGGGCCAGTCCTCCGTGAACTCGGTACCCAGGTCGACCAGCCCGACCGCCTCGACGGCGTGCGGCCCGGCACAGTCGGTCGGGTCGCCGACGGTGCGGCCGTCGATGGCGAGGCAGGTGCCCACCGGCTGGACCGCGGACTGGTCCTGCGCCGCGACCTTGCCGGTGATCGGGAACATCTCCCCGCTGCGCGAGGCCATCTGCAGGCCGCAGCGCATGCCCTTGTCGCCGCCGTCCCAGCGCTGCTGCGACGGCTTGAGCGCGCCCACCCGGAACTTCCCGTCCGGGTCGAACTTGCCGTTCAGGTACGTGGTGACCACCGGGGTGCAGCGGTCGGCGACGAGCTTCTGCCAGGCCTCGTCGGCCGGGAACGTCGGCTGGTCGGCCAGTGCGACCCGCCCCGCCTGCTCGAACAGGTGCGGCCGGGCGCAGTCGACGGCGGCGGTGTCGGTCGCGTCGGAGCGGGTCCAGTTCAGGCAGGTGCCCGGGGTGTCCGGTGGGGGCGGCAGCGGCGGGGGCTCCTCCACCTTCGGCACCCCGGACGACGCGAACGACCCCAGCACGGGCACCTCGGCACCGAGCAGCGAGTCGACCGACGCGACGGTCAGCATCAACACCGCGCCGACCAGGATCCCGATCCCGACCCGGCGGGCCCCGAGGAGCCCGCCCCGCCCTGCGCCCGCGCGTCCGGAGGCCTCCGACGACCGTCGCCGACGGGTCGGGGCCACCGGCGTGGCCGACGGCCGGGACAGCACCGAGGTGGTCCCCTGCCCGGCGTGGACGGCGGTGCGGCCGGTCGCGTCGGGCCGGTCGGAGCCGGCGGAGGAGCGGGAATCCATGACGTCCCCCATCATGCAGCCGGGGTCGGCCCGGCTTCACCCGGCCGGTGCCCCGGCGCGGCGGTCGGTCGGCCGGATGCTGTGAACGTGCAGGTCCGCCCGGTGCGACGGGGTGCCGCGACCACTCGTCCGGGCGGGTGTGGGTGAAACGCAGCCGAATCGTCATCCGGGAACGGCCGGTGGTCGTCGGCCGCTCCCGGTACGGTGCGCGCGGGGGACGGGAGTGACGATGGGGGACCAGCGATGACCGACGGACCGCGCGCCGGCGGCGGCCCGGACGACAGCACGCCGCCCGCCGGTACGCCGAGGGCGACACCGGGCGGCGCGACACCGGAGCCGCAGTCGACGACGCCGACACCGCAGACCGACGGACCGGCGACGGCGCCGTGGGCGAACGCGCCCGCCGAGCAGCCCGCCGAGGCCCCGCGCGGCCGGATCCGGCAGCAGGACAGCAGCACCGCGCCGCGCGAGCCCACGCTCGCCGAGAAGCGCGCTCGCGAGCAGAAGCTGCGCGCGGACCGCGAGGCGGTGCGGCTCAAGGAGGCCCGCTCCAAGACCACCAAACGGGTGCTGATCGGCGCCGGGGCGACCGTCGGCGTCGTCGCTCTGATCGCGGCCGTCTACGCCGGGTCCGGTGGCGGCAGCGAGTCGGTCGAGGCGCGCTGCGTCGACGACCAGGGCGTCGTCGTGCCGGACGAGAACTGCAGCGGCACCCAGAGCCAGGGCCAGGTGTCCAACGGGGGCGGCGGCTTCGCCTTCGTCCCGATCTTCCTGGGCGGCGGCGGCCGGCAGTACCACTACAACTACGGCGGCAGCGGCGGCGTCGGCCAGGTCGCGACCGGCGGGAACGTGTCCCCGCCGCCGAGCGGCACCACGGTCCGCAGCGGCACGACCGGCTCGACCATCGGCTCGGCGAACCGCAGCGGCACCATCTCCCGGGGCGGTCTCGGCGTCGGCGGCGGCTCGTCGTCGTCCTCGGGCGGCTCCGGCTTCTCCAGCGGGAGCTGAGGCGTGCGACGCGAACGCGGCACCCCCCGTCCGGACTGGCAGCGCACCGTCGCCGAGCAGGGGCTCGCCTTCGGCACCCCCGGCCGGGACGGCTCGGGCAACGAGCGGCCCTACTGGGACGAGTCGGTGCACTACGTCTTCGAGATGGACGAGGTCCTGTCCCTCGAGGCCGACGTCGAGGTGCTCCAGTCGATGTGCCTGTCGGCGGTCGACCACGTGGTCACCACCGAGCGGTTCCGGGACTTCGCGCTGCCCGAGTGGTGTTGGGAGCAGGTCGCGCAGTCCTGGCGCCGCTCGGACCCGCACCTCTACGGCCGCTTCGACCTGCGCTACGACGGCTCCGGCCCGGCCAAGCTGCTCGAGTACAACGCGGACACCCCCACCTCGCTGCTGGAGGCCTCGATCCTGCAGTGGCACTGGCTGTCCGACGTCCACCCCGGCGACGACCAGTGGAACTCCCTGCACGAGAAGCTCGTCGAACGCTGGGGCGAGCTGAAGGGTCTGCTGCCGTCGTCGGAGGTGCACGTCACCTGGTCCGGCGCCGAGTCCACCGGCGAGGACCACATCACCGTCGGTTACCTGCAGGAGACCGCCGCCGAGGCGGGCCTCGACACCGTCGGACTGTCCATCGAGGACATCGGCTGGGACTCCGCACTGGACCGCTTCGTCGACCTCGAGGAAGCTCCGATGTCGACGGTGTTCAAGCTCTACCCGTGGGAGTGGATGCTGTCGGACGAGTTCGGCAAGCACGTCACCCGCAGCCTGCCCGAGACGCTGTGGCTCGAACCGCTGTGGAAGACCCTGCTGTCGAACAAGGCGCTGCTCGCGGTGCTGTGGGAGATGTACCCCGGGCACCCGAACCTGCTGCCCGCCTCGCTCGGCAACCCCGGCATCCTCACCGAGTACGTCCGCAAGCCCCTGCTGGGCCGCGAGGGCGCCAACATCGCGATCGTCGCCCCCGGCTACGAGACCGCGACCGGCGGCGTCTACGGCGACGAGGGCTTCGTCTACCAGATGTTCGACCCGCTGCCCGAATTCGACGGGTTCCGTCCCTGCCTGGGCGCCTGGCTGGTCGGTGACACCGCCGCCGGGCTCGGCATCCGCGAGACCGCCGGCCTGATCACCGACGACGGCGCGGCCTTCGTGCCGCACCGCATCCCCGAGTCCTGACCCTGTTCCTGCACCAGTTCCTGCACACCCCCGCTCCCCGGAGGTACCTCCCGTGATCCTCGCCCAGGCGTTCGACGCCACGTACTGGGGCTTCCTCGGCCGCGGTGTCGGCGCGATCCTGCTCTACGCCGTGATCGGCACCCTGCTCATGCTGGTCGGCTTCTGGGCCATCGACCTCACCACGCCCGGCAAGCTCCCGGCGATGGTCCGCGGCGGTCTGCCGAACGCGGTCACGATCACCTCGGCCGGAATGTTGTCGATGGCGTTCATCATCGTCACCGCGATCTACGGCTCGTACGGCTCGCTGCTGCAGGGCGTCGTGTCGTCGCTGGTGTTCGGTCTGATCGGGATCATCGCCCAGGTCGCCGCGGTGCGGCTGCTGGAGTGGGTGACCGGCATCGACATCGGCGAGGTCATCCAGTCCGACGAGCCGCGGGCGGTGGCGAAGGTCGTCGCGGCCGCGCACGTCGCGCTCGGCCTGATCGTCGCGGTCGCCGTCTTCTAGGCCCACCGTCCCGACGCGCCGCTCAGGCCAGGGCGGTCAGCACCTCGACCCTGGCCTGTGGCGTCGGCATCGTGGCGATCTCGGTGCGGACGTCGCGGGCGGCGGCCGCGAGTTCGCCGTCGTGCAGCAGCCTGCGCAGCGTGTCGGCGGTGAACGGGCCACCCAGTCCGGCGCCGCGGGCGGCGACCAGCTCGGCGTTGTGGCGCCGGTCGCCGGGTCCGGGCAGCGCGAGCTGCGGGACGCCCGCGGCGAGCGCGGCCAGCACGTGCGCGGCGCTGCCGTCGTGCAGCACCGCCGCGCAGGCCGGCAGCAGCTCGTCCAGCGGGACCCGCCCGACGGTGCGCACCCCCGGCCCGTGGTGGCGCAGCAGCCGCGCCGGGGGACGGACGAGCACGAGCTCGCAGTCCGTGCCGTCGGCGCGGACGCCCTGCAGCGCGCGCACCGCGGAGGACTGCAGGTCCCCGCGCACCGGTCCGCCGCCGCGCAGCACCAGCACCCGCGGGCGGACGGAGGGGCCGCTCAGCCAGGCGGGCAGCGAGGACCGGCCGGAGCCGCGAGTCCGCCCCGGCCGCACGGCCAGCGCGTCGCGCGCCCCGACGAGGCTCGACGGGGCGATGGTCAGCGCGATCGCCGGCGGCGGGACCCCGCGCAGCCCGTGCCGGAGCCGGGCACGCTGCAGGGGGCGGGAGTCCAGCAGCGTGCGGACCAGCGCGAACCCGTCGAGCAGGCCGTTCTCGTGCAGCACCGCCGGGACGTCGTGCCGGGCGGCCGCGAGCGCCCCCGCGACCGCGAGGGGCTCGTACACCACGACGTCGGGCCGCCACTGCTCGGCGATGGTCACCAGCGCGTCGGTCAGCTCCTCGTTCACCGGGCCGAACAGCGAGCGCACCCCGGCGTCGCCGCCGCGCCCGGCCAGCTCGGCCCGTGCGGTCACCGGGTGCGCGACGAGCGAACGCGCGGCCAGCCTGCCCACCCGCAGGCTGCGGGCGACGTCGATGAACGGCAGCGGGTCCGTCCCGGGGAGCGGGTGCGCGTCGCCCCCGCCGGCGAGCAGCACCTCGTGCCCGGAGTCCCAGAGCGCGTGGGCGAGCGGCAACAGCGGTGTCAGGTGCCCCGACAGCGGGGCCGCCACCACCAGAACGCGCACCGTTCGAGGGCAACCGCCACGCGGTCGTCCGGGGGCGGTCTCCGCGCGGTTCCGTACGCTCTGGGTGTGATCGTCGAGAACGCGCCCCGGCTCGTCGCCACCGACGTCGACGGGACCCTCCTCGACGACGGCGGCGCGGTCACCCCGCGCACCGTCGCCGTGCTGGAGCGGGCGGTCGCCGCCGGCGCCGGCTTCGTGCTGGTCACCGGCCGCCCGCCGCGTTGGATCCCGCCGGTGCTCGCGCGGCTGCCCGAGGGCCTGGTGCGGCTGTGCGTGTGCGCGAACGGCGCGGTGCTCTACGACGCCGCCGACGACGCCGTGCTCGGCGCGCACACCCTGGAGCCCGCCACGATCCGCGAGCTCGCCGGCCTCGCCGCGGAGCTGTTCCCCGGCTGCGGGTTCGGTGTCGAGCGCGTCGGGAACGCCGAGGGCGACGGCGGCCCGCGGGGGATCGTCGACGAGTTCCTCACCGACCCCGGCTACGTCCACGCCTGGGGCGAGCACGACGGCGGCTCCACCAGCCGCGAGGACCTGCTCGGCCGCCCGGCGACGAAGGTGCTGATCCGCTCCCCGGAGCTGACCAGCGAGCAGATGATGGACGCGCTCGCACCGAAGGCCGGCGGGCTGGCCGACCTGACGTTCTCGCACTCGTCGGGGCTGCTGGAGGCCTCCGCCCCCGGGGTCACCAAGGCGACCGGCCTGGCCGAGGTCGCCCGCCGTCTCGGGGTGACCGCGGCGGACACCGTGGCGTTCGGTGACATGCCCAACGACCGGGAGATGCTGCGCTGGGCCGGGCTCGGGGTCGCGATGGGCAACGCCCACCCGGACCTGGTCGGGCTCGCCGACGAGGTGACGGCACCGCACACCCACGACGGGCTCGCCGAGATCCTGGAGCGCTGGTTCTGAGCGCACCCGGCGCTGTTCACCCGCCCGTCGACGAGCGGTCATGCCCGGTCCCACGGGCCGCCCCGACCCGGCCCACGACCCCGCCCGCGCGTACCATCACCGGCTGTCATCGCCCGCGAGCCGGGTGCCAGCGCCCGCGCCAGGAGGCCCCCACCCGTGGCTGACACGGCAGACACCCTGGACCGTTCCGGTCCGCAACCGCCCGCCGACGTCCCGCCCACCGGCGAGGTCGCCGTGCTGGCGTCCGTGCAGGGCGCTCTCGGAGGCGACACCACCGTGCGGGTCGCCCGCGGGATGTCGCTGTTCGGCGAGCACGCCGCGGGCTGGCTCGCGATCGGCGTCGTGGGTGCCGCGCTGGACCGCCCCCGCCGTCGTGAGTGGCTCGGCTCCGCCGCGGCCGTCGCGTTCGCGCACGGCGCCTCGATCGGAATCAAGCGCGTCGTCCGGCGCCGCCGCCCCGACCACCCCGCGGTCCGGGTCCTGGTGGGCACCCCGAGCCGGCTGAGCTTCCCGTCCTCGCACGCCACGTCCACCACCGCCGCCGCCGTGCTCTACGGCGGCCTGCTGGGCAGGCGCTCCCGCCCGGTGGCCGCGGCGGGTGTGGGCCTGATGGCGCTGTCGCGCCTGGTCCTCGGCGTGCACTACCCGACCGACGTCGCCACCGGCACCGCGCTCGGCGCGGCCGTCGCCGGTACCGCGCGTCGCGTGATCTCACGCAACCCCACCACCGGAGGGTGAGCGCATGACCAGCACCGACCCCACGAAGGTCGACCGCGACGACTCCGAGAAGGAGAAGGTCGCCCGGGCCGCCGACCCGCAGACCCCCGTCGTCCCGGACGCCCCCGACGACGCAGGCGCCCCCGAGGGCCACGAGGCCGACGCGGCCCCCGCCGCCGAGCACGCCCCGCACGTGCCGATGGACCCGTCCGAGCGCACCACCGCGATGGTCGCCCGCGGCCTGCTCAAGACGATGCGCCCCCGCCAGTGGGTGAAGAACGTCCTGGTCTTCGCCGCGCCGTTCGTCAGCGGCCAGCTGTTCGACGTGCCGATCCTGATCGACTGCCTGATCGCGTTCGTCGCGTTCTCGCTGGCCGCGTCCGGCGTGTACCTGGTCAACGACGCGCTCGACGTCGAGGCCGACCGGGCGCACCCGACCAAGCGCCGCCGCCCGATCGCGTCCGGCATCGTCCCGGTGCCGCTGGCCTTCGTCGCAGCGGGCGTGCTGTTCGCCGGGGCGATCGCGCTGTCGTTCGCGGTGACCTGGCAGCTGATCATCGTGCTCGCCGTCTACGTGGCGGTGCAGCTGTCCTACTGCCTGTGGCTCAAGCACCAGCCGGTGCTCGACATCTGCATCGTCGCCTCCGGCTTCCTGATGCGCTCCATCGCCGGCGGTGTGGCCACCGGCATCCCGCTGTCGCAGTGGTTCCTGCTGGTCACCGGGTTCGGCTCGCTGTTCATGGTCGCCGGCAAGCGCTACGCCGAGATCAACCTCGCCGAGCGCACCGGGGCCAAGATCCGCAAGTCGCTGGAGAACTACACGGCGTCCTACCTGCGCTACATCTGGTCGCTCTCGGCCACCGTCATGATCGTCATGTACGGGCTGTGGGCGTTCGAGATCCGCGAGGACCACAACTCGGTGTGGTCGGTGCTGTCGATCGTGCCGTTCGTGATCGCGGTGCTGCGCTACTCGGTGGACGTCGACCGGGGCACCGGCGGCGAGCCCGAGGAGATCGCGCTCGGCGACCGCGCGCTGCAGGTCCTGGCGCTGGCCTGGATCGCGATGCTCACCCTGGCCGTCTACAGCTGACGCCGGCCGTCACCCGGGCCCGGCTCCCCGCACGGGGGCCGGGCCCGCGGTGTGTCGGCGCCCGGCGTGTCAGCGCCCGGTGTGCCAGGCCCAGGTGTGCGCGAGGCCCTCGGCGAGCGGTGTCGGCGCGGGCAGGCCGAGCGCGGCGATCCCGCGCGACGGGTCGAGGCAGCTGCGGCGCAGCTCCCCGGCCCGGGCCGGGAGGAACTCCGGCGCGAACGCCTCCGGGGCGAGCCCGGCGATCTCCCCGATCGTCGCGGCCAGCTCGACGACCGTGGACTCGGTTCCGGTGCCGACATTGAACACCTCGCCGGCCAGTTCCCCGGCCGCGAGCCGGTCGGCCGAGGCGAGCGCCGCCCGGGCGACGTCGCCGACGTAGAGGAAGTCGCGGGTCTGGCCGCCGTCGCCGAACACGGTCGGCCGCAGCCCGGTGCGGGCCCGGTCGCAGAACAGCGAGACGACCCCGGCCCCGCCCGCCGGGTGCTGGCGCGGCCCGTAGACGTTCGCGAAGCGCAGCACCAGCGCCGGGAGGCCGTGCGCCCGCACGAAGAACCGGGTGTAGCGCTCCGCGGCGAGCTTGCTCATCCCGTACGGCGACTCCGGCTCGGCCGGCTCCGCCTCGGTCGTCGGCAGGGGGGCGCCGTCGCCGTAGATGGCGCCGCCGGTGGAGCAGACGACGACCGCGCCCGCGCCCGCGTCCCGGGCCGCCTGCAGCACGCTCAGCGTGCCGAGGACGTTGACCGAGGCGTCGTGCACCGGGTCCGCCATCGAGCGGCGTACGTCGATCTGGGCGGCCAGGTGGAACACCGCGTCCGGGCGGTACTCCGCGGCCAGCGCGGTGAGCGCGGCGGTGTCGCGGACGTCGAGCTCGGCCACCGTGACACCCGGGGCCAGGTTGTCCCGGGTCCCGGCGGAGAGGTCGTCGACGACGAGGACGTCGTCGCCGCGGGTGAGCAGGGACTCGACCAGGGTGGAGCCGATGAAGCCCGCTCCACCGGTGACGAGTGCGCGCATACCTGCCTTCCCCCGGGGCGGACGGTGTGTGCACCCGGCTGCGCGCACACGGTAACCGCGGCTGCCCGGGGCGCCTCAGCCGGTGGAGCGGGCGGGGCCCGCGCCGCAGGCGGTGATCCGGTAGAGCGTGCTGCCGCCCCCGGAGAGGACGGGCTCGAACCCGGGTGCACGGTCGATCTCGGACAGTCCGGGGTAGGTGTCGGCCCGCGGGTCCCACGGCCACCAGGTGACCGGGCCGTCGATGACGTAGCCGACGCCGGTGGCCCGCAGGGCGGGACAGACGACGGGGTCGCGGGCGACGTCGTGCAGCCGCATCCGGACCAGCTCCTGGTCGGGCGTCCAGGTCCCGGACAGGTGCGGGAAGAGCACCTGGCGCCCGGTCAGCGGGTACAGCAGCCCGTTGCCGGTCCACGGGTTCGCCGCGACGACGGCACCCGGTGCGGTCGCCCGGCCCGCCGCCTCCAGGAACTCGCGCTGGCCGGGCTGCAGCACCCGGCCGGTCTCGTAGCGGTAGGCGTCGGCGATCACGGCGGCGTGCACCCCGATGCGGAACCCGTCGGTGAGCAGGACCAGCGCCGCGGCGAGGACGGCGGCGGCCGGGACGGCCAGCAGCCGTCGTCGCTCCGGGGTGGTCTCCGCCCGCCGCAGCGCGGTCACCGCCCGGACCGCCAGGCCGGCAGCGCCGAGCACGCCCAGCGTCGCCAGCGGCACCCCGGTGATCGGGACCATCGCGGCGAGCCGGTGCGAGTCGTTGTACCAGGCACCGGTCAGCGCGGTGACCAGGTCGCCCTCGCGGGCCACGGCGAGGGTGTAGAGCAGCGCCGAGGTCAGGTGCGCCGGCACCAGCCACGCGGTGCGCGCGTGCCGCAGTGCCAGGACGGCGCCGACCACGACCAGCACCGACACCACGACCAGCTCGGGCCGCTTGTTCGTCCCGTTCCACAGCACGCCGGTCAGCGCCTCGCGCGCCCCCATCGATGCCTGCCAGTCGAACGCCCGCACGCCGTCGAGGTAGGGCGACCACGCCAGCAGCCAGACGACGGCGGCGACCGCGGCCAGCGCGCCCGCGGGGGCGAGGGCCGCCGTGGCGAAGCGGCGCCGGCGGACCTGCCGGACCGTGGTGATCGCGGCCGCGACCACCAGGGGGGACAGGCCCAGCACGAGCAGGCTGACCGCGGCGTTGGGGTGCGCCAGCGCCAGAGCGGGGACGGCCGCGGCCCCGAGCAGCAGCGCCCGGAACCGGCCGACCGCGCTGTCGCGGGTCAGCCCCAGCACGGTGACGACGGCGGCCAGCCCGGCGGGCACCAGCGCCAGCCCGAGCAGGTTGGGCCACAGGACGCCCCAGTTCAGCAGCAGCCACGGCATCGCGGTGAACGCCGTCGCGAGCACCGGGGTGACGAGCAGGGCCCCGGCCCGGCGCCCGACGACCTGGCGGACGAGCAGCGTGCACGACAGCGGCCACACGACGGCCGCCGCGGCGAACGCGGCGAGGTTCGACGCGGCCGGGATCGACGCGCCGGTGCCCGCCACGACGAGCGAGACGACGTCGTGCCAGGCGGCGGGGTAGGCCGAGGGCCGCCCCGGGCTGTTCAGCTCACCCAGCGTCAGCGACGACGCGTCGCCGGTCTGCACGATCCGGGCGACCGCGCTGTAGTGGTAGATCGCGTCGTAGGTCGGGGAGATCGCGTCGACGGGCCCGAATGCGAGCATCACGGTCAGCCAGCCGATCGCGATGGTGACGGCCGTCCCGATCGCCAGTGCGATCCCGCCGAGCGGGCCGTCGGGTCCCGCGCGCAGCAGGAACGGCGGACGGTCGCCGGGGTCCCCGCCGGGCTCGGCCCGGTCCCGGCGCACCCGCCGGACGGTGGCGCTCACCGCGGCGCAGAGCAGCGCGAGCACGGCGGTGGCGCCCAGCACCGGCCACGGTCCCCACGGCACCCCGGCCCGGCCGGCCAGCACCGCGGTGGTCGCGATCAGCGCGACCGACACCAGCGGCCCGGCGCCCCAGCAGACCGCTCCGCGCAGTCCCGCGGCGCGGGTGACGAGTGCCCCGGGCAGTACGCACCACGCCGCGGTCACCAGTGCCACGGGGACGGCCTGGGCCCACGTCATCCCCGGCTCCGCGCGTCGTCGATCGGCAGCCGCATCCGGCGCACCCTACGAGCGTCGTGCCGCAGGCCGTGACGCGCGGCCGACGTGTCACCGTCTGCGACCGATTCGTGACCCGCGCGGATCGTCGCTCAGCTCCCGGTGGAGCGGGCCGTCCCCACCTCGTCGGCGGATGCGGTGGCGGCGGGCTCGGTGGCGGCGGGCC
>JAESFO010000544.1_pt1 | contig 24859 bp, 22 predicted proteins | sample 9269421 | NCBI WGS metagenome assembly JAESFO01 (sample SAMN14502839, study PRJNA617101) | algae metagenome | isolation source: Nostoc desertorum CM1-VF14 and co-occurring heterotrophs from rocky... | place: USA: Clark Mountains, San Bernardino, California | collected 2000-06-05 | reverse complement strand
CACCGGGACACACGGACCACCGGGACACACGGACCACCGGGACACACGGACCACCGGGACACACGGACCACCGGGACACGCGGACCACCGGGACACGCGGACCACCGGGACACGCGGACCACCGGGACCGGGCACACCACAGGCCCCGCCGGAGGAACCGGCGGGGCCCGTGGGCGGTCGGAACGGGGTCAGGACTTGACGAGCGGCCCGCCCATCGACATCGCGCGTCCGCCCAGCGTCTGGCCGAACGCGTCGAACAGGATGTAGGCGAACACGACGCAGAACGCGAACGTCGTGATCCCGGCGATCGGGAACAGGCCCGCGTTGCCCGCGGTCACACCGATGTAGGCCAGCACGAAGGTGATGTCGACGAGCACGAAGCCGATCGTGAACATCAGCGGCAGGCGCAGCGTCGCCAGCGTCAGCAGGACGAACACCAGGGTGAACGAGAGCAGATAGGTCGACTGGATCGACCCGACCTGCTCGGTGGACAGGGCCTGTCCGGTGCCGGCGTCGATGATCCAGCCGTTGTTCAGCGCCATGAGCAGCACGCCGAAGCTGGTCCAGAACGCGGAGAAGACCCCGAAGATCGCGGCGGTGACGCTGTCCCCGACGCGCAGCGCGACCATGGCCGACAGCAGCAGGAACAGACCCGCCGAGAAGGTCACGATCGGGATCATGCCGCCGGGCAGTGCGGTGGTGTCCAGGTAGCCCACGAACCACAGGCCCAGCGTGATGCCGGACGGAAGGAAGCAGATGAGGCCCATCAGGGCCGGGTTGGCAGCCGGGGCGGCTGCTGCCGGGGCGGGCGGGGCAGCAGCGGCGTGCGCCCCCGCGGTGTCGCTCTCCACGCTCATGGAAAACTCCTCGTCGAGTTCGTGACCGGTCGAGCACCGGCGGTGTGATTCTGCTCTCGCGGAGATCGTTTTTCGCCCCTCCGTACGACCAGACCCCGACCTGTACCCCGGTGGCACGGAACCGGACCGTCGTCGCAGCTCGCGGGGGCGGCGCCCCCTACCTGCGCGGCACGTACGCGTCCTTCGGTCAGGTTCGACCGGCCCGGGCGTCACCTGAGAGGATGCCCGGGTGAGCGCACGCGTGATGGACGGCAAGGCGACGTTGGCGGAGCTGCTCGACGACCTGCGGGGCCGTGTCGAGAAGCTGACCGCCGCCGGGGTGACTCCCGGGCTGGGCACGGTGCTGGTCGGTGACGACCCCGGATCGCACGCCTACGTGCGCGGCAAGCACCGCGACTGCGCCAAGGTCGGCATGACCTCCCTGCAGCGCGAGCTCCCCGCCGACGCGAGCCAGGCCCAGGTCGAGGACACGATCGACGAGCTGAACGCCGACCCGACCTGCACGGGCTTCATCGTGCAGCTCCCGCTGCCGGACGGTCTCGACGCCGGCGCCGCGCTGGAGCGGGTCGACCCGGGCAAGGACGCCGACGGTCTGCACCCGACCAACCTGGGTCGCCTGGTCCTCGGCGAGCCGGGACCGCTGCCGTGCACCCCGCGCGGCATCGTCGAGCTGTGCTGCCGGTTCGGTGTCGAGCTGAACGGGGCGCGGGTCGTCGTCGTGGGTCGTGGCGTGACGGTCGGCCGCCCGCTGGGGCTGCTGCTGACCCGCCGTTCGGAGAACGCCACCGTCACCCTGTGCCACACCGGCACCCGGGACCTGACGGCGCACCTGCGGGAGGCCGACGTCGTCGTCGCCGCGGCGGGCCGGGCGGGGCTCATCACCGCCGACCAGATCAAGCCGGGCGCCGCGGTGCTCGATGTCGGCGTCACCCGTACCGACCTGGGCCTGGTCGGCGACGTGGCGCCCGAGGTCGCCGAGGTCGCCGGGCTGCTGGCGCCGATGCCGGGCGGCGTGGGGCCGATGACCCGCGGGATGCTGCTGACGAACGTCGTCGAGGCGGCCGAACGCAGCCTGTCGGAGTGAGAATCGATACCGAACGCAGCCTGTCGGCATGACGGGCGGCGGGGGGCGGTGATGGTGGCGACCCGTTCCGGTCACGGCCTGCGGGCCCGGCTGCGGGCGCACTGGCCGCTGCTCGTCGTCCTCGGTGTGTCGCTGGTCGGGCTGCAGCGGGTGGTCACCGAGCACTGGCGCGAGGGGTCCGCGGCGCTGGCGGTGGCGATGCTGGTCGCCGCGGGCCTGCGCGTCGCGCTGCCGCCGGACCGGGTCGGGCTGCTCGCGATCCGCGGCCGCTACGCCGACGCGCTGGTGTACGGCGGGTTCGGCGTCGTCGTCCTGCTGCTGGCTCTGACGATCACCCAGGGCTCGCTGACCATCAGCTGAGTGCTCGGCTGCGGGAGCCGCCGGTCGTCTCCGGGCCCGCCGGGCGCCGGGTCGGGGGTCTGCGGGGGCCCGCGGGACGCTTGCTCCCGGGGCGCCCGGGGCCGGTGCTGGTCGCGCGCACGACCCGGCCCGGCCGGGCGGGGAGATCCCCGGTCGGTGCGCTGCGGGACGGCCTGATAATGATCATCGCTAACGAGATTCTACCGGTGGGTACACCCGCTCCGGGACGGGGGTTGCTCCGGACGGGTTGCGTGACGTCGCCCACGGTGGCCCGCTGATCACCCGTTGATCGCAACGAAGATCCATCCGCCACCCGGTCGGCGGCGCTCGGTCCGGCGGGACCCCACGGACGGAGGTGGTCCCTGCCACCGTCCGCGAGCATGATCGCGCCATGACCGACCGCAGCGGCCACATCGTCGACACCCTCGTGACCGCCTTCGACGACCTGATGGCCGCCGACCCCGCGGCGTTCCGGACCAAGTTCCGGAAGATGGCCGCCGACCCGTTCGCGTTCTACCGGGGCAGCGCCTGCCTGTTCTACGACGACGTCGCCCGCCGCGAGGACCCCTGGGTCGACGAGCGGACCGCCCGGGTCTGGATCCAGGGCGACCTGCACGCGGAGAACTTCGGCACCTACATGGACGGCGACGGCGTGCTCGTCTTCGACGTCAACGACTTCGACGAGGCCTACCTCGGCCACTGGACCTGGGACGTCACCCGGTTCGCGGCCAGCCTGTGCCTGCTCGGCTGGCGCAAGGCGCTGTCGGACCGGTCGCTGTCCGAGCTCGTCGAGCGCTACTGCCGCAGCTACCTGGCCCAGGTGCGGCACTTCGCCGACCGCGACGACGACGCGTTCTCGCTGCGCCTGGACACCACCGAGGGACCGGTGCACCAGGTCCTGCAGACCGCGCGCACCCGGACCCGGGTCGGACTGCTCGACGCGGTCACCGAGACCGAGGGCTTCGACCGGATCCTGCGCGCCGGCCCCGGCGTCCGCACCCTCGACGACGACGAGAAGGCCGCGGTCACCGCGGCGTTCGAGGCGTACGTGGCCACGATCCCGGAGTCCCGGCGCCACCGCGGCGTCGCCTACACCGTCAAGGACGTCGCCGGGCGCTCCGGCGTGGGCATCGGCAGCGCCGGGCTGCCGACCTACACGGTGCTGGTCGAGGGGCTGAACCAGGCGCTGGACAACGACATCGTCGTGTCGATGAAGCAGGGCAACGTGGCCGCGCCCTCGCGGGTGGTCACCGACGAGCGGGTGGCGTCGGCGTTCCGCCACCACGGGCACCGGACGGCGGTCTCGCAGCGCGCGCTGCAGGCGCACGCCGACCCGATGCTGGGTTGGACCGAGCTCGACGGCGTCGGGTTCGTCGTCGCCGAGGTCTCGCCCTACGAGGCGGACCTGGACTGGTCGGAGCTCACCGAGCCCGATGAGATCGCGCCGGTCGTCGCGGACCTGGGCCGGGCCACCGCGAAGATCCACTGCGTGGCCGACGCCGACGCCGACCACGCGCTCGTCGACTTCCGGGTCGAGGAGGCGGTCGCGGCGCGCACCGCCGGTGCGGAGGACGCGTTCGTGGAGTGGGTCGTGGAGTTCGCCCACGACTACGCCCGGACCGTGCGCGCCGACCACGCGCTGTTCGTGGAGGCGTTCCGCTCCGGGCGCATCCCCGGCGTCAGCTCGGCCTGACACGCCGACGGCCCGCCCTCCCGGCAGCGGGGGGACGGGCCGTCGCGGTGGGGCTACTTGGCGGCGAAGGCGTCGATCGCCGCGTTGAACGTGGCGCTCGGCCGCATGACCGCGTCGGTCTTCGCGCGGTCGACGTAGTAGTAGCCGCCCAGGTCGACCGGGTCGCCCTGGACCGCGTTCAGCTCACCGACGACCGTGTCCTCGGCGGCGGCGAGCTTCTCGGCGAGCGGGGCGAAGATCGCGGCCAGCTCGGTGTCCTCGGTCTGCGCGGCGAGGGCCTGCGCCCAGTACAGCGCGATGTAGAAGTGGCTGCCGCGGTTGTCGAGCTCCCCGACCTTGCGCGACGGCGACTTCCCGTTCTCCAGCAGCGTGCCGGTGGCCTCGTCGAGGGTCTGGCCGAGCAGCTTGGCCCGCAGCGGCTCCTCGGTCTTCGACGCCAGCATCTCCAGAGAGACGGCCAGCGCGAGGAACTCGCCGAGGGAGTCCCACCGCAGGTGGTTCTCCTTCTGCAGCTGCTGCACGTGCTTCGGCGCGGACCCGCCGGCGCCGGTCTCGAACAGGCCGCCGCCGTTCATCAGCGGGACGATCGACAGCATCTTCGCCGACGTGCCCAGCTCCATGATCGGGAACAGGTCGGTGAGGTAGTCGCGCAGCACGTTGCCGGTCACCGAGATGGTGTCCTCGCCCTTGCGGGCCCGCTCCAGGGTGTAGCGGGTGGCCTCGGCGACCGGGAGGATCTCGATGGTCAGTCCGTCGGTGTCGTGCTCGCCCAGGTACGTCTCGACCTTCGCGATCAGCTGCGCGTCGTGGGCGCGCGCCGAGTCCAGCCAGAAGACGGCGGGGGAGCCGGTGGCCCGGGCCCGCTCGACGGCCAGACCGACCCAGTTGCGGATCGGGGCGTCCTTGGTCTGGCAGCCGCGCCAGATGTCGCCCTCGCCGACCTCGTGCGAGAGCTTCTCCTCGCCCGACGCCGCGTCGACGACGCGCACGGTGCCCGCGGAGGCGATCTCGAAGGTCTTGTCGTGGCTGCCGTACTCCTCGGCCTTCTGCGCCATCAGCCCGACGTTCGGGACGGTGCCCATCGTCGTCGGGTCGAAGGCGCCGTTGGCCTGGCAGTGCTTGACGGTCTCGTCGTAGAGCGGGGCGTAGGACGAGTCCGGGATGACGAACTTGGTGTCCTGCAGCGCGTCGTCGGCGTTCCACATCCGGCCGGAGGTGCGGATCGCGGCCGGCATCGAGGCGTCGATGATGACGTCACTCGGGACGTGCAGGTTGGTGATCCCGCGCGCGGAGTCGACCTGGGCCAGCGCCGGGCCGGTCTCGTAGGCGGCGGTGATGGCCTTCTCGACGGCGTCGCGCTTGTCGGCGGGCAGCTTCTCCAGCGCGGTCAGGATCGAGGCGAGACCGTCGTCGGGGTCGGCGCCCACGGAGGCGAGGTCGTCGGCGAAGGAGGCGAACACGTCGGCGAAGTAGGCGCGGACGGCGTGGCCGAAGATGATCGGGTCGGAGACCTTCATCATCGTGGCCTTGAGGTGCACCGAGAACAGCACGCCCTTGGCCTTGGCGTCGGCGACCTGCTCGGCGAGGAAGGCCTGCAGCGGCTCGCGACGCATGACGGCGCCGTCGAACACCTCGCCGTCCAGCAGCGCGACCTTCTCCTTCAGCACCGTGACGGTGCCGTCGGCGGCGACGTGCTCGATGCGGACCGCGCCGTCACCGGCGGCGGTGAACGAGGTCTCGGAGTGGCGGAAGTCGCCGTCGTCCATGGTGGCGACGTGGCTGGCGGAGTCGGAGCTCCAGGCGCCCATCGAGTGCGGGTGCTTGCGGGCGAAGTTCTTCACCGACAGCGGGGCGCGGCGGTCGGAGTTGCCCTCGCGCAGCACCGGGTTGACCGCGGAGCCCTTGACCGAGTCGTAGGCGGCGCGGGCGGCCTTCTCCTGCTCGGTCTGCGGGTTGTCCGGGTAGTCCGGTACGTCGTAACCGGCGCCCTGGAGCTCGGTGATCGCCGCCTTGAGCTGCGGGATCGACGCCGAGATGTTCGGCAGCTTGATGATGTTGGCGTCCGGTGTCTTCGCCAGCTCGCCCAGCTCGGACAGCGAGTCCGGGACGCGCTGGGCGTCGGTGAGCCGGTCCGGGAACTTCGCCAGGATGCGGGCGGCCAGGGAGATGTCGCGGGTCTCCACGTCGACCCCGGCCTGGCCGGCGAAGGCCTCGATGACCGGCAGGAAGGAGTGGGTCGCCAGTGCCGGCGCCTCGTCGGTGTACGTGTAGATGAGCTTCATCGCGTCCTCAGGCCTGCCTCGGCTCGTCGTGTGTGCTGCCGTGTCCAGCGAGCGGGCCGCGACGGCGCCGGCGGACGGGCCCGGGACGACCGGGCGGGTCCCCGGCGCGGCGACCCGCTGACTGGGCCACACGCTATCTGTTCACCGGCCCTGCACGCCCGCAGGAGTAACCGGCCCGACACCCCCGTGATGGTCGAGCCCACGGCCGCGGACCGGCTACCGTGGTCGCGGCAGCGCTCGGCGGGAGGGGAACCACGGTGGCGAAGGTCTTCGGGCTCACCCGGAAGTCGCTCCTGAGGGGCTGGCCGCTGGTCGGGCTCATCGGAGTCGGCCTCACGGTCGTCGCACTCGCCTACGGCGGTGTCACCGGGAACCTGGAGACCACCGGGTGCCGTGTCGTCGTGCAGGGCGAGCAGGTGACGGTGCGCGCGGCGCCCGGCAACTCGGCGGCGCCGGTCCGCACGCTCCCGGTCGGGACCGAGGTCGCGGCCGAGACGATCGTCGACGGCGGCTTCCGCAAGCTCACCGAGCAGAACCAGTGGGTCCCGGTGGACTCCGTCGCCGCGACCTCGGGCAGCCGGTGCTGAACCCGTCGCGCAGCGTGATCAGGGGTGCGGCACAGTAGACGGTGTGAACGCGCTCGCCACGGTCAACGTCAACGGGGTCCGTGCCGCCGCCACCAAGGGGCTGCTGGAGTGGCTGGCCGCGACCGACGCGCGGGCGGTCTGCCTGCAGGAGGTCCGGGCACGGCCCGACGAGCTGCCGGCCGCCTTCCTGGCCGCGCTCGACGAGGGCGGCTGGCACCTGCGCCTGGCCCCGTCGCTGACGGCGAAGGGCCGCAACGGCGTCGCGGTGCTGAGCCGGGACGAGCCCGAGGCGGTACGGATCGGCTTCCCGAGCGGAGCCCGCGGAGCGAGCAACGGCACCGACCCCACCACCGACCTGGACGGCCGCTACGTGGAGGTGGACCTGCCCGGCGGGCTCACCGTGGCCTCGTTGTACCTGCCCAAGGGTATGGCGGGCACCGAGCGGCAGGACCGCAAGGACGCGTTCTGCGCGGCCTTCGGTGACCACCTGCGCACCGCGTTCGACCGGTGCGCCGCGACCGGGCGGCAGATGGTCGTCGGCGGGGACTGGAACATCGCCCCCACCGAGCTGGACCTGCGCAACTGGCGCGGGAACCGGCGCAACTCCGGGTTCCTGCCGCACGAGCGGGAGTGGTTCGCGAAGCTGCTCGAACACGGCTGGCGCGACGTGGTCCGCGAGCGGCACCCGGGCGTCGACGGGCCGTACTCGTGGTGGAGCTACCGCGGGCGGGCCTTCGACAACGACACCGGGTGGCGGATCGACCACCTGCTCACCACCCCCGGGCTCGCGGACGCCGCGCACGAGGCCGTCGTGGACCGGGCGCCCGCGCACGACCGGCGCTTCTCCGACCACGCCCCCGTCGTCGTCCGGCTGGGGGCCGTGTGATCGCCGGCCGGATGGTCGGCGGCCGCTACCTGCTGCTCGACGAGCTGGGCCGGCGCGGTTTCGGGCCCACCCACCGTGCCGAGGACCGCATCACCGGCCGCACCGTCGCCGTCACCGAGATCGCGCTGCCCGCGGTCGCGGGGGTCCGGGAGCGGCTGCTCACCGAGGTCCGGGCGGCCGGACGGCTGCGCCACCCGTCGGTCGTCGGGGTGCTGGACCTGGTCACCGACCGGTCCTCGGCCGGGGACATGCGCGAGTACCTGGTCACCGAGCACCCGGAGGCGCGACCGCTGGGTGCGGTCGTCGAGACGGCGCCGCCCTCTCCCCGGCAGGTCGCGCTCGTGGGCCGGGACGTGCTGGCCGCCCTGCGTGCGGTGCACGCCGACGGCGGCACCCACGGCGGCCTCGACGCCGACGCGGTGCTCGTCACCGCCGACGGCCGCGCCCTGCTCACCGACGTCGGCCTCGCCCGCGCGGTCGGTCCGCGCCCCGGCGAGAACGGTGCGCCCGCCGCCCCCGAGGGCGCCGACACCCCGGCCGCGGACCTGTGGTGCCTGGGTGCCGTCCTGCGCGAGGCGGCGGGCCCGCGCCCGGCGGCGGGCAGCGCGCTCGCGACGGTCCTGGACTGCCTCACCGCCGACGACCCGGCCGAGCGCCCGACCCACGACCGGGCCGCCGAGCTGTTCGAACGCGGCGCCCGGCCCCGGTCCCCGGGCGGGGACCTCGGCCGCAACCGCTGGATCCTGCTGGGCGTGGCCGGGGTGCTGGCCGTGGTCGTCGTCGTGCTGCTCGTCCTCGCCGTCCTCTGAACACACCCGGGGGCGGAAACCCGGCGGCGCCCGCGACGCGGCGGGGGGCAGGATGGGCCGGGTGAGCCGGAGCGTCGAACACCCCGCCGACCACCCCCGCGTCGCCGCCGTGAAGGAGGCGCTGCGCCGCGCCGGTGCCGACCCCGCGTCGATCGCGGGCCTGGTGCTGCTGCCCGACGCGGTGACCACCGCGGCCGCGGCGGCCGCCGCGCTGGAGGTGGAGGTCGGCCAGATCGCGAACTCACTGGTCTTCGACGCCGACGGCGCCCCGCTGCTCGTGCTCACCTCCGGGGCGCACCGGGTCGACACCGACAGGGTCGCCGCGCTGGTCGGCGCGGCGCGGGTCGGACGGGCGTCGGAGGAGTTCGTGCGCGAGACCACTGGGCAGGTCATCGGCGGGGTCGCCCCGGTCGGGCACCCGGCGCCGGTGCGCACCCTGGTCGACGTCGCACTGGGGGAGTTCGACCGGGTCTGGGCGGCCGGCGGGGTGGCCCGCTCGGTGTTCCCGACGACCTTCGACGAGCTCGTCGCGGTCACCGGCGGGACGCCCGCCGAGGTCGCCTGAGCCGTATTCCCGCACCGGCCGTGATCCATCGCCGGGAAACGGACGGTCGCTGCGATGATCCGCGAAACCTAGTGTGGGTGGCATGGCCGATACTCCCGCCGCACCCGTCCCGGCCGAGGCCGAACCGCCGGTCGGACTCCCGACCCCCGCACCCGCCGAACCGGTGCCCTCGGACTCGGCGTTCCGCCGGGCCCTGCGCCGGGTCCGGGACGGGTCCACCCTCGACGTCACCGAGGCCGCCGTCCTGCTCGCCGCCCGCGGCGAGCACCTCGACGAGCTGCTCGGCCACGCCGGCCGGGTCCGCGACGCCGGACTCGTCGAGGAGGGCCGCCCGGGCGTGGTCACCTACTCCCGCAACGTCTTCATCCCGCTGACCCGGCTCTGCCGCGACCGCTGCCACTACTGCACGTTCGCGACCGTCCCGCACAGGCTCGACGACATGTTCCTGGAGCGCGACGAGGTCGTCGAGATCGCCCGCCAGGGCGCCGCGCAGGGCTGCAAGGAGGCCCTGTTCACCCTCGGCGACCGCCCCGAGGATCGCTGGCCGCAGGCCCGCGAGTGGCTCGAGGCGCGCGGCTACGACTCCACCCTGGACTACGTCCGGGCGTGCGCGATCGCCGTCCTGGAGGAGACCGGGCTGCTGCCGCACCTCAACCCGGGCGTCATGAGCTGGGAGGAGCTGACCCGGCTCAAGCCGGTCGCGGCCAGCATGGGGATGATGCTGGAGACGACGTCGCAGCGGCTGTTCGAGAAGGGCGGCCCGCACTTCGGCAGCCCCGACAAGGAGCCCGCGGTCCGGCTGCGCGCCCTCACCGACGCCGGCCGCGTCGGCGTCCCGTTCACCACCGGCATCCTGATCGGCATCGGCGAGAACCGCACCGAGCGGGCCGAGTCGCTGTTCGCGATCCGCTCCGCCGCCCGCGCGCACGGGCACGTGCAGGAGGTGATCGTCCAGAACTTCCGGGCGAAGCCGGACACCGCGATGGCGAACGACCCGGACGCCGACCTGGAGGACCTGGCCGCCACCATCGCGGTCGCCCGGCTCGTGCTGGGTCCGAAGGTGCGGCTGCAGGCGCCGCCGAACCTCGTCGGCGACGAGCAGGCGCTGATGCTGCGCGCCGGGATCGACGACTGGGGCGGTGTCTCCCCGGTGACGGTGGACCACGTGTCCCCGGAGATGCCGTGGCCCGCCGTCGACGAGCTGGCCGCGATCACCGAGGCCGAGGGCTTCACGCTGCAGGAGCGGCTCACCGCCTACCCGAAGTACGTGCGGGCCGGGTCGCCGTGGATCGACGCGCGGCTGCACGGCCACGTCGCCGCGCTGTCCGGGCTGGACGGGCTCGCCCGGCCCGACGCCGTCGTGGAGGGGCGGGCGTGGCAGGAGCCCGACGGCGGGTTCGCCTCGACCGGGCGCACCGATCTGAACTCCACGATCGACACGACCGGGCGCACCGAGGACCGGCGCAGCGACTTCGGCGACGTCTACGGCGACTGGGACGAGGTGGCCGCCGAGCTGGAGCACCAGCGCGCCGGGCACGGGGCGGCCCCCGAGCGGCTCGACTCCGACGTCCGGGCCGGGCTGGACCTGGCCGCGTCCGACCCGGCGGCGCTGCTCGACCCGGCGCACGCCGACGCCGCGATGGCCGTGCTGACCGCCGACGGGCCCGCGCTGCGCACGCTGCTCGACCTCGCCGACGACGTGCGCAGGCAGGTCACCGGGGACGACGTCACCTACGTGGTCAACCGGAACATCAACTTCTCGAACGTCTGCTACGTCGGCTGCCGGTTCTGCGCCTTCGCCCAGCGCGAGCGCGACGCCGACGCCTTCCGGCTCTCGCTCGACGAGGTCGCCCAGCGCGCCGCGGAGGCCGCCCGCGACGGTGCCACCGAGGTCTGCGTGCAGGGCGGTATCGACCCGCAGCTGCCGGTGTCGTTCTACGCCGACCTGGTTCGCGCGGTCACCGCGGCCGTGCCGGGGATGCACGTGCACGCGTTCTCCCCGATGGAGATCGTCTCCGCGGCGGCCAAGGCCGGGGTGTCGATCCGGGAGTGGCTGACCGAGCTGAAGGCCGCCGGGCTCGGCTCGATCCCGGGCACCGCCGCCGAGATCCTCGACGACGAGGTCCGCTGGGTGCTGACCAAGGGCAAGCTGCCGGCCTCGCAGTGGATCGAGGTCGTGTCGACCGCGCACGAGCTGGGGATCCCCAGCAGCTCGACGATGATGTACGGCCACGTCGACGAGCCCCGGCACTGGCTCGGGCACCTGCGCACACTGGCGTCGATCCAGGACCGCACCGGGGGGTTCACGGAGTTCGTGCCGTTGCCGTTCGTGCACCACAACGCCCCGATCTACCTGGCCGGGATCGCCCGGCCGGGACCGACGGAGCGCGACAACCGGGCGGTGCACGCGTTCGCCCGGCTCGCGCTGCACGGGCGGATCGACCACGTCCAGTGCTCCTGGGTCAAGCTCGGCGACGACCTCGCCGCGGACATCCTGGCCGGGGGCGCCGACGACATGGGCGGCACCCTGATGGAGGAGACGATCTCCCGGATGGCCGGCTCGGAGAACGGCTCCGAGCGCTCCGTCGCCGAGCTCACCGCGATCGCGGCGGCCGCCGGTCGCCCGGTCCGGCAGCGGACGACGACCTACCGCGGCGAGCCCCGCGTGCTCACCCCGGCGCCGGGTACCGGGCCGCGGACGCTGCCGTTGACCCCGGCCTGATCCCGGCCGGTCCCGCGTCGCCTCCGGGCCGCGCGGGACCGGCCCGGCCGCCGATCGGCCTACGGTGGCGGTATGGGTGTACTCGGAGAGATGTTCCCGCGGAAGCGGATGCACCAGGACTCGGACGCCGCGCAGGGCGGGCAGCAGTGGCGGCTCGGCCCGATCGACCTCGACAAGGGCGTGGTGACGGTCGAGCCGGCCCCGCGGCCCGAGGACCCCGAGCAGGGGAAGGGCCGGGAGAACGGATGACGTGCTGACCGGGACGACGCCCCGCGGCTGCCGCAGCCCCCTCACCGCGCTGTCGCAGGACGTCCGCCCCGGCCGGTGGACCGACCCCCCGATCCGGCCCACCCCGCCGCCGGCCGGGCCCGGAGGCGCGGCTTCGATCGGCAGAGTGAGGCCAACGGTACGATCTTGAGCAGTCCGGGGTCAAGGGAGGCGAGCGGGTGCGGCCGCAGGAGCTGGGCGCCGTGGGGCGCGGTCTCGGCCTGCTCGCCGACACCTGGACGCTGTTGATCCTGCAGCGCGCGTTCCTCGGCGTCAGCCGGTACGCGGGGTGGCGGGAGACCCTCAACATCTCCGACGCGACGCTGTCGGCGCGGCTGCGTGGTCTCGTCGACGCGGGTCTGCTCGAGCCCCGCAGCTACGCCGACGGTGGCCGCGAGCGCCGCGGCTACGCCCTCACCGAGCGCGGCGGCGACATCTGGAAGCTGCTGATCTGCACCTGGGACTGGGAGAAGACCTGGGTCCCGCGGGAGGTCCCGCTCCCCGAGATCGTGCACCGCGACTGCGGCCGCCCCACCCGGGTGCGGGTGTGCTGCGCGGCCTGCGGCGGCGCGGTCGGGCCGCGGGACACCGAGGTCGAGCGCGAGCCGTGGGCGCCGGGGCTGGACCGGCTGGCTCGCAGGCACCCGCGGCGCACCCGGGGCGCGCTGCCCGTCGACCCGCTCTCGTTCCTGCCCGGTGCGATGGAGATCATCGGCGACCGGTGGGGTGCCGCCGTCCTCGGCGCCGCGCTCACCGGGATCCGGGCGTTCAACTGCTTCGCCCTCGAGCTGGCGATCTCCCCGGAGGTGCTGTCGGACCGGCTGCGCCGCTTCGTCGCGCTCGGGGTGCTCAGCCGCAGCGGCGACGGCGAGTACCGCCTCACCGACAAGGGACGGGCCAGCTTCCCGATCCACGCCTGCCTGGTCGAGTGGTCGCACCGCTGGTGCGGCGGGGACGGCGCCCCGATCGACCTCACGATCCGCCACCGGGCCTGCGGGCAGCCGCTCTGCGTGCGGCTGGACTGTGAGCAGTGCGGGCGGGCCTTCGCCCGTGACTCGGTGTCCCCGGTGCGCCCGAGATGACGGACGGTAGGGAACGATGACGGGCATGAACGACGCCCACCGTCCCCGCGTGCTGTCCGGGATCCAGCCCACGGCCGACTCGTTCCACCTCGGCAACTACCTGGGTGCGCTGCGTCAGTGGGTGGCCCTGCAGGACGACCACGAGGCGTTCTACTGCGTCGTGGACCTGCACGCGATCACGGTCGAGCACGACCCGGCCGAGCTGGCCCGGCGTACCCGGGTCGCGGCCGCGCAGCTGCTCGGGCTGGGGCTCGACCCGGACCGCTGCACGCTGTTCGTGCAGTCGCACGTCCCGGAGCACGCGCGGCTGTCCTGGATCCTGGAGTGCATCACCGGCTTCGGCGAGGCCGGCCGGATGACCCAGTTCAAGGACAAGTCCGCCAAGCAGGGCACCGACCGGGCGACCGTCGGGCTGTTCACGTACCCGATCCTGCAGGCCGCGGACATCGTGCTCTACCAGGCCGACCGCGTCCCGGTCGGCGAGGACCAGCGCCAGCACCTGGAGCTGACCCGCAATCTCGCGCAGCGGTTCAACCACCGCTTCGGCGAGACGTTCCGGGTGCCCGAGCCGCACATCCCGCAGGCCACGGCGAAGATCTACGACCTGCAGGACCCGACGGCGAAGATGAGCAAGTCGGCGTCGTCGCCCAGCGGGATCGTGGAGCTTCTCGACCTGCCGCGGACCTCGGCCAAGAAGATCCGCTCCGCGGTGACCGACAACGAGCGCGAGATCCGCTTCGACCCGGAGAACAAGCCGGGCATCGCGAACCTGCTCACCATCAACGCGGCGATGACCGACCGGAAGGTCGCCGAGGTCGAGGCCGAGTACGTCGGCCGCGGCTACGGCGACCTGAAGAAGGACCTGGGCGAGATCGTCGCCGCGTTCGCGGAGCCGTTCGCGGAGAAGGTGAACGGCTACCTGGCCGATCCGGCCGAGCTCGACCGGGTGCTCGCGCGCGGTGCCACCCGTGCGCGTGAGGTCTCCGGCGCGACACTGGCCGCGGTTCACGAGAGGATCGGGTTCCTCCCGCCCGCCTGAGCGACGCTCCCGGGGCGGGGAGAACCACCGAACCGGGGGAATGATGGCCGAGAACCGCGCTGCCACGATCGCGCACCGGCTGGAGACCGACGAGGAGGAGACCGAGACCTTCCTCGACCGCCAGCGGGAGAAGCATCCGTGGCTCGACCACCTGGTCCGTGCGGGGGAGCGCTACACCGAGAACCACGGAGACCACTACGCCGCGGCGATCACCTACTTCTCCATCCTGGCGCTGGTACCGCTGCTGATGGTCGGGTTCGCGGCGGCCGGGTTCGTGCTGCGCGGCAACCCGGAGCTTCTCGACTCCCTGCGCCAGGCGATCGAGTCGGCCGCGCCGGGCCAGATCGGCGAACTGCTCGGCGGGATCGTGCAGACCGCGATCGACCGGGCCGGGGCGATCGGTCTGATCGGTCTGGTCGGCGCGCTGTACTCGGGCATCGGCTGGATGAGCAACCTGCGTGAGGCGCTGACCGAGCAGTGGGGCCAGCGGGACGATGCCCCACCGATGATCAAGCGACTGGCGTTCGACCTGCTCGCCCTGGTCGGGCTCGGACTGGCCCTGGTGCTGTCGTTCGCGATCTCCTCGATCGGTGGCGCGGCGGGGAGGTTCCTGCTCGACCTGGTCGGCCTCGGCGAGGCGACGTGGGCACGCGTGTTGCTGAGCATCGCCTCGTTCCTGCTCGTGCTCGTCGGGAACTGGCTGGTGTTCCTGTGGGTGATCGCCCGGCTGCCGCGCGAGCCCGTGTCCCTGCGCAGCGCGGCCAGGGCCGCGCTGATCGGTGCGATCGGGTTCGCGATCCTGCAGCGGGTGATGGTGATCTACCTCGGCTCGGTCACGAACTCCGCGGCCGGTGCGGCTTTCGGCTCGATCCTCGGTCTGCTGGTCTTCATCTTCTTCACCTCGCGGTTCCTGCTGTTCGTGACGGCCTGGGCCGCCAGCGCCGAGGAGAACGACCAGGGCTACCGCGACCTGCCCGCCCCCGCGATCATCCGGCCGCAGTACGTCGTCCGGGACGGGCCGGGCGCGCTCGCGTCGGCGGGCCTGGTCACCGCGGGTCTGATCGGTGGGGCACTCGGCCTGCGGGCCCTGGGGCGCCGGCGGCGCTGACCCGCCGCGGCACGGTCCGCACACCGCGGGTCCGCACACCGCGGGTCCACCCACCGCGGGTCCACCCACCGGGGCTGCCGCGCTGCGGCGAGGTGCCGGCGGCTCGTGGTCACCGGGGTGCCCCGCCACGCCGTCCCGCCCCGATCTCGAAGGACGTGATCCCGACGAGTTCGCTCACCCGGTAAGCGAGACCGCAGGAGGGTGTGGACCCCGGCCCTCGGGCGCTCGGGTGAGTCGGCCCCGACGAACTCGTTCGCCCGGTGAACGTTCCGCGGACCTGAGCTCCGGGGATGATCCTGACGAGTCCGCTTACCCGGTAAGCGAATTTCGCAGGAGGGTGCACCCGGCCCTCGGGCACCGGGGCGAGCCGGCGCCGACCCGGGCGGGTCCCGGGCGCCCGCGTGGTCCCGTCCGTGCCGCAGGTCAACGGCGCCGGCGCAGCCGCGCGGCCACCAGCGCCCCGACGCCGGCGAGCGCGGCGACCCCGCCGACCAGCACCGCGGCGGGGATCGGCGCAGCCCCCGCGGGATCCGGGGCGTCGGTCGACGTCGCCCCGTCGGCGCTCCTCGTCGCCCCGTCCGCGCCCCCGGAGCCCGTCGCGCCGTCCGCGCCGTCTGCCCCGCCCGCGGGGGCCGCGGCGCCCCGGGGCGTGCCCGAGCCGTCGGCGGAGCCCGTGGTGCCCGGCTCGACCAGCGTCCCGATCCCGGTGGCCGGGGCGCCGAAGCCCCAGTCCAGCAGGGCGCGGGCCTGGTCGACCATCAGCACCGGCCGGGGCTCGCCGCGCACGATGGCGACCACCAGCCGTCGCCCGTCGCGCTCCATCGCGCCGACGAAGGTGTGCCGGGCGGCGTCGGTGAACCCGTTCTTGCCGCCGAGGAAGCCGGGGGTGCCGAGGAGTCGGTCGTCGTTGCCGAGCAGGAAGCCGGGCTTGTCGGCGAACCCGGGGAACGGGATGCTCCGGGTGGTCAGCGCGGCCGCGATCCGCGGGCGCTCCAGTGCGGCGCGCAGCAACAGGCCCAGGTCGTAGGCCGAGGCGGACATCCCCGGGCCGTCGAGGCCGGCGGGCGTCGCGGGACGGGTGTCCAGGGCACCGAGGCGGCGGGCCTCGTCGCGCATGGCGGCCAGCGTCGCGGGGACCCCGCCGAGTTCGCGGGCCAGGGCGTTCGCGGCGTCGTTGCCCGAGGACAGCAGCAGCCCGTGCAGCAGCTGGTCGACCGTGTAGCGCCCGCCGGGGCCGATCCCGGCCCGGCTGCCGTCGACTTCTCCGTCATCGGCGGTGCCCACGACCACCCGGTCCATCGGCAGCCGCTCGTCGACGACCAGCGCGAGCAACAGCTTGATCGTCGACGCCGGACGCTGCCGCGCGTGCGGGGCCCGGGCGGCGAGCACCGCACCCGAGTCGAGGTCGGCGACGACGTACGACGCGACCCCGACCGGCGGGGGAGGCACCGGCCCGGCGTGGGTGTCACCGCAGCCGCCGAGCCCGCCGACCGGTGGCGACGGCACCGGCAGCGGGGGGACGGGCACCGTCTCCTCCCGCGCGGGCGGGCCGGGCGGGACCTCCTGCCCCGGGCACCCCGCGGTGACCGCGACCGGAGCGGCGGAGGCGACCGGTGCGGTGCCCGCCGCCCCGGCCAGCGCGAGCGCCACGACGACGGGAACGAGCAGCCGGGCGGCGGGTCGGCGCGGGGAGCCCGGGCCGGCGGGGGTCGTCACCGTTGCAGCATGACCCACGGCCCGGCGGAACGGGCCGCCCGCTGCGGGCCCGGCACCACGGACCGCGCCCCGCGGCACGGTCAGCGCTCGACGATCTCCTTGACCCGGTCCAGGCTGCGCTCCAGCCCGTCGCGCATCAGGGCCTCGCGGTCCCGGCCCAGGATCCCGCTGCGCTGCAGCAGCCGTACCGGCAGCGCCGCCTCGCCGGTCTTCTCCCGCCAGGCGACGACGGTCGTCGCCCCGTCCCCGGCCGGCTCCAGGACCCAGCCCCAGGCCGTCTTCGACTCGCCGACCACGAAGGTGAACCGGCGGGCCGGCTCGCACTCGGTGACCCGGCAGTGGGTCGACCAGCGGATCCGGCCGCGCCGGTTCCCGCCGGTGAACCTGGCGCCCACGGCGGGCCCCGTCGCGTCGCCGCGCCACCGTCCCCCGGTGGCCTCCGGGCTCCACTCACCGGCCCGGGTGATGTCCGAGACCAGCTCCCACACCCGCTCCGGTGGGGCCTGCACCGTACGTTCCGCGCGATCCATCGATCCTCCTCCGAGACTGCTGTCACCTCCCGGGTACAAGATCGTCCGGGTGTGCGGACGGTACCGTCCGTCAACCGCTCGACGATTCCGCGTCACGGCCGTGTTTCGAGTTCTGCCGAAACCGTTGTCCAGCGGTTACCGTCCCGTCCGGACATGCGCCGCCGAGCGGTGGCGCCGGAGGGGGAGGTCACCTCGTGCGGATCAACCAGCGCATCGGAGGCAGGGGCCGGTACGCGACCGCGATCGCGCTCGTGGCCGCGGCGGCACTCACGCTCGCGGGCTGTGCCCGCGACACCGGCGGGGGCGGTGGTGCCCAGGCCGGGGAGTGCGAGCGCGTCGCGCCGCCGTCGGTCCCGGCAGCGTCGGCCCAGCCGGCGCCGGAGGCTCCGAAGGCGGACGCGAGCCGGCTCAAGGTCGGGCTGGCCTACGACATCGGCGGCCGTGGCGATGCCTCGTTCAACGACGCGGCGGCCGCCGGCCTCGACCGCGCCGTCGCCGAGCTGGGGCTCCAGAAGGCCAACACGCGCGAGGCGACAGCCCAGGCGGGGGAGAGCGAGGACGCGGGCACCAACCGCCTCCGCCAGCTCGCCCAGGGCGGGTTCAACCCGATCGTCGCGGTCGGCTTCAACTACGCCACCGGCGTGAAGACCGTCGCGACCGAGTTCCCGAACATCCAGTTCGCCATCGTCGACGACGACACGGTCGACCTGCCCAACGTCAAGCCGCTGGTCTTCGCCGAGGAGCAGGGCTCGTTCCTGGTCGGCGCCGCGGCCGCGCTGAAGACCTCGACCTGCAAGGTCGGGTTCATCGGCGGCGTCGACAACCCGCTGATCCAGAAGTTCGACGCCGGCTACGAGCAGGGTGCCAAGGCCGTCGCGCCGCAGATCGACGTCGAGTCGGCCTACATCTCCCCGGCCGGCGACTTCACCGGCTTCAACGACGCCACCCGCGCCACCGAGATCGCATCCGGCCAGTACGACGGCGGCGCCGACATCGCCTTCGCCGCGGCGGGCCAGTCGAACCAGGGTGTCTTCGCGGCCGCGCAGACCGCGCAGAAGAAGGCCATCGGCGTCGACTCCGACCAGTACAACTCGCCGCAGCTGACGCAGGTCCGCGACACGATCATGACGTCGATGATCAAGCGGGTCGACGTGGCGGTCTACGAGTACATCAACGCGGTCGCGGGCAACGCCGTCGCGACGCTCCCGGCGCGATTCGACCTCGCCAACAACGGTGTCGGCTACTCCACCTCCGGTGGCCAGGTCGACGACATCGTCCCGCAGCTCGAGGCGTACAAGGCCGCGATCATCGCCGGACAGATCGACGTCACGTCCACGAAGTGACCGACGAGCGCCACGCGGTCGAACTGCGCGGGATCACCAAGCGGTTCCCCGGCGTCGTCGCGAACGACGGCGTGGACCTCACCGTCACCCACGGTGAGGTCCACGCCCTCTGCGGCGAGAACGGGGCCGGCAAGTCGACCCTCATGAAGATCCTCTACGGGATGCAGACGCCCGACGAGGGCACGATCGTCGTCGACGGGGCGGACACGCACTTCCGCAGCCCCGCCGACGCCATCGCCGCGGGGATCGGGATGGTCCACCAGCACTTCATGCTGGCCGACAACCTGACCGTCGCCGAGAACGTGCTGCTCGGCGCCGAGCGCCTGCACGGCATCGGGAAGGCGGCCCGGGCGCGGATCACCGAGCTGTCCGCGACCGTCGGGCTCGCCGCCCGGCAGGACGCGCTCGTCGAGCACCTCGGCGTCGCCGACCGGCAGCGCATCGAGATCCTCAAGGTGCTCTACCGCGGCGCCCGCACGGTGATCCTCGACGAGCCGACCGCGGTGCTGGTCCCGCAGGAGGTCGACGAGCTGTTCGCGACCGTGCGCACGATGCAGGGCGACGGCTACACGTTCCTGTTCATCTCGCACAAGCTCGACGAGGTCCGCGCAGTCGCCGACCGGATCACCGTGATCCGCCGCGGCCGCACGGTCGGCACCGCGGACCCGCGGACCGTGACCAACCGCGAGCTGGCGGAGATGATGGTCGGCTCGGAGCTGCCCTCGCCGGAGACCCGCGAGTCGACCGTGACCGACCGCGAGGTGCTGCGCGTCGAGGGCCTCGGGCTGGCGAGCCCGGACGGCGGCCGCGACCTGCTCGACGGCGTCGACCTCGTCGTGCACGCCGGTGAGGTGCTGGGCATCGCCGGCGTCGAGGGCAACGGCCAGACCGAGCTCGTCGAGACGGTCATGGGGATGCGCAGGCACGCCCGTGGCCGGGTGCTGCTGAACGGCACCGACATCTCGGCGAACTCCACGATGGCCCGCCGCGAGGCCGGCATCGGCTACGTCCCCGAGGACCGGTCCCGCCACGCCCTGCTTGGCGAGCAGCCGCTGTGGGCGAACCGGATCCTCGGGTTCCAGTCCCGGCCGCCGATCGCCCGGCGCGGGCTGTTGGACACCGCCGCCGCGCGCACCGACACCGAGCGGATCGTGCGCGACTTCGACGTGCGCACCCCCGGGATCGACGTCATGGCGGCCGCGCTGTCCGGTGGCAACCAGCAGAAGCTCGTCGTCGGACGGGAGCTGTCCGGCGACCCGGTGCTGCTCATCGCGGCCCACCCGACCCGCGGCGTCGACGTCGGCGCGCAGGCAGGCATCTGGGCCGAGCTGCGCCGCGCCCGCGCGGCCGGGCTCGCGGTGCTGCTGGTCTCGGCCGACCTCGACGAGCTGATCGGCCTGTCCGACACCCTCGCCGTCATCTCCGGCGGGCGGCTGGTCGGCACCGCCGATCCCGCGACCGTGACCCCCGAGGAGCTGGGTACCAAGATGACCGGAGCCGCCACGTGAGCCGGCTGCGGGGCGCCGTCGTCGCGCCCGTCCTCGCGATCGCGGTCGCCGCTCTGCTCTGCGGGGTCGCACTCGTGATCAGCGGGGCGTCGCCGTGGACGGCGGTCACCACCATCCTCGCGCAGGTCGGGTCGGGCACGGTCGTCGTGGACACCGTGAACTCCGCCGCCGTCTACTACCTCGCCGCCCTGGCCGTCGCGATCGGCTTCCAGATGCGGTTGTTCAACATCGGCGTCGAGGGCCAGTTCCGGGTCGCCGCCTGCGTCGCCGCGATCGTCGGCGGGACGGTGGCGCTCCCGCCCGTCCTGCACACCGTGCTGATCATGGTGGTGGCGCTGCTGACCGGCGCCGCCTGGGTCGCGATCCCGGCGCTGCTCAAGGCCTACCGCGGCGTCTCCGAGGTCATCTCGACGATCATGCTGAACGCGATCGCCACCGGGCTGATCGCCTACCTGATCCGCGCCGAGACCTTCGGCGAGCTGCGCGGCAACAACATCACCACCCCGCCGATCCCCGAGTCGGGCTGGTTCCCCGGGATCCCGGTCGGCAACGGCGCGATCTTCGGAATGGTGTTCGTCGCGGCCGCGCTGGGCATCGGCTACTGGTTCCTGCTCGGACGCACCCGGTTCGGCTTCGAGCTGCGCGCCTCCGGCGAGTCGGCGACGGCCGCCGCGACCGGCGGGGTGAACGCGCGCCGCACGATCGTCGTCGCGCTGCTGCTCTCCGGTGCGGTCGCCGGGCTGGTCGGATTGCCCGAGCTGCTCGGGCGCGACCACGCCTACACGCTGTCCTCGCCGCAGGGCTACGGCTTCACCGGCATCGCGATCGCGCTGCTGGGCCGCAACCACCCCGTCGGCATCGCGCTGGGCGCGCTGCTGTGGGCGTTCCTGGACAAGTCCGCGGTGGCGCTCGACGTCGTCGGCATCCCGCGGGAGATCGTACTGATCATGCAGGGCCTGATCGTGCTGTCGGTGGTCGTCGCCTACGAGGTCGTCCGCCGGGTCGAGCGCCGGGCCGAGCAACGGCGGGTCGCCGCGGCGGCCCCCGCACCACAACCGGCGGAGGTGTCGTCGTGACCGCGGTGCTGGATCGTGCGCGGTCCCTGCCCGGCTGGGCCCGGTCGGCGCTGATCGCGGCCGTGCTCGTCGCCGTCCTGTCGGTCACGGTGACGCTGACCGGCCAGATCCAGCTGACCTCCGGTGGCACCGCGTCCGCCGCGGTGCGGCTGGGGCTGCCGATCCTGCTCGCCGGCCTGGGCGGCCTCTGGGCCGAACGCGCGGGAATCATCAACATCGGCCTCGAGGGCATGATGGTGCTCGGCACCTGGGGCGCGGCCTGGGCCGGCTACCAGTGGGGGCCGTGGGCGGCGATGCTCGGCGGGCTGGTGTTCGGCGCGCTCGGCGGGCTGCTGCACGCCGTCGCGACGGTGACGTTCAACGTCAATCACATCGTCTCCGGCGTCGCGATCACCCTGCTCGGGACGGGGCTGACGAAGTACCTGGCGACGCTGGTCTTCACCCCGGTCTCGCAGAACCCGCGCCAGTCCCCGCGGCTGGAGGGCTTCACCGAGTTCTCGATCCCCGGGGTCTCCGAGGGCCTCGCGGCGCTGGAGGCCCAGCAACGGGTGTTCGTCTCCGACCTCGCCGGGTTGCTGTCCGGGCTGGTCACCGGCCTGACGCCGATCCTGGTCATCGGGGTCGCGCTGGTCCCGGTGAGCTACCTCGTGCTGTGGCGGACGGCGTTCGGGCTGCGGCTGCGCAGCGCGGGCGAGTCGCCGGTCGCGGCGGAGTCGCTCGGCGTGAACGTGGTGCTGCACAAGTACGTCGCGGTCACGATCTCCGGCGCGCTCGCCGGGCTCGGCGGTGCGGCCCTGGTGCTCAACCCCGGCCAGCTCGGCTACCTGGAGAACCAGGTCGGCGGCCGCGGGTACATCGGCCTCGCCGCGATGATCTTCGGCAACTGGCGGCCCGCCGGGCTGCTCGTCGGCTCGGCGCTGTTCGGCTACGTCGACGGCCTGCAGCTGCGTGCCGGCGGTGAGGCGGTGCACGCGCTGCTCTACGGCGCGACGCTGGTCGCGGTCGTCGTCGCGGTGCTGTGGGCGATCCGCCGGATGTGGACCGCCGCCGCCGTCGCGCTCGTCGCGGGGCTGCTGGTGTACGCGGTCTACTGGTCGGTCGACACCGTGCCCAGCGAGTTCGCCTCCTACGCCCCGCAGCTCGTCACGCTGATCGTGCTCGCGGCGGCCTCGCAACGACTACGACCACCGGCCCGGCTCGGCGAGCCGTACCGGCGCGGGGAGGGGCGCTAGATGGCAGGCGGGGGACCGTCCGGAGCGGGCGCTGACATGATGCGGCCCGACGCGCCCGTCCCGGACTGGGACGCCCTGCGGGCCGCCGCGGTGCAGGCCGCGGCCTGGGCGTACGCGCCGTACTCCCGGCTGCGCGTCGGCGCGGCCGCACTCGTCGACGACGGGCGGATGGTCACCGGCTGCAACGTCGAGAACGCCTCCTACGGTCTCGGCGTCTGCGCCGAGGTGACCCTCGCCGGGCAGCTGCGCCTCTCCGGCGGCGGACGGCTGCTCGCGGTCGCCTGCCGCTCCGGCGACGGCGACCTGCTCATGCCGTGCGGACGCTGCCGCCAGGTGCTCCACGAGTTCGGCGGCGCCGCCCTGCTCTGCGACACCCCGCGCGGGGTGCTGCCGTTCACCGAGGTGCTGCCCGACGCGTTCGGCCCGGAGGATCTCCCGTGAGCTTCTCCGCGGTCGAGGTCATCGCGGCCAAGCGCGACTGCCGCACGCTGTCGAGGGCCCAGATCGACTGGGTGGTCGACGCCTACACCCGCGGCGAGGTGGCCGACGAGCAGATGGCCGCGCTGGCCATGGCGATCCTGCTCAACGGCATGGAGCCCGGCGAGATCGCGCACTGGACCCAGGCGATGATCGACTCCGGCGAGGTCCTCGACTTCGGCGACGTCGGACGCCCGCTGGTCGACAAGCACTCCACCGGCGGCGTCGGGGACAAGATCACGCTGCCGCTGGCGCCGCTCGTCGCGGCCTGCGGGGCGGCGGTGCCGCAGCTGTCCGGACGCGGGCTCGGCCACACCGGTGGCACCCTGGACAAGCTGGAGGCCATCCCCGGCTGGCGCGCCTCGCTGACCACCGACGAGATCACCGCGCAGCTGCGCGAGGTCGGCGCGGTCGTCTGCGCGACGACACCCACGCTCGCCCCCGCCGACAAGCGGCTCTACGCACTGCGCGACGTCACCGGCACCGTCGAGTCCGTCCCGCTGATCGCCAGCTCGATCATGAGCAAGAAGCTCGCCGAGGGCACCGGCGGGCTGGTCCTCGACGTGAAGGTGGGGTCCGGCGCGTTCATGAAGACCCTGCCGCGCGCCGGGGAGCTCGCCGACGCGATGACCGCGATCGGGGCCGCCCACGGCCTCCCGACCACCGCGCTGCTCACCGACATGTCCCGCCCGCTGGGCCGCTGCGTCGGCAACGCCCTGGAGGTCGCCGAGTCGGTCGAGGTGCTGCGTGGTGGGGGACCGGCCGACCTGGTGTCGCTCACCGTCGCGCTGGCCACGGAGATGCTCGCCCTCGCCGGTCTGCCCGACGCCGACCCGGCCGCCGTGCTCGCCTCCGGTGCCGCGTACGACGTGTGGGAGCGGATGATCGCCGCGCAGGGCGGGGACCCGTCCGCGCCGCTGCCGGTGGCCACGCACGTCGAGACGGTCGTCGCCGAGCGGTCCGGGATCTTCGCCGGGGCCGACGCGCTCGCCGTCGGCACCGCGGCCTGGAAGCTCGGAGCCGGGCGCGCCCGCAAGGAGGACCCGGTACAGGCCGGGGCCGGGGTCCGGCTGCTGGTCGACCCGGGCGACGAGGTCCGTCCCGGCACCCCGCTCGCCGAGCTGCACACCGACGACGACGCCCGGCTCCCCGCCGCCCGCCGGCTGCTCGCCGGCGCGGCGCTGATGATCACCACGGACCCGCCGCCCGAGCGGGACCTCGTCCTCGACGTCCGCCGGGGCGGCTGACCCGGCCCGGCCGGGGTCGCATGCGACCCCGAACGGCGTCAGGTGCCTGACGGGACGTGACAGATCTTCCTGCGTCCGCGTGCCGCATTCGTGACGAAACGTAACTCTAGGTGTCTCCGTCCGTTACGCACAGTGTGAACCGTTCGCCGGCGACGATGCCGTCCCTCAGCCACGTCCCCGTGTCACCGGACCGCGCGGGGGTGACGGCGGGCCCCGACGTCTGGACCACGGCCGAGGCGAGCGAGGACTTCCGCGAGCTCCGCGCGCGCCTGCTGCGTTTCGTGCTGCCGGCGACCGCGGGCTTCCTGGGCTGGCTGTTCCTGTTCGTGGGGCTCAGCGCCTGGGCGCCCGGGCTGCTCGGCACCCGGGTGCTCGGCGACCTCACGCTG
>JAESFO010000543.1_pt1 | contig 24859 bp, 32 predicted proteins | sample 9269421 | NCBI WGS metagenome assembly JAESFO01 (sample SAMN14502839, study PRJNA617101) | algae metagenome | isolation source: Nostoc desertorum CM1-VF14 and co-occurring heterotrophs from rocky... | place: USA: Clark Mountains, San Bernardino, California | collected 2000-06-05 | reverse complement strand
TCGGAGAGTCCCCGAAGCAAAACCGCAGGTCAGAGGCTTTTTGATCTTGACGCAGCAGGCTGAACGCTGTAAATTAGTAAGTGTTGCGAGGGAGTGACAGCCCACGCAACACCACCCCGGAACCGAAGGAGCGCCCGTGAGCAAGAAGGTTCGACAGGCAGAGAAGTTCAGTTACGTACTGGCCAGCGAGAACCAGAGCATCCCGCCGGACAGCGAGGCCATCATTCGCGAGGAGCGGCGGGTGGCCCGCATCGCCGTACTGCGCGACATCGTCGCCTGGCTCGATCAGCTCGGCTACGGGGAGATCGAGGACGTCGACCGAGACATCGACTGGGGCATCCCGGTCGCCGACATCGCCCGCGACCCCGACCTTGCACGCGTCGCAGGCGACATCCTGCGGCTCGCCACCGAGGTACTGGCCGGGCGGCGCCCCGCCACTCAGCTCGCCCCACTCGCGGACTCGCTGGTCCTGAGGTACCTGCAGGGACGGGGATTCGCACTGCGCGGCGGCGCCCGCCGGGGCATCGGCCGCGTCCTGAGTAGCCACGTGAGCCAGCCCGTCGAAGGCGTCGGAGAACTCACCGCGCTCGTCCTCATCGGGCACGACCGCCGCCCGCGGGCCCTCACCGCCCGAATCCAGCTCGACGGAGCGGTGCACGCCCCCGAGATCATCGGCGGATGGCGGCTGGTCCACCTCGCCGTGCTCTGACCCCAGGCCCACGACGCTCCCCGGCAGCCACAGCCGGGGAGCGTCCCTGTCGAGAAGGAGAAGCCGGATGAAGGAGGCGGGGGTAGACGTCACCGCGACCGCGAGCGCTCCCCCGACGCGGGCCACCGTCGAGGGCCGCGTCCTGCTGTCCCGCCATGGCATCTGCACGACCTTCGGTGTCGGGCGCGCGACCGCAGAGCGCTGGTGGCGCCACCGGGCGACGAACGGCCACCCGGCCGTGGCCTGGCAGCAGGGCCGCCGACAGTGGTGGGGCGAACAGGCGATGCGGACCTTCGTCAACGACCTCGCCGCATCTCCCCCGGATCGGCTCGACGACGACGAGGAGACCGTGCTGACCCGTGCGGCCCTCGCGCGGCGGTTCCACGTCTCCGTCCAGCACCTCGCCAACCTCTACAGCGCCCGCGACGACACCGGCCACCCCCGTCCGGCCCGCCGAATCGGACGCCACCTCTACTGGTCCCTCGGCGAGATGGACAGCTGGTGGCAGCACCGCGAGGCCACCAAGCGCGACAGCCTCACGTCGGTCGACCACAGCGGGAACGGCGACGACCTCCTGACCCTCGACCAGGCCGCCGCTGTGCTCGGCTACACCGACGCGTCGGTCATCCGCGGCTACCTCGCCCGAAGCCCGGGCTACTTCCCCCGCCCCGACTGGACCGACCCCCACGGCCGACGGCACTACCTCCGCCGCACCGTCTGGGCATTCGCCGACAGTCGCACCAGGCCCGGCCGGGCCGGCCGCCCTCGCCCGGGAGCCCCTGGGTAAACAGGCGCCGACCAGCAGAAACGGTCGCGCGAATAGCCCGCGACCACCCCTACATATGGTATAGTGATTCGTATCGGGAGGCGATGACAGCGCCGACCGACACCCGCAGACCGATCGAAGGAGTCCCACGATGGACTGGCGATTCGATGCGGCATGCCGCCGCGAGAACCCCGAGCTCTTCTTCCCCGTCGGAAGCGACGGACCGGCCGAGCGACAGACAGCCGCCGCCAAGGCCGTGTGTCACCGCTGCCCGGTCCGAGAGCACTGTCTGACCCACGCCCTCGCCGAGGGGGAGGGCGCCGGCGTGTGGGGCGGCACGGACGAGACCGAGCGGCGCGCCCTGCGACACGCCGGCCGACGAATGGCCACCACCGCATGAACCGGGACGGAGAGCGTCACGTGCCCGCTCCGGTCGTCGCTACTGAGGCAGTGCGGCCCAGTCCGGCGCTCGTCGACGATCAGATCCGGGCCGACCTGCTCGACCCGTGTCCGAGCTGTGGTGAGGCAGGTCCGCACGAGCCCGGTGACGCACCTGGTGCGGTGCACTGCCGTCGAGGGAGCTGTGGCGCCTGGTGGGGCGAGCAGGACGCCGTGTTCGTCGCCTGCGCGGTCAATGGCGACCTGGGCGAGGACACGAAGTTCGCCGCGCTGAGCGCGATCCGCGATGCCGAGGACCGCGGGGTCGACCACGACGCAGCCACCGTCGCCGCAATCCTGCGCAGCGTCCTCACAGATACGTGATCACAGCGGTGGGGCGCGGTCCAGGCGCCCCACCGCCGCCGCCCCTCACTCATGCGCACCCGGTCATCGAGGAGCAGACCATGAACGTGTCCGTTGACGATCTCGCCGCCCTACTCGTCGAGATCGACACCGACCACTGGCGACGCCAGGCGCGCCGGGGGCAGGCCCGGCACCTCGCGGCGGTCCTGCACTGCCCGGAGCCGGGCGGAGAGCCGCCGCTCGCGCGCGTCGTCGAGATGCTCGTCCGCGACGCGGAATGCCACGACCTCGAAGAAGACGCCCAGCGCGCACTGCAGGCGACGCTGAGCGTCCACGGCATACCCGGTGGGGTCGCCCCCACCTCCTGGGAGCGCGCGCTCTGTGAGCTGATCGTCGCCATTCCCCCGGTGCATCGGCCGATGCTGGCCAGGGCCTTCCCAGATTGGGTCGCCTGGGCCGAGGTCATCGACGCACCCGACCTGCGGGCCCGCGTGCTCAGCGCCGTCGATCGCGCCTGACTGCCCACCTCTGTCTGGATAATCCCAGGTCAAAGCGCATTTCTGCATCGAATAGTGGTATAGTGAACAGCGGCGGGAGCGATGACAGCGCTCCCGCACCACAGAACCGGAGAGCGTCATGAGCGATCAGCACACCACCGGCGATCCCACGGAACGACGCACCTCGCCAGCCACTCGACACCAGATGCTGGAGGTCGCCCTGGGAGCCGCGCGGGCCGGCTACCACGTCTTCCCGCTGCAGGTCGACGGGAAGAAGCCGATCTTCCACGCCAAGCGCACCTGCAAGCGCAGCGGTCCCTGCAGCGGCCCGGAGGGGCACCTGGGCTGGGAACAGCGCGCCACCATCGACCCCGACCAGATCCGGCGCTGGTGGAGCACCAAGCCCTACAACGTCGGTATCGCCTGCGGCCCGTCGAAGCTCCTGGTGATCGACCTCGACGAGGGCCACGGGGCGACCGCACCCGAGGAGTTCGAGGGGGCCCGCAACGGCCGCGACGTCCTGCAGATGCTCGCGCGTCGCGCCGGTGAGCCCCTGCCCGACCAGACCCTGACGGTGTCCACCCCCAGCGGAGGTGGGCACCTGTACTTCCGCAACGACAGCGCGCTGCGCAACAGCTCTCAGACCGGACTCGGCTGGAAGATCGACACGAGAGGTGAGGGCGGGTACATCGTCGCTCCCGGCTCGGTCCGCCCCGAGGGGCGCTACCAGTTCGAGCGCTCCGGCCCGCCTGCCGAGCTGCCCGCATGGATCGGCGACATGCTCGCCCCGCCGCCCGAGCCGGAGATCGCCCATGTCCCGCGGCCGCGACTCGAGCTCAGCGGCAACCGCCAGGAGCGCTACGTCCGCAGCATCCTCGAAGGCGAGGCCCAGCGGATCGAGGAGGCGCAGCCGGGTGGCCGCCACCACGCAGTGCTGACCGCCGCACTCAAGCTGGGCAACTACGTCGGCGGCAACGTCATCTCCGCCGAGGAGGCACACGCGACCCTTCGCTCCGCCGTCCAGATGCACATCGGGGTCGACGACTTCAGCGAGTCCGAGGCGGAGCAGACCATCAGCGACGGACTCACCTACGGAGCCAGGCGCCCGCGCTACGCGAACAGGGATCGAGCAGGGCGTACCGCGGCCGCCGACCAGGAGGGCGACCAACTCGCCCACCGCGCCGCGACCGCGGTGAACCGCGCCGGGCGAGGGCTGGCCGGGGACCTCGAACGACTGCGCACCGCGCGGACGGACCGCCATGAGCCGGCGTCCGGGCACCGTCCGGACGAGCCTCCCGGACGCGAGCGACACCACGAGCAGCGGCAGCGCCACGGAATCGCGCACTAGCCGGGACGATCCACGCAGAAGCGAGATGGATGGTCGGCGACCGGGGACCGACCCTTGCGGGTCCCCGCCGGAGCGGGGTTGACAGCGACCCCCGGTCGCCTGTGCTCCCGTCCACCCGGGAACCGAAGGACCCATCAAACGGGAGCAGTGATGCGCAGAGTAGTCGAACCCGTCCCCCGTGGACGTCGACGGGCGCCCGCCACGACCCGCCGCCGGACGCAGCGGGCAGCCCTACCTACGCTCACCCCGGTGAGGAGCGACGAGCACGGCACTCCGGACGCGCCGCGACACCTGACCTCCCGCTCCGAGCTGGCCGCGCGCACCGGCGAGCGCGAGCACACCCTCTACAAGTGGTGGCGCGACCGTCAGCGCAACGGTCATCCCGAGGGGCTCGAGATCGACGGCCAGTGGCACGTCGACGAGATCGAATGGCGCCGGTGGCGCGCTGCCTACGGGGCCGACCGCCGGGAGGTCGATGGGCGAACCCTGGCGACCGTCACCGAGCTCGCTCGCCTGAGCGGAGAGCCCGAGGCGACCCTGAACCGCTGGTATGCCGGGCGCCAGGTGAACGGCCACCCGCCCGGGATCCGGCGCGACGGCCGCCGCTACGTCGACCTCGAGCGGTGGCAGGCCTGGTATCGAGAGCACAAGAAGCAGCTCAAGGGCGGGCTGACTCCCGTCGATCGAACCGGCGACCCCGATGAGCTGCTCAGCAGCGCACAGGTCGCTCACGTGCTCGGCCTGGCCGGCTCGGCGACCGTGAACAGCTACGTCGGCCGCGGCCAGTTCATCGAGCCGGACCAGGTCGAGGAGACGCCCGCCGGCCGAAAGCGACGATTCTGGCGGCGCCGACGGATCTGGGAATACGCAGAGAACCGTTCCTGGTCGCGGAAAGGGAAGGGCTCAGAAGAAGCCCGATGAAAAGCGGCGGAGCCGCTCGGGAGTAGGCACGTAGAGACGCACGCGAAGGCGCCACCACCAGCGGATATCGGCTAGATATGGTATAGCGATAACTACGGGGAGAGATTGACAGCTCGAACCGTTCACCCATAACCGAACGGAGCGCCTCATGCCGCGAACGCTGCACCGGACACCAGTTCCAAGTGCCTACGACGACTGCGAGTTCAGCCTGACCGACCTCTTCTGCGGCGGAGGCGGATCCTCCTTCGGCGCGGAACAGGTCCCCGGGGTCCGAAGCGTCATGGCGGTCAACCACTGGGACCTCGCCGTCGAGACCCACAACCAGAACATGCCCGACGCAGGGCACGACGTCATCGACATCGCGAAGGCCGACCCGAGCCGGTTCCCCGGCACCGACCTGCTGTGGGCGTCACCCAGCTGCACCTTCTTCAGCCCGGCCCGCGGCGAGAAGCAGACCTTCGCCCAGCCCGAGACCGAGCCCAGCCTGTTCGACCTGCTCGTCGACGACGACGCCACCGACGAACCGCCCCTGCCGCTCGACGCCGGCGAACGCTCCCGCGCTCTGATGCACGACGTGCCCCGCTTCGCCGAGCACCACCGCTACCGAGCTGTGATCGTCGAGAACGTCCCCGCACTGCTGAAATGGGTCCACTTCCCGAAGTGGATCGCCCGCATGCGGAACCTCGACTACGACTACCAGGTCCTGACCCTCAACTCGGCCTTCGCACACCAGCTCGGTGCCCCGGCCCCCCAGCTACGGGACCGCGTCTACGTGGTGTTCTGGCAGCGGCGCTACAACCGACCGGACTTCGACCGCTGGACCCGGCCGCAGGCCTGGTGCCCGACCTGCGGCGAGGTCGTCACCGCCCTGCGGGCACCCAAGAACCACGACCGGCCTCACGGCTCCTACGGCGCCCAGTACGTGTTCCGGTGCCCGCACGTGAGCTGCCGCAACGACGTCGTCCAGCCCTACGTGCTCCCGGCCGCGGCCATCATCGACTGGACCTCGCCGGGACAGCGGATCGGTGATCGCAAGCGGCCCCTCGCGCCGAAGACGATGGCCCGCATCGCCGCAGGGCTGCGCCGCTACTACGGCCCGATCGCGCTGGAGGCCGCGGGCAACACCTTCGAGCGCCGACCCGGAGTGCGGGCCTGGCCGGTCGAGGAGCCCCTGCGCACGTTGACCACCACCGAGCACCGCGCCATCGCCGCCCCGCCGATGGCCCTCGACAGCCTGGGCGCGCCCCGTCCCACCGCGCCGCCGTCAGCGCTCCTGGTCCCGGCAGAGGGCCGCGACGGCAAGGTGGCACTGCCCGCCGACCGCCCGCTCAGGGTCCAGACGGCCCGCAACGAGACCGGACTGCTCGTCCCTGCCGGAGGCACCTGGAACGACGTCGCCCAGCCGACCGAACGCCCGCTGCGTGCCCGCACCACCCGCGACACCGAGGGTGTCGTGGTCGTGCCGCTGCGGGGCACGAACCGCACGAAGCGCGTCACCGAGCCCCTCGACACCTTCGCCGCCAGCGGAACCCACCACGGACTGCTGATGCGGAACAACAGCGGCGGAGCCGAGATGAGCACCCCGACCAGCGAGCCTGCGCGCACCATCACCAGCGCCGGCCACCAGTCCCTGGTCTGGAGCCCGGGAATGCTCTACGCGTACGACACCGGCCGCATCCGGGCAACCGCGACCAGCCCGCTCGCCACCCAGACGACGGTCGAGGGCGATGCGCTCATGGCCGGCGCGGCCGGGCTCGACGTCGAGGACTGCCTGTTCCGGATGCTGAGCCCGGGGGAGATCAAGGAGGGCATGGCGTTCGCCCCCCACTACGTCCTGCTCGGAACGAAGCGGCACCAGGTGCGGATGGCAGGCAACGCAGTGACCCCGCCCGTCGCCCGCGACCTGGTGGCCGCCGTCGTCGAGGCGATCCGCGGCACACCGGTCGAGTCCCCCGTGCCCACCGCCGCCTGATCCGCGGCGCCTGGCGGCGTCCGACCGCCACCAGGCCCCCGCAGCCCGGTGGCTCCTGACGGCACGATTGCCAGGAGCCACCGGGCTCCGGTCTGGGGCGCCGCCACGGCCGATGCATCCTTCGATGCCAGACCGTGGAGAGTGCAGAGCAGAGAGGCCGACCAGGGAGAGGGGGAGTCCGCCGTGCCGCTCACCACAGCACTCCGCGCCGGGGCCCTCGCCGCCTGGTGCCAGCAACGACTCACGGGCCTCGACCAGGTCGCCCGAGACGTGGCACGGACAGCCGCGAGGGCGCCGCAGCCGACCCACTCGGGACCGACGCCAGGTGCGGACAGCCAGCTCGTCGGCGGCATCGTCGACGCCCGGCTGGCGGCCCTCGTCCAGCCCGCGCCGCCCTACGCAGCGCTGCAGGGACTGCTCGCCGGCCAACTCCTCTCCCCCGACGCCGCAGCCGGCATCGCCCTGTCCTTTCCGAGCCACCGCGGCCTGCCCGACGAGGTCGCCACGATGGCTCACACGCTCCGTCCGTCGCCGCGCGAGTGGCTCCAGGTCCCCGCACCGGGCGCGACCAGCACCGATCCCCCCTGGGGCGACAGCGTCTTCCCTGACCTCGCCGCCCGAGGCCACCTGTTCCACCGCGAGCACGCGCCCTGCGGCCACGTAGCGACCGCCGGAGCCGAACGCGCCCTGGCGCGGACCTACGGCGTGTGGGCCCTGGCCGAAGCGGCGTACAGGAGCGGGCGCAGCCCCCGCGCTCTGAGCGCTGTCGCGCAACACGCACCCATCACGACCGACGTCCTTCGCGCGGCCGTCCCGGACGGCAGCGTCCACGAGGCGGCAGCCCTCGTCCGCGCGCTCGCGACCAGCGAGAACCTCCCGACGCTCAGGGCGTGGGGAGCGGAGCGACTGCCACAGGGCCCAGGCATCGGGTACGCCTCGCCGGCCCTCATCCCCCACTTCGCCGACGCCGACCTCCTGGTCGGATCGACATTGCTCGACGTCAAGGTGAGCGCCCGCGCAGACCAGCCACGACGTGTACGAGCCTGGCTCCAGCAAGTGCTCGGCTACGCCTGGCTCGACATCTCCGACCGATGGGGCATCCGGCATGTCGGACTCGTCCTGGCCCGGCAGGGCCTGCTCGTCCGCTGGGACCTGAAGAGCCTCACCGCGGCCGCGTTCGGCGCCGCCGATCCGCTGGCCGGAGTCGAGCAGTTCCGCCGCCTGTGCCACACCGCGGCCCGCGCTGAGCGGAAGCCGCCCTTCCCCGACGACGACCTCACCTCGTAGCTGCTCCGGGCCACCGGGAGCATGCTCTCGATCGCCCCGACCAGCGCAGATGGGGCTGCTCCCGGGTGCCCCTGAGTGCGGCACGAGGGTCAGTCGTGAGTGTCCCCCGCATGCTGCGGAGCGGGCGCCGTGGAGAGACCGTCGCCCGGCTCAGCCGGGGCAGTCTGGACCGGGGAACCGGCGCCCTCGGCGGCTCCGTTGCCATCACCCCCGCCTGCCGCCGCGCCACCGGTCGGCGCGACGTGTTCGCCGTTGTCGCTGGTCGCGGCGCTGTCATCGCCGTTCTTCCTGCTGCGCAGGATCGTTCGGACCCGTTTCAGTGGGAGGCCGGCGATCTGGGCGAGGTCCTCAGCGCTTCGTCCCTCGGCATTCAGGCCCCAGAGGACGTCGCCGCGTTCTGCCTCGATCGCGGCGAGCTGCTGATCGGTGTGGGCGCGCAGCCGGGCCTCCTCCTCCTGGAGGCGCGCGAGTCCGGACGTCAGCTCCTCCTCGACCCGCTGCTGCTCGACGAGGGTCGCGGCGTAGCGCTCCAGCAGGGTGTTCTCGCGACGACGGCGATCCTCCAGGCGGGCGTCGACTGCGTCCCGGGCTTCGGTCAGCTGGGCCAGGGCGTGGCGCGCAGCTCGGCCCTCCGGGCGTCGCCGGGTTCGGGCTCCCATACCGATCTCCTCTCGTTGATGAGACAGGCCAGGAGGCTATCTCCATTCAGTGAGACAGGCGACGATGACGAGCCGACGCGAGGTCGGCGAACAGGGGTCGGCGCCTGATCGCAGGCGATGGCCTGGCTCATCGTCGCCGCCGCCCTCCTGGCGGACGCGCGCGAGCTCAGGGCTCGCCCAGGATCCTCGGGCGACGTCCGCCACGGCGAGCGTCGCCGTCCGACTCGCTGCACAACCCACGACACCCTCAGTGCGCCGCAGCCGGCGTTTCAGTTCCCTGTCCTCCATCCTTGCTGCCCCTGCGTGCGTCGACCGCTCACTCGCCACCTCAGGCCCATCTGCGGCCATCGCAGACATGGCCGCCTCCTGTGGAACGACAGTAGAACGACAGCGGGTCGGCGCCACGAGATGGCAGTCCCGCGACGCCCTGGTGCACGCTGACCGCAGTTCGCGGATCGAGATCAATTCCGTCTCGGGTAACCGTTCGTCACGTCGATCATCGCGGGCCAGCTACAGGAACTCGGTGCTGCGTTGGTGCCTGCGGTTCACGCTGCCTTCCGGGTGGCGGGAAGCTCCGCGAGTACCTCGGCCGGCGTGCGGTCGCGAGGCCCGCGGTTGTATGGGAGCGCGGACAGGAACGACGCCATTGTGCAGCTGTCTGTGAGCGCGGAGACGGTGAGTCCGGCCCCGATTCCGCCGGCGAGCAGACGTGCCCTCGGCGCACGCAGTCCCGCGGTCAGTCCTGCGAGCACGAGCGTTCCGGCGACGAGACGGACCTGGCGCTCCAGCGCCCACCGGGCGCGGCCACGCACAACGTCCCCGCCGACACCGGAGTACGCGGAGATGCCGCCGGTGAGGATATGCACGCGCTCGGATCCGACCCCGGCGAGACGCTGGTGAGCCTGCGCGGCCCGCGTCCCGGACTGGCAGACGAGGACGACTTGCCGGTCGAAGTGAGCGGCGAGCTGCTCGGTGTGCTCATTGACCATGTCCAGCGGCACGTTGTAGGAACCGCGGATGTGCACGGTCTCGAACTCCGTGGGGCTTCGCACGTCGATGACGGTCACGGTGTCGGGATCGCCGAGCCAGTCGCGAACGGTGCGTGCGTCGACGTGGCGGGGGCTGGCGTGGGCCACAGGGGCGTCCTCGTCGGTAGGGGTCGTGGGATGGATGGTCGCTGAGCCGGCCGCCGCGGTCGGGCCCGGGTCGGCGAGATGGCCGAGTCGAGGCGCACTCACGGGCGGACGTTGACGGTGGCCATCATTCCGGCGTCCTCGTGGTCGAGGATGTGGCAGTGGTAGACGCTGCGCCCGGAATACGTGGTGAACGGGATGCGGAGCCGGACCCAGCCGCGGGCCGGGACGAGCACGACGTCCTGCGGCACCCCGGTCGGTGGGGTGGCGTCGCTGGACTCGAGCACGGTGAACGGCCAGACGTGCAGGTGGAACGGGTGCGCGAGCGGGCCGGGATTGGTGATCGTCCATTCCTCGGTGGAGCCCAGGGCGATGGTCTGGTCGTCGCGCTTGGGATCGAAGGCGCGGCCGTCGATGGTGAAGGCCATCCCGCCTGCGCCCATGCCCATCTGGAAGGTGATCTGCCGCCGCCCGGTCACCGGCCCTGGGGCGGGCGCCTCGGCGAGCAGTGCGGTGGGCAGCGGCGGTGCGGTGACCGGCGCCCCGGCGGTGACCATGGTGGCGAGGGTGACGGGCCCGCTGCTCGCGGCGGCGCCGCCCATCATCGCGCCCATGCCACCACGGTCGACGGCGTCGGCGATCAGCGGGTAGCGGCCGGTGCCGGTGGGGCGGACGATCACGTCGGCCCGGTTGCCCGGGGCGAGCATCACCCGGTCCGCGTCGACCGGGGCGGGCAGGAACGTGCCGTCCTGGGCGACCCGGACGAGCTGGTGCCCGTCGAGGCGGATGCTCAGTACCCGCGACACACAGCCGTTGACGACCCGCCAGCGCTGCGTCCCGCCGGGAACGGCGGGGATGACGGGCTGGTGCTGGCCGTTGACCAGGACCAGCTCGCCTTGGCGGCCCATCGCCCGGTCCATCGCGCTCACCTCGACCAGCCCGCCGTCACCGTCGAGGGTGGTGTCGGTGACCAGCAGCACCCGGTCCTCGACCACCGCCAGGTCGGGGTCGGCGCCCGCCGGGGCGACCAGCAGCGCACCGGCGAGCCCGCCGAAGATCTGATCGGCCACCATGCCGTGGTGGTGCGGGTGGTACCAGAAGGTGCCGGCCGGGTGATCCTCCGGGATCCGGTAGAGGTAGTCGAACGAGGTGCCGGGGTCGACCCGCAGGAACGGGTTGTCGCTGTTGCCCTCTGGGGACACCCGCAGCCCGTGGGTGTGCAGGTTGGTGGGCTCGTCGAGCCGGTTGGTCAGGCGCACCGCGAGCTCGTCACCGGGGTGCACCCGCAGCGTCGGCCCGGGTGCGGTGCCGTTGAAACCCAGGCCCTGGGTGTCCCGACCGGCCAGCCGCACCCCCGCCGCGGCGGTGAGCTCGACCTGCAGCCGCCCGCCCGCACTGTCCAGGACCTGCGGTTGGCGCAGCTCTGCGCCGGTGTCGGCGGGCCGCAGCCGGCTGCCCGTACCGGAGCCGATCCAGCCCGTCGCACCGGTGGCGACGGCGGCGGCGCCGAGCCCGCCCAGGACGATCGCGCGGCGCCGGCTGATCGGTGCCGGGGTCACGCCAGCTCGTCGCGGCGCTTGCGGTACTCGTCGTCGTCGATCTCGCCGCGGGCGTAGCGCTCGTCGAGGATCTGCCGTGCCGAGGTCGGCCCCGCCGCCGCGGCGGTGTCCGCGCCGGGTCGGCGGTTCTGGGTGAGCCGGTAGGCGAGGTAGCCCAGCAGCACCAGGCCGATCAGCACCAGTACCGGCCAGATCCAGAACCATCCCATCATCGAGCCGTCCATCATGGTCGTTCCACTCCCGTCGTCTCGTCGTGCCTGTTTTGGTCTGCGGGTCAGTCGCTGGTGAGTGCGTCGAGTGCGGCCCGGATGCGTACCCCGGCCTCGTCCGCGACGGGGCGCAGGTCTTCGCGTTCGGGGATGGTGACCATGACCTGCGGGTCCAGGGCGGAGACGATGCTGCGGTCGTCGCCGTCGGCGCGGACCACGACGTTGCAGGGCAGCAGCAGCCCGATCTGCCGGTCGACGTCGAGGGCGCGGTGGGCGAGCTGGGGGTTGCAGGCGCCCAGGATGACGTAGGGCTCCATGTCGTGGTCGAGCTTCTCCTTGAGGGTGGCGCGGGCGTCGATCTCGGTGAGCACCCCGAACCCCTGCTCGGCCAGGGCCGCCTTGACCGCGGGGACCGCCTGGTCGTAGGGCAGATCCAGGGTGATCGTCATGCTGTAGTCCATTGCGAATGCTCCATTCGTCAAGTTGTCGGTCGTGTGTGTGTCAGCCGCTGCTCAGTGCGGCCGGGGCGAGCAGCGCGGCGGCGGCGACGCCGACCGCGACGGCCAGGATCAGGTAGGCGAACCCGCGCCGCAGCGCCGCGGCCGGGAGCTGGTTCGCCACGCGCCCGGCGGCCAGCGACGCGAGCAGGGCGGCGCCGGCGAACACGGCGATCACGCCGTAGTCCACGCTCGCGGCGTCGGCGGCGTGCGCGGACAGCCCGGCCAGCGAGGTGATCGTGACGATCACCAGCGAGGTGGCGATGGCCTCTGCGGCGCTCAGCCCGAGCAGCAGGGTCAGGGCGGGAACGATGAGGAAACCGCCCCCCACCCCGAACAGCCCGGTCAGCACCCCGACCCCGGCGCCGGCGGCGAGCGCCTTGGGCAGGCAGCTGCGCCAGTCGACCCGCCCGTCGCGGATCCGACACGCGCCGCCGGTCGCCTCCTCGGGGTTGCCGCGCAGCATCCGGGCCGCGACGACGACCATCAGCACCGAGAACGCCACCAGCAGCCACCGGTCGGCGATCAGGCGGCCGAGCGCGGCCCCCGCGAACGCGGTGGGAATGCCCGCCGCGCCGAACACCAGCGCTACCGGCCACCGGATCATGCCGGACCGCAACCTCGCTGCCACGCCGCCGGCCGCCGACACGGACACCACCAGCAGCGACCCGAACACCGCGGCCGCCACCGGTTGGCCGACCCCGTAGACCAGGGCCGGGACGGCCAGGATCGAGCCACCCGCACCGAGCAGCCCCAGCGCGGCGCCGATGACCAGGCCGAACACGCCGGCGAGGATCACCGTGCCCGCCTTGGGCCACGGGTCCGGGACCTGCTCACGAGGTGGGTGTCAGCGGGACACCGGCATCCGCGGCGTCGTCGAACATGTCGTCGATGACCACCACCGTCCGCCCGGCGCGGGCCAGCAGCGACGCGGCCGCGGTGGCGCGGTAGCCGCTGCCGCAGTGCACCCACACCGCGCCGTCGGGCACCTCGGCGAGCCGGGCGTCCAGCTCGGGCAGCGGGACGTGCACCGCGCCGCGGACGTGCGAGGCGGCCCACTCGGTGCCCAGCCGGACGTCGAGGACCACCTGAGCGGGCGGCAGGTCCGCGACCCGCCGACCGGACAGCTCCGCGGCCAGGTCGGCGAAACTCGCGCTCGGCAACCCAGCCAGCTGGGCCGCGTCGGCCAGGTCCCCGGGCTCACCGGTGGCGGCGGCCACGACGTGGTCGACGCCGATACGGACCAGCTCACGCTGGGCCTGCGCGACCTGCGCGCGGTCCTCACCGAGCAGGGTGATCGGTGCGTCGTGGGGGGCCATCCAGCCCAGCCAGGTCGCCATCGGCCCGTCCAGGCCGAGGCTCACCGTTCCGGTGAGGTGCGAGTCGAGGTAGGCCTTGCGGTGGCGCAGGTCGACCACCCACTCCCCGTCGGCCAGGCGGCGCGCCAGCTCGGCCGGGTCGGCGATGGTCGGCGGGCGCAGGTCGACCGGCGCCGGTCCGGCGGTGTTGAGCGCGCCCATGTGCGCGTAGTAGGCGGGGTAGGCACCCAACCCGGCCAGCGTGTGGCGGACGAACTCGTCGCGGGCCAACCGCAACACGGGATTGACCTCCTTCTCGTGCCCGACCGTGGAGTCGTTGCCCGAGGCGGGGCTGGCGGTGCAGAAGCTGCCGAACCCGTGGGTCGGCCACACCTGCGCCCCGTCGGGCAACACGTCGGCCATCGACGCGGCCGAAGCATGCTGGGCCCGAGCCAGCGCCTCCGCGTGCTCGTCACCCAGCAGGTCGGTACGCCCGGTGGTGCCGTAGAGCAGCGACCCGCCGGTGAACACCCCCTGCGGCCCGTCCGGGCCCTCCAGCACGTAGGACAGGTGATGGAAGGTGTGCCCCGGGGTGGCCAGCACCCGCAGCCGCAGCCGCGGCGAGGCCTCCAGCACGTCACCGTCGACCACGCCGGTGCGGGCGAACGCCAGATCGTCGCGCGCCGACATCACATAGGCCGCGCCGGTGAGGCGGGCGAGCTCCAGCCCGCCGGAGACGTAGTCGTTGTGCACGTGGGTCTCCACGACGTGCGAGATCCGCACCCCGAGCCGCCCGGCCAGGGCCAGGACCCGGTCCACGTCTCGCTGCGGGTCGACCACCACCGCCACCTCCCCGTCGGTGGCCAGGTAGCTGCGGTCACCCAGCGAGGACGTTTCGATCACGTTGACGTCGATCACGACAGATCTCCTTCGTTTCGTCGGTTCGATCGGACTGGCGGGGCGCTCATCGGGCCCCGGTGTCCACCGGGCGCCCGGAGCTGATCCAGCCGGCGGTCCCGCCGGCCACCGACACCGGCTGCGCGCCGGCAGCGGCCAGCGCCTGCGCCGCCTGGGCGCTGCGACCCCCGGACTGACAGATCACGTACAACTCCTGCCCGGCATAGCGGCCCGGATCGGTGATCACCCGCTCCAGCGGCATGTTCACCGCCCCAGGTACGTGGCCCGACACGAACTCCTCATGGGAGCGCACATCCACCACGGCCATGTCCTCACGACGTCCCGCCGCGAACTGCTCCACGTCCATCTCGCGCATCGACACGATGCAACACCTCCTGGTCACGGATACCCGGTGGGGTATCCAGGAAACACACTTCTGCCTTGGCTGCTACCCACGGCTACGCCACGGGAGGTCGGGGCTCGCGGATCAGGCCAGCGACAGGAACAGCTTCTCCAGCTCGTCCTCGGTCATCGGCGGCTGCTCACCCCGGTCCCGGGCCGCCTGGCAGTGCCGCATCCCACTCGCGACGATCTTGAAACCCGCCCGGTCCAGAGCACGGGAGACCGCGGCCAGCTGGGTCAGCACCTCCGCGCAGTCCCCACCCCCCTCGATCGCCCGGATCACGCCGGCCAGTTGGCCCTGCGCGCGTCGCAACCGGACCAGAGCGTCGCCCACCAGGGCGGGAGTCATCTCCATGTCGCCACCTCCACTCTCACCAACATACCCCCGGGTGTATCTGTTCCGGGTCGCACCTCGTGCGTGCGCGGTTGGGGGTGTGTGTCGGGAAATGACCGTCTGTCGACGATCATGAACCGCTCCGAGGATCCGCAGGTTGTGATCTTCAGTAGTAGATGGCGGGGTGCTGTTGGAGCTAGTTGGCGCACTTAGCCGCGTTCGTGGTGCCGGCGCTCTGGCGAGAGGTTCGCGACGGCACAGCGTCCGAAGGCGGTCGTTTCATGACGTCATGGGTGTGAGCCGGGCGCGGCTCCCGGGCCGTTCGCCAGGGCTGTGGCGTTCTGCGAGCGGGTCGTGGTCCAGCCGATGCCGGCGGCGAGCAGCAACAGGGCGCCGCCGAGGTAGTAGACGGCCTGGATGCCGATCGCGGCGGCGAGTAGCCCGCCGACGAGCAGGGAGATGAGCCGGCCGAGCTGCCAGAACGCGTCGAAGGTGGCGAAGATCCGGCCGCGGGTGTGTTCGGGTGTGTGGGCTTGGAGTAGGGAGTTGAAGGTGACCGCGCCGCTGGAGGTGCCCATTCCGTACACGGCGAGCGCGACCAGCGCGATAGGGAGCGCGGTGAACGTCGCCAGCACAAGGTCGACCAGGCCGCGCAGGACGTAGGGGCTGAATACGAATAGCGGCCGCCGTGGATCATCGACCAGCCGGGTCAGCAGGAACGGCCCGAGCACGGCGCCGAGTCCGATCGCGCCGAGCAGTAGCCCGTAGCCGCTGGGTGCGAGGTGTAGGTGGTCGCGGGCCAGCACCACCAGCAGGGCGCTGGTCGCGCCGGCAGACAATGCCGCGAGCAGTTGTCCGGCGCCGAGTGCTCGCAGGAGCCGATCCCCGGCGAGCAGGCGAAACCCGGTGAGGACGTCGGCGAAGAACCCGCGCCGCTGGGTCGGGCGCGGCTGGGTGGGTAGCCGCAGACCGGTGAGCAGGGCGGCGCTTAGGGCGAAGCTGGCGGCGTTGATGCCGAACGCGGGACCGGCACCGAACGCGGTGTAGAGGATTCCGGCGAGTGGGGCGAGCGCGATCTGGGCCAGCACCGCCGCGGTCCAGATGCCGCTGTTTGCGGCCACCAGCTCCGCGTCCTTGACGAGCGTGGGCAGCGCGCTGTTGGCGGCGGGGTTGAACAGCACCGCGCCGAGCGAGAGCCCGAACGCGATCACGTAGACGGCGGCGATGTTGTTCCCGAGCAGGATCAGCGCGGCGGCCAACCCGGCACGCCACAGGTCCGCGGCGATCATCACCGCGACCCGCGGTAGCCGGTCAATCAGCGTCCCGGCCAGCGGGGCGAGCAGCAGCACCGGCAGGATCTCGGCGAACACGACCGCGCTGACCCCGAGCGCCGAGCCGGTCAGGTCGTAGACCAGCAGCGCGAGCGCCACGGTGGCGAACACGTCCCCGCACTGTGATGCGGTGCGCGCCGACCACAGCCGTCGGTAGGCGGGCGCGGCGAACACCGTGCCCAGCCCGACTCGGGCAGGGCCGGTCATGCGGTGCGGGCGCCGTGCGGGCCGTGAGGCGATGCCCGGGCAGGGGCTACGCGGAGCCGGCGCGTGTGCGGTGGCCGGCCGGGAAGACCCAGCGCAGGGTGCTCAGGCCGGGTTTGTTGCACCAGCAGTCCGGGGCGCAGTCGCAGGTGACCGCGCCCATGGCCTCGACGAATCGTCCGATCACCGCGAACAGCAGGTACACCGCCGCCGCGCCTAGCAGGACTCGCCTCATCGGTGCAGGGTAGCGCTGGGCCGTACCTTGTCCACCTGCTCAACACCGGGTGCTCACGGCAGGTCAGCGGGGTGGACGGTGCCGAGGAGTCGTCCGTCGGGGTCGGTGACGATCGCATAGCTCAGGTCCTTGTTCTCCAGCCGAGAGCGCACCTCGGCCGCGGGTTCGTGCGGACGCAGCGTGGACGGCCCGGGCTCCATCACCTCGACCGCCGCCGTGGCGGGGTCGAGGGAGGCGAGGGTGGTGCGGTGGAGCCGGCCGAGCAGGATTCCCTCCGTGCTGGTCACGAGCGCGACGCCGGGCGCGGTGTGGGCGATCCGGGCGCGGACCTCGCCCACGGTGTCCTCGGGCCCCGCGGTAGCGACGTCGTGGCGCAGGTGCCGGCCGATGGTCGCGGTGTCGACCCCGGTCCCCTCGACGGGCAGGTTGCGGGCGAGCCAGTCGACCTTGCCGGGCAGGTAGTCGTGGACCTGGGTGAAACCGAGCGCGGAGAGCCGGCACGCGGCTCGCGGGCTCATGTCTCAAAGCCCGTCCCAGCAGTAGACGATCACGGGGCGCTGCGGGTCGAGGTCCGCGGTGGTGGCGGCGTCGAGGGTCTTGAGCGGGATGTTGAGCGCGCCGGGCAGGTGCATCTCGGCGTACTCCTGAGCGGGTAGCACCTCGACCAGCTGCGCACCGCCGTCGAGTAGCCGGCGCAGCTCCGGGAAGTCGATCGAACTCATCTGCTGTGCCCCTCGGTGGTCGGGCCGTCGGTCGTGTCGGGACGCAGCAGGGCCAGGACCCACTCGTCCGGCGGGGTGCCGCGCAGCCCGTCGGGGCCGGTGTAGAGGCGGCAGCTGAGCCCGTAGTCGCGGCGGGCGGCGGCGCCGGGGTCGACGTCGTGGCCGTCGATGCGGATGGTCGGTGAGCCGAGGAACCGCTCGCGCTGGGCCTGCTCGGGATCGGCGACCAGGCGCACCAGGACCGGTTCGGTCACGCCGGCGGCGGCCGCCAGCTGGCGCAGTCGGGGCAGGTAGTCGGTGGCGTTCGGGCAGCCCTCGGTGTGCAGCATCTCCACCGACACGCGCTGCGTTGTCGCGGCCGGGGCCTCCGCCCTGGGGTGCCCGGTCTCCGCCCTCGGGTGCACCGCCTGGGGGGTCGGGTCGAGAAGGTGGGCGAAGGACCGCCGGGCGGTCTCGACGGCCTGGGCCTGGTCGAGCACGACACCGGTCAGCCCGGGCCGGGTCCGTAGGTGGTCCTCGGCGCGCCGGCGGCTGGTGTGGAAGGTGATCGTCGGGCACAGACAGTCGGCGGCCGCGCCGCAGCCACTGCTCTGCTGCGCGAGCAGAACCGCGGTGTCCTCGGGTGCCCACCGCCAGTCCTGGCCGCGACGCTCGACCCGGACCGGGTGCCCGCCGCCGGGGTCGGCCGAGGTGATCACCCCGTTCCGGCCGGTCATCAGCGGGATACCCAACGCGTCGATCGCGCACATCGCGTGCAGCACCGGCCCGCCCGCACCGCCGGCGCTGTCGGCGCTGTCGAGTTGCACGGTGTGCCCGGTCGGGCGCCCGGAGAACGGATAGGCCACCAGCACGCGTCCATCGGCGCCCAGGTGCACCACGTCGAGGTCGGCGAGCTGTCCGAACGCGTCGTCCCGGTCCACCCCACCGCTCACCGCGAGGTCGTCGCGGTAGGGCGGCTGCCCCGTGGACAGGAACGCCCGCAGCACCTCGCGGTGTAGCAGCCGCACCGGTGTAGGCAAGCCGGTGAGCCGGGCGCCGAGGCCTGCCTGCCCGGTGTCGCACAGCGACTCGACGCGCAGCGGTTGCCCCGGGTTCGGAAGTGTCATGACCGGGCCCCCGGATCGCCGTCCTTCGGATCGGGGTCGGCGCTGATCTCGGCGAGGATCGGGCACTCCCGCCGGTCCCGCGGCTGCGCGCACGTCTGCACCAGACGGGCCAGCGCCGCTCGCATCCCTTGCAGGTCCGCGATCCGCGCGTCCAGATCGGCGATCTTGTCGGTCGCCAGCGCCCGGGTCGCCTCGCACCCTTCGGGGCCGCCATCGGCGAGCTCGAGCAGGGACTCGACGTCGTCGAGGGCGAACCCGAGGTCTTGGGCCCGCTTGATGAACTGCACGATCTGCACGGCCTGCGGGCCGTAGGCCCGGTATCCCGCCGGTGACCGCGCCGGCTCGGGTAGCAACCCGCGCCGCTCGTAATACCGCAGGGTCTGTGGGTTCACCCGCGCCCGCGCGGCCATCTCGCTCGTCCTCACGCCACCAGGATGAACCCTGTACCCACGTACAAGGTCAAGCCATGTCGCGGACCCGACCAATGACGCCGCCGAACGGCTGGACCGGTCGGGTCATCGCGGCGCAGGTCGCGGCCGGCGGTAGCGGCGCAGCGCCCGGATGAGCACCGGGGCTCCGACGGCGGCCGGGAGGAACCACAGCGCCAGGACCGGGAGCTGGTTCCACAGCGGCAGCCGCGGCCCGTTGTCGACGTAGAACGCGGTGAGCATGATCATGTAGGCGGTGCTCATGCCGGTGATGTGAACCGCGAGCCGGGCCGGGCGCAGAAGCCGCACCGCGGCGAGACCCGTAGCGGCCGCGCCGAGGGCGAACACGCCGAGCACGGCCAGATGCCACCGATGGGCCCAATCCACCGCAGCCAGGACGGGCGCGGTCAGACCCAGCCCGGCCAGAGCGGTGAGATAGAACCGGCCGAAACGCCGGTGCCGACGGCTGCCCTTGCGGGTCAGCATCGCCCCTGCCCCGCAGGCCACCGCGACGACGCCGCATCCGACATGCACGGCCACCGTCCCGGCCAGGGCGGCCGCAAGGTCCACGGTCGACCTCCCACGCAGTAGTGTTGCTATAGGTAGTGACGCTACCCCTGTTGGGCAGGGCGACGCTTCGATCTGCTGGCGGGATACCGCAAAGGAGTAGCGTTGCTAGGTATGCGGGCGGAGGCGTTGAAAGGGCACTTGGACGGGCTGCTGCTCGCCGCCCTGGAGCCGGGGCCGCTGCACGGATACGGCGTGATCGAGCAGCTGCGGACCGGCAGCGACGGTCAGATCGATCTGCCGACCGGCACCGTGTACCCGGCCCTGCACCGGTTGGAGCGGGCCGGGCTGGTGCGCAGCCAGTGGTCACACACCTCAGGGCGTCGCCGGCGCAGCTACGAGCTCACCGCAGCCGGGATCGCGGCACTGGACACGACCCGCGCGGGCTGGGCGGAGTTCTCCTCCGCGGTGTCAGCGCTGCTGGCGAGGCAGTCATGGCCGGCGGCGACGTAGCCGAGCGCACGGTCGAGGACTACCTCGACGCGGTGGCGAGCCGCCTGGTCGGGCCGCGGGCGACGCGCGCCGCGATCCTCGACGAGTTGCGCGACGGCCTGCAGGACGCGATCGAGACCCGGGTCCGATGCGGCGCGCACCGGGGGGTGGCGGTTGGCGCGGCGGTGGCCGAGTTCGGTGCACCCGAGGTGATCGCGCGCGGGTTCGCAGGGGAACTCGCCGGCTCCCGGGCCCGTCGCACCGTCGCCGCCTACCTGGGCACCGGGCCACTGGTCGGGCTGCTGTGGCCGGCCTGATCGGTGGACAGCAGCGCGGCCCGGATCGCCGCCGGCGAAGCTCCCGGCATGAACACCGCCCGCGCCGAGCGGCGCCGCAGCGAACGCGACCGTGGGGAGCGGGATTGGGAGGCGCGGGATCGGGACCTGCAGCGGCTGGGCCGCACCGACCTGCTCAACCTGCACCGCGACTTCGAGTACTGGAACCCGCCCGACCCGGCAACCACGCCGCCGCCGTCCGTCGACGTCGACGTCGACGAGGAGTCGTCCCGCGCCGCCCAGCCAGCGGGCGATCCCGCGCAGTCGTCTCGAACGGAGGGTGGGCGGTGATGAGTGTGCGGCACTTCCTGGACATCGACGGGGCGGCCACGCTGCCCACCGAGGAACTGAGCCTGGTCGATCAGTCGGTGGCCGATCTGGTGCGGACCCAGGCGATGGGCGCGGTGCACGGCCCGGCTGGGCTGGGCAAGACCTTCGCCGTGGAGCGGGCGCTGGCGCGGCGGGTCGGTGAGGTGGCGGCGTGCTGGGTGTCGTTCCCGTCGCGGCCCACGATGCGGCTGGTCGCGGCCACCCTGCTGGAGGAGCTGACCCGGGTGCCGGTCACGGGCCGGCGCGACCGGTTTGCGCTGACCGCCGAGCTGCTCGAGGAGTTGGCTGATCACCGCGGCCGGGACCCGCGGGAACGGTTGCTGGTGGTCGATGAGGCGCAGCAGCTCAACCGGGAGTGCATCGAGTTCCTGCGCTATCTGCACGATCACCGGCTGACCCGGTTCGCGTTGCTGCTGGTCGGTGGGGACGGGGCGTGGAAGGTGTTGGCCCGGGAGCCGATGCTGCGCTCGCGGATCTACCGCCGCGTGGTGTTCCGGGAGCTGACCGGTGAGCAGGTGTGCGCGCTGATGCCCCGGTTCCACCCGGTCTACGCCGAGGTCGCGGCCGAGACGTTGCTGTTCGTCGATGACCACTTCGCGCACGGCAACCTGCGTGACTGGGCGGCGTTCACCGCCACCGCGGTCGAGCTGTGCCGGGCCGGCGGGCGGGACCGGATCGACGAGGCGATCGCGCGCAACGCGTTCGCCCTGCACGGCGGCACCCGCGCCGGCGCCGCCACCCGCTGATGACCTCACCGACCAGCGCTGCGGCCACCAGCAGCGGCCTGTCGGCGGCCGTGGGGGTGCTGGTCGATCCGGACGACACCGGCGAGTGCGTGGCCGAGCTGGGCGCCCGTCACGACCCGGACCACGGCGTGGTGGTGTGTCATCCGCGCTCCGGTGCGGCGCCGTTGCCGGTGCTGGGTGAGGACGTGCTGGTCGCGCTCGGGAAGCGTCCCGGCGGCCTCGTGGCGGAGGGGGTGAGCCGGCGGGGGTGGGCGCTGGCCGGGATGTGGCTGCGCGCGGAACGGATCGAGCATCTGGTCGTGCTGCGGGCGCACCTGCTGCCGCCGTCGCGGTGGCGGGAGCTGGCCGCGCTCACCGCGGCCGCGGGCACCAAGTTGTGGCTGGTCGTGCACCAGGGCGGGCTCGGCACCGGGCACCGCGCCGCTCTCGACGGCACCGGCGCGGGCCTGGCGCCGGTCCGTCCGTGGCGGGTGGCGCTGGCGCTGCTACCGACCCCAGCGGAGCCGGTGCTCGGCCCGTTCCCTGAGGTGCCCGATGTGGAGTTCCCGCTGTTCCGCACCGCGGCGCGGCGGCTGCTCGACCCGGCCGGGTTCGCCCGCGTCGACGCGGTCTACCGGCCCACCCTGCTGGCCGCGCGGGACCTCGCGCGCCGCTGGACCCGACCCGGCACCGGGCTGGCATCGATCGACCCGCACCACGCAGCCGCGGCGCTGCAACGCCACACCATCGACGCCACCAGCCTCGACGAGGTCCTCACCCGGGTCCGGGCGGTGCAGGCCGGGTTCTGCACCGCAGGGGTGTTCCTGAAGCTCCCGCGCCGGCGACCCGGGTTGCCCGCCGCGGGGGTCAGCTACGCGCCCCGGCTGGACCCGGTCACCGTGGAGCGGTTGCGCGGGTTGTGCTCCCCCACCGCGGCCGCCGCGCTCGCCATCGCGAGGGTGACCGGGCTGCGCTCCGCCGCGCTGCGGTCGCTGCGCGTGCGCGACGTGCACGACACCGGGCCCGACCAGCTCCTGATCGCTGAGCGGACGCTCTACCGGATCCCCGCCCCCGTCGCCGGGATGGTCCGGGCGGCGATCCTCGAACACCACGCCCAGCGCGTCGCCCACGACGACCCCGCCACTTCGTCGGAGACCGGCGCAGGTGGGGCCGGGCTGTTCGTCGGGACCGAGCCGGGGACGGTGATCGGGGAACAGGCGTTGCAGAACGTCCTCGACCGCGGCGCGGCCTACACCGGCGTCCCGGCGCTGGGGCCGGTGTTCCGCGGCGTCGAGGTCCACGACCTGCGCGGTAGGTGGGCGTGACCCGGGCGCCGCGCCGACCCCGAGCCACGGCGGGCCGCCGCCCGGTGCGGCGGCTGGTCATCAACTGGGAGGTGGTGGAGCAGCGGCGGATCGCGGCCGGGCTGACCCATGCCCAGCTCGCCGAGCGGGTCGGGGTGGCCGCGGTGACCGGCCCGGTCCGGCTCTGGCAGGACGGCGGCCACGACGCCGTGCCGCTGGGGCTGCTGGAGCGGCTGTGCCAGGTCCTGGACCTGCACCCGGTGGAGCTGTTCCGCGCCCCCCAGCGCGCCGCCCAACGCAACGCCCTGGCCGAGCCCGAGGTGGCGGCCGACGCTCAGGTGCTGGAAGCCGCGCTGGCCACCCTCCCACGGCCAGCGGCGGCCGGACAGCAGACGGCGGCGGTCAGCCGGGCCGGGCTGGCCGACGTGCTCGGGTGGCCGCTGCCCCGGCTGGCCGCGGCCATCGCCGACCTCGACGACACGTTGGCCGACCGCGGTGTCCGCCTCGACGTGGACGTCGTCGCCGACGGCCGCGCGGTGCACGGCGTGGCGCCGCGGCCCGGGCTGCTCACCACGGCCCAGCGTGAGGCGCTGCACCGGCTCACCTATGCCGATGAGGCCCTCGACGTCGACATTGTCCGCGTGCTCTACGCAGCCGCCGACCCCGACATCCGCTGCTCCGAGCGCCACCGCACCATCAGCGCGGACGCAGCCGTCCGGCTCCAGCAGCTCGGACTCGTCCGCCGTCGACACCGAGCCCGCGACCTCGAACTCACCGACGACGCCCGATACGCCCTCCTGCTGGACCGCCAGCACCCACTCTCGTCTACGTGACGCCAGCACTCTCATTCCGCTGACGCATCTGTGGAACGACGGCTGAACGGCAGTCCGGCCGGCGCCACGCAAAATGACACTGCTTGTAGGTGTTCGGTCGGCCAGCTACCCGCTCCTGCATGGGAACCGCGGGGTGCGTTCGATCTGCAGAAGGTGGTGGGGGCGATCCGTGCTGGGGACGTTGCGCACCTCCATCGGAGATGTTTCGAGCCCGCCCTCGTGAGCGGTGGCGCCGGACGTCGGGGCAACAGCACGGCGGTGGGCAGCAGGGCCGAGGGTGCAAAGCAGGAGCAAGCTTATCGGGGGGCGGCATCCTCGTGGGCAGGTCCGGCGGGGGTTAGCACGCGGTCGAGCAGGTCGGTGACCGGGTGGGGGGCCGACCGGTACAGGACGGTGTGCCCGTCACGCGCGGTGCGCACCATGTCGTGCACGCGCAGCAGGCGGAGCGAGTGGGACACCGTGGTGGCCTTGAGCCCGCTCGCCGCGGCGAGATCCGAGACCGAGATCGGACCGTCGCGGGCGATCAGGACGAGCAGCATGAGACGGCTGGGATCGCCGAGCACGGCGAACCAGGCCGCCCAGCCGACGACCTGTCGGGGATGGCTCACCCGGCGCACTCCTCGTTCGCGGCGCATTCCTCGTTCGCGGAAGCGGCGTTCCCCGTCGCGGCGGCCAGGCCGACACGACGGGGGAACGAGCCCTGGACTATCCAGCGGCGGCATCGACTGTGCTGCTGGAGCGCCGCCGCGACCGGCCATCGATCAACGCACCGAACACGAGCCCGACTACGGTCCACAGCACGAGCTGACCGCCGATCGCCGCCACCCGGAAGTCGTAGAACACGGTGGCCGGGAAGTCGGTCGGGGTCTCGGCGACCGTCGGCAGGAGGAACCCGACGATCCCCACCGCGCCAAGATAGGCAGCGGCCGCGACCAGGGTGGCGTTCCATGAACCCATCCGCACGGCGAGGCTGCGGCCCAGCATCACCGCACCGACGGCGAGCAGCACCGACGCGATGATCAGCACCAGGAAGGGTCCGGCGCGCTGCCCGACCGTGGTGTCGAGCGTCGAGGCGGGC